>Ga0181590_10004734_pt1 | contig 11312 bp, 11 predicted proteins | sample 071ome_34_FD_132446 | JGI IMG/M metagenome (GOLD analysis project Ga0181590, IMG submission 132446) | Coastal salt marsh microbial communities from the Groves Creek Marsh, Skidaway Island, Georgia - 071411BT metaG (megahit assembly) | ecosystem: Environmental > Aquatic > Marine > Intertidal... | reverse complement strand
CGGTCTCTGGTCCGTCAGGGGTGCGCCAGATGTGCAGGGCGATACATGCGAGGCGAATTGCGAGGTTGATCTGACCATTTCGTCATCGCTACCCGATTACGCCATGAATGCCCACGGTAATCTCGCCGAGCAAGTCCGCAGCGTGAGTCCCTATCCGGGGATATGGACCGCCCCCGACACTGCAGCTGAGGTGGCTGTGGTGGCGGTGGCCGATGCAGCGCCCGAAAAATTACTCGGCCAGTCAGGTTGCACCGGTTGCCATCAAATGGCGGGGCAATTGGTGGGTCCCGGATTTGATGCCATTCGCGCTAAATATGCCGGTGGTGACAACGTGACTTACTTGGAAGCAAAGATTGTGAACGGAGGGTCTGGCGTCTGGGGCAGCATCCCGATGCCCGCCATGCCGGGAATCGATGCCGACACGCTACAAAAAATTGTGGCTTGGCTTACGGCAACTCAAAATCAAGCAGGGGAGGAATCTTAATGATGAAACTGACTGACTCAACGGGGTTGTCCCGTCGTCGTATTTTAGGGTGGAGCGCGATGCTGGGTGCGGCAATGTCGCTGCCGACCCGGGTATGGGCGTGGGTGCGTCCCGAGGCCGCTTTTGTTGCGACGGGACTCGATCAAGCGCTCGCTGAACTTGGTGGTACGCCTACCGTGCACGATGGCATCCAATTTACCACGCCGGATATTGCGGAGAACGGCGCCGTCGTACCCATCAGGATCGAAGTCGATCCGGCTGCGCTGCCAAACGTGAGCAAGGTATCGGTATTGGTGGAGATGAATCCGAATCCGATGGCAGCGGTTTTTGACATTGCGCCGGATACCGAGGTCTATATCGAGACACGCGTGAAAGTGGCACAGACCTGCAATTTGTACGCGGTAGTAGAAGCCGACGGTCAGCTGTTCATGCAGTCACGGGAAACCAAAGTCACACTCGGCGGATGCGGCGGATAAGGAGAAGAAAATGAGCAGAATTAAGATTCGGGCACAGCAAGCCGACGGCGTTACCGAAGTGAAGGCGTTGATGCGTCACCCCATGGAAACGGGCATGCGTAAGGATCAGTCGGGCGAAGCTATCCCGGCACACTTTATTACCGAGGTAGCCGTTTTTCATGGTGAGCGGGCTGTAATGCAGGGTTACTGGGGCGCGGCAGTCTCGGCTAACCCGTTCTTGGGTGTGCGCTTTAAGGGCGGTGCAGCCGGTGATACTGTTAAGGTCACTTGGGTGGACAATCAGGGCGGCACGGGCGAGGGTGAAACGACTATCCGTTGATCTTTCGCCGCTGCGCCCAGGGGGCTGAAAATGATAAAAAAATGGGCTTGGCTGATCGGAATTCTCGCGATGCCAGTGCTCTCGGATGACGGGATTTTCGACGAATACCGTGATTTGATGGGCGATGATAACCCTGCCATTTTCGTCATTGATGAGGGCGAGGCGCTGTGGTTCGAGGCACAGGGCCCGCTTGACACATCGCTTGAGCGCTGTGATCTGGGATTGGGCCCAGGCGTGACAGCGGGTGCTTACGCCCGCTTCCCCCGTTACTTTGAAGATACAGACTCCGTCATGGATATTGAGTCGCGACTGCTGCACTGCATGCAAACGCTGCAGGGGCGTGAGCGCGCCGTTCTGCTGGCTAAGCCCTACTCGTTGCGCGGCGATTTGGGCACCGAGTTGGAGGCGCTGGTGACCTGGCTTGCGGCCGAATCTGAAGGTGCCGTCATTGCGCCGGAGCAGGCACACCCGGCGGAACGGGAAATGTACGCGCTGGGCGAAGAAATCTTTTTTTATCGGGCGGGGCCGCATGACTTTTCTTGTGCGACCTGCCATGAGCAGTCCAACATGCGGATCCGCTTGCAGGCGCTGCCGAATCTGACCAATCACGATGCCGCCGCGGAAGCGTTCGGTAGTTGGCCCGCCTATCGCATCTCCGAAGGTTTGGTCAGAACCATGGGTTGGCGTCTTCAGGACTGTTTCCGTCAGCAACGCTGGCCCGGTTTGCGACTGGGTTCTGATGTGAGCGTGGCACTGCAGACCTACATGGCGGTGAATGCCGCTGGGGGTGTGATGACAGCACCGGGACTAAAGCGATGAGACCTCTATTTAAAACGATTGTTTTGCTGCTGGGCGCAGGGACGCTGTCAACGGGTGTCGTTTCATCGGAGCGACTCGATGCGGCGCTGGCGGGCTCCTTTGTCGATAACGGACAGGCGACGCTGGACCGATTAGAGCAGGATCCGGTTCAGCAGGCGTGTAATCAATCGCGGTCGACGCCGCCTGACCCGGCAATAGCTTCCAATTTGCGTCAGGAAAGACTCGACGCGGTCGTGTTTCCCCTTGATGGAGAGTTTCTCGGTGATTGGCAACGCGGTGCTGAGGTTGCAGACAATGGGCGCGGTTTGCAGTCCAGCGATGATCCCGAGCAACCGAATGGCGGCAACTGTTATGCCTGCCACCAATTGGCACCTGATGAGGTGGCCTACGGTACCTTGGGACCCTCGCTGACCGGCTACGGAGCGCGCGGGCAGTCCGAACCAATGTTGCGCTACACCTGGACCAAGTTATGGGATACCCATGCCTATAACTTGTGCTCACACATGCCGCGATTCGGCGCACAGGGGATTCTGACCGAGCAGCAGCTCAAGGACATCATGGCGTTTTTGCTCGATCCGGCATCACCGGTGAATCAAGATTTGTAAGTCGGCGGGGCGCTCACATGAACAGGCGGGAATTTCATAAGCTGCTAGCGCTTGGGGCGGCGGCCGGACTGGCGTTACCGTTATCTCTTCGCGCGCAGAAGTCGACCGGCGACGCGTACCACGTGCCCCGAGTGGGGAATGTTCACCTGATGCACATCACTGATGTGCACGCGCAGCTGCTACCCATTCACTATCGCGAACCCTCGGTGAATATTGGCTTGCATGACGCGCGTAATCGTCCACCGCATTTGGTGGGTGAGTCATTTTTGCAACGATTCAACATACCGTCGGGGTCTAGCGCCGCTCACGCGATGACTTATCTCGACTACGTTGCCGCGGCAGAGCAATTTGGCAAAGTGGGCGGTTTTGCGCACCTCGCCACGCTTATTCAGCGTCTCCGCGCCGACCGACCTGGCGCACTGTTGCTCGATGGCGGTGATCTTTGGCAGGGATCAGCGACTGCCTTGTGGACTCAGGGGCAAGACATGGTTGCGGCGAGCAAATTACTCGGCGTCGATGTGATGACCGGTCACTGGGAGTTCACTTTGGGTAGCGACCGTGTGATGGAGATACTCGACAATGATCTCGAGGGCCACATCGATTTTGTAGCCCATAACGTGAAGGATATGGATTTCGGCGACCCGGTCTTTGCCAGTCACACGCTAAGAGAGATCAATGGGGTGCCGGTCGCAATTATCGGTCAAGCATTTCCGTATACCCCGATCGCGAATCCCTCGCACTTTACTGCGGGCTGGACGTTTGGCATTCAGGAGCGCGAGCTACAAGATAAGGTCGACGAGGTCCGAGCCGCCGGTGCGCAAGTGGTGGTGCTCCTATCGCATAACGGTGCCGACACTGACATCAAACTGGCCTCCAGAGTCAGTGGCATAGACGCCATCCTGGGTGGTCACACCCACGATGCGATACCCGAGGCGCTCGAAGTCCCTAATCCCGGCGGCTCAACGCTGGTAACCAATGCGGGTTCAAACGGAAAGTTTGTGGGTGTGCTGGACTTTGACGTGCGCGAGGGCAAGATTCGTGACTGGTCTTACCAATTGTTGCCCGTATTTGCGGATCTCCTGCCGCCCGATGCCGCGATGGCAGAGCTCATAGCAGACATCCGTGCGCCCTTTGCAGCGCAATTGGCTGAGCCCCTCGCGCAAACGGATGAGCTCCTGTATCGCCGCGGCAATTTTAACGGCAGCTTTGATCAACTGATTTGCGATGCCTTGATGGCAGAGCTCGACGCTCCTGTGTCGTTGTCTCCCGGCTTTCGCTGGGGGACAACCCTACTGCCTGGTTCGGTGGTCACCATGGAGGATCTGATGGCTCAGGTGGCCATCACCTACCCCTCGGTTACCCTCACAGAAATGAGCGGCGAGTTTCTGAAACGCGTGTTGGAGGACGTTGCCGATAACTTGTTCCATCCGGACCCCTATTACCAGCAAGGGGGAGATATGGTGCGGGTTGGGGGGCTCTCCTACGATCTCGCACCAATGGCCGCTGCCGGGTCGCGAATTTCCAATATGACACTCAACGGCAAGCCGATTGAGGCGAATAAGTCCTATAAGGTCGCGGGATGGGCGTCCATGCAACAGCAAGACGGCGAGCCGATCTGGGATGTCGTGGCGCGCTGGCTCCGTAGCGAAGGGAAAGTCGGCGAAGTGAAACTCAACCAACCGGCTTTATCGGGTCTGGCCGATAACCAGGGTATCGCCTGACGTTTCATTGCGCGGTATGAGGCCTATTACGATCATGCAATCAGCGCCGGCGGGTGCGCCCGCGTGGGTGAGCGCGTGCATGAAGTCGGTGCAAAAGTGGGCCGATCTCCACGGCTACGAGTACCGCCTCTGTGGCGATGAACTGTTTAATACGGTCTCTCCCGCTTTGCGTGAAAAGCTCGCCGGTCGCACACCGATACTGGCTGACCTCGCGCGTCTTGACTGGCTGACGTCTGTGTTATCCGAGAGCGACGGGCTGGCTGTGTGGGTCGATGCGGACACGGTCGTCCTCGACGCCCTCTGGCAATTACCTCATGACAGCGATACTTTTTTCGGTGAGGAATGTTGGGTGCAACGCGATGAAGAATCGCGCTGGCGGGCCTATGTGTCGCCGCACAATGCGCTCATGGGGTTCACTGCTGCCTCGCCCGTTTTACCCTTCTTGCAGTATCTTTCGGAGTCCATCATTGATCGGGCCGATGCGCAGTTTATTGCGCCACAAATGATCGGTCCAAAGCTACTAAAAGCGCTGCACAGCCTCGCCGATTTCCGACTTTTACCCGAGGCGGGCGCGTTGAGTCCGGGGCTGCTCGCCGAGTGGGTCGGTGTGCATGGAGACGCTATGACCTGTTATGAACGGGCGCAGCGGAGGTCGTTGGCTATGGCTAACCTTTGCAGCTCTTTGGCTTCGACAGACGCTCACCGCGAGAATATTGAGCGGTTTCTGGATCGCGTACTCAACGCTTAGCGAGACGATTGCACGCCGTTTTCCGCCAGAGACTCTGTGGGCTCGTCTTTCCCTGTGAAAAAAGCCAGCCAATCTTCCAGGATGACGTAGAGGGCGGGAATCAAAATCAGGGTGACGATGGTTGCGAAGATCACGCCGAAGCCCAAAGAGACTGCCATCGGGACGAACGGCGCGGTATCGAAATCTCTCGTGACCATCAGTGGCATCAAGCCCACGAAGGTAGTGATCGACGTCAGAAAAATGGGCCTAAAGCGTGATGCGCCAGAGTCCAATACGGCGGCGTGTAGATCCATGCCGTGTAGTCGCCGATTGCGGTTAATAAAATCGACCAGAACCAGGCTCGAGTTAATCACCACGCCCGCCAATGCCACCATGCCGAGGAGCGAGAAAAATACTAAGTCATACCCCATGATCAGGTGGCCAAGGATTGCACCGATAAACCCAAAGGGGATGCTCGCCATCACAACCAGAGGCTGCAGGTAGGATTTGAGTGGGATCGCCAGCAGCGCGTAGATGATCATCAGTGCAATCAGGCTGGTGCTCAGCAATCCACTCAATGCCGCAGCTCGCTCCTCCGCTTCACCCGCCTGGGTAATGGTGATGCCGGGATGCTGTGCCATGATCTCGGGTATTTTTTCCTCAAAGAGAATCCCCAGCACGGTCTCCGGCGCGGCGACGCTGCGGTTCGCGGTTCCCACCACGTTGACTCTGCGCTGCCCATCGGTGCGTTGAATCGCCGCGTTGCCGGTTGTTTCTACGAGCTTGGCAACCGAGAGCGCCGGCACTTCGGTGCCATCGGGCATGCGAATGCGCATGCTCTCCAGAGCGTCGATGCTTTTTCTGTCTGCCTCAGGGAAGCGCACCATAATTCGAACATCGTCTCGGCCTCTTTGCACCCGTTGCGCCTCGCGCCCATAAAACGCGTCCCTGACCTGATTGCCCAGATCTGCCTGCGTCAAACCCAATGTTTCGGCGGCCGGGAGAATCTCTAAAGTCAGTTCACGTTTGCCTGACCGGTAGCTATTGTTGATGTCATAGACGCTGTCGAAGCCGTGCAGCACTTCGTCCAGCGCCAACGCGGCCTGCCCAAGCGCATCCATATCGCGCCCGCGGAGTTCGAGATCAATATCTGGCCCCAGAGACACCGCATTAGCGGAAAAGCTCAGCTCGAGGGCGTCTGGGATGGGTGGCGTCAGTTCACGCCACAGATTGGCGATTTCGGTCGGCGTTTTGCCGTTGCGCTCGCGGTAGGGGACGAGATTCAGTGAGACCTCGGCGATATGGCTCCCGGTTTCACCGATCATCACCATGGCGCCCGAGGTGATATTAATACCAATAGAGGAAAGTTCATTTTCGAACGCGGTTTCACCCGCAGATAATTCGGCGTCGACCTGTTCGCGGACTCGTTCAGCTGCGCGCTGCAGTTCGGTGAGGACGCGTTTGGTACCCGCAAGGGGGTAGCCCTCGGGCATCACAACCCGCGCGATGACATTGTTGCCTGCGACGGAAGGAAAAAACTGAAAAACGAGGCGCCCGCTTGCCAGCGTTGCAGCCATGATCATCATCATCCCGAGCGCGACCGACAGGACGACATAGCGGTAGTGAATAGACCATTCGACAGCGGCTTTGTAGCGTGTGGCGGAGAACGCCTCGAGCGCACCCGACAGCTTCTCCTGCAGTGTCTCCCAGCGCTTGCCGATATTACTTTTGCCCCGCTCGCGTCTTCGGTGCGACAAGTGCGATGGCAGAATTAATTGTGATTCGATAATGCTGAAGATCAGGCACAGCACTACCGTCCAGCCAATTGAGAGGAAGAACTGGCCGAGATTGCTGTTGACGCTGAGCATGGGCAGAAAGGCTGCGATGGTAGTGAGAACGCCAAAAAATACAGGCACGGCCACCTCGCTGGTCCCGGCGATTGCCGCCGCTCGACTATCGAGACCTTGTTGCTCTTTCGTATAAATACGCTCGCCAACCACGATGGCGTCATCGACCACCACGCCAAGTGACAGCAAGAGGCCCATGAGAGACAAGGTGCTGAGGCTCAAATCCATGCTGGGAAACCAGGCGAGGGCGCCGAAAATAGCGACAGGGATGCCAGCGCTGACCCACAGCGCCAATCTGACTCGCAGGAACAGAGACAGGCTCAGGATGACCAGCAGCAAGCCACTCCCGGCGCTGTCGAGAATCGCGCTGAGTCGGCCGATGAGTTCGTTGGCCTCGTTGTTCCAAATAGTGAGGTGCAGGCCCTCGGGCAGAGAACGCTCTTTGGCCTCGACGTACTCCAGCACGCTGCTGGAGATCTCTAGCGCGTTATCGTTACCGACGCGCCATATCTGGATGAGCATGGTCGGCTCGCCGTTGAGCTCCGCGTACTGGTCAATCTCCTCAAAGCCATCAACGATCGTTGCGACATCTTTGAGGAGTAGCCGGGAGCCATCGGGGCGACTGGCGACAACAATATTGCTCAGTTCATCGCCGCTGTAGCGCTGACCGGTGCTGCGAAGGCGAATTTCTCCGCCATCGGTGCGCACTGAGCCGCCCGGGATATCGATGCTGCTTCGGCGAATCGCTTCGGCGATGCGGGAAATTGTCAGACCGTAACGTCTCAGCGTCGATTCAGATACTTCAACGGATATTTCATCGGGTCGCAGATAAAGGGTTTCTATTAGGCTCACCGCCGGAAGTTCAAGCAGATCGCGCCGGATCCCCTCGACGAGAAACTTCAGCGACTTCTCGTCGGTATCGCCGTGCAACGCCAGCTGTATGACCAGCGATTGCATGGTGAGTTGAGACACAATCGGGCGCTCAGTGTTTGCGGGGAAGGTTGAAATGGCGTTCACCTGCGCCTTGACGTCGTCGAGCGCCTTAGAGAGGTCCGCGTCGCGATCCACTTCAATCATCACGCTGCAGCGACCTTCAGCTGCCGTCGTGCGAATTTTCTCGATACCCTCGATCCCCGAAATCGACTCCTCGATACGCGTGCACACTCCGGATTCAACCTCGGCCGGTGCCGCCCCGAGGTAGGGCACCGTCACTGTGACAATCGGCGTCTCGATGTTGGGGAACTCTTCCTTGCGCACATCCTTAAGACTCAGTAGCCCGGATGCCACGAGGATGAACATCAGTAGATTTGCGGCGACAGGGTTGTCGACAAACCAGGCGATCAGTTTTGGCATTGAATCTTCGCCTAATCGACTACAACGACAGGCATGCCTTCAACCACAAACTGCAGTGGCGATACATTGACCTTATCGCCGGCTGACAAACCGTCCGTGATCAGCACGCTATCGTCGGTAACCCTGAGAATTGAGACTTGCCGAAAGTGCAAGGTGTTGGCCTCGTCGATGACTAGCACAGCGTCGTTATTGCGCAGCGCAGATCGTGGCAGCGTGACGACGTCGTCAACCCAGCGCCCCGTGATGGTAGCGTCGACGAATAAACCCACGGGGAGCTGCGTGCCTTCGGCATTGATTGTGTCAGTGACTTCCACGACCAGAAAGATAAAGCGGCTGCGCTCGTCAATACTGGCTTCGGTACGGGCCAGTTTGCCGATCCAAGTTTGCTTGCGGCCAGCGTACTCGGCTGACAAAGTCACCGGGATATCTGCGCTGTCAGCGAGTACCCCGGTTTGAGTCAATGCTTCGTCAAGGAACGCGAGTTGCGCGTCGGGCAGTGGGAGCTTGACCTCCATCGCGTCGGTGGCAAAGATGGTGGTGACGATCGCTCCTTTTTGCAGGAACTGACCACGGTCGACCGATTCAGCGCGCACACGGCCATCGTAAGGTGCCCGGATTTCTGTTCTCGCAAGATCGAGCTGTGCGCGTTCTAGCATCGCTTCCGCGGCCAATAGCGCCGCATCGGCGCCTTCAAGCCCTCGCCGGGTGAGCTGAAGCTCTGCAATGCTCGCAAGATCTTTTTCGTACAGCGCGCTGATCCGTTGCGCTTCAGCCGCAGCGTACTCTTGGTCGGCGCGCGCCTGACGGGACTGCGCCTCTGCGCTCTTCAGGGCGACCTGGTAATCTCGTTGATCGAGCTGGACCAGTAACTCCCCAGCGGCGAACTGTCCGCCGACACGAAGATCGTCGGCCAACCACATCACCTCGCCCGCTACTTGAGCCACCAACTTGGTTTCTGCCCGGGGATATACGGTTCCCTGGCTGCGCACAAAAAGCTGTTGTGTGGTGGGTTGTGCGGTCAACATCCGCACGCTGACCGGGGAGGGCATTTTCTCCGAATTCGCGATTTCCGGAGGTGTGCTTAATAGCAACCCCGTGATCACCACTGCGAGCGCTAGCGCGCCTAGCGACAGTCGGGCACTGCGTTTTTCTGGTAACAGTGACTTGAGTGAGGTCGCTTTATCGCTCATCCGGGGGGCTCGTGTAATTCTTGAGTTGGTACCGACGTGGGGCGCCAAGTTTACCTTATGCGCGCCTGCCAAGTCTTTCGTGTGAGATATTCGAAACCTGTGTCATCTCGAAGGGAGGGAGGTCTAAGCGAGACGCGTTCCGTTCTTTATCGGTGTATCGGGTGCGATCAAGACCACGGACCCGTCGTCTTGTGGGAATCCGGTCACCAGACATTGAGATTGCAAGGGCCCTATTTGTTTAGGCGGGAAATTGACTACCGCCACGACCTGTCGACCCACTAAGGCGTCGGGTTGATAAAGGTGGGTGATTTGGGCGCTCGACTTGAGTATCCCGAGGTCCTCGCCAAAATCGACGTGCAAGATATAAGCAGGTTTGCGCGCTTCGGCGAAAACTTCCGCTGATATCACCGTGCCCACGCGCAGATCCACTCGCATGAAATCATCCCAATCGATGGTCTCCAAAATACGTTCCTCTGTGATGGCGGCCGGCGACCAGTTAACCACAGTGAGCGCCCCCCATCCTCAGGGAACGGCGAGACGTCGCGCACGCTCAATGTACCCTCGCCCCGCATCTGTTTGCCGCAGATTGAGCGTATTCGTGCGACGCCTGATGCGAGCAAGTCACCCAATACCGAGGCTTGTTTTTGGCTGACTGCTACTATGGTACGGTCGCCTTGACTAGGCCGTAGTATAAAAAGCAAAGATGAAAAGCCATATCCATGTCAATGCGAGCGTCTTGTGCCTGTTGGCGATCATGAGCGACCCACTGCCCGTCCAAGCCGATGACGCTACCCTGCGCGTGTCCATCGCGGGGGGCTCTTTTAACAGCAAATTCAAATTTTGGGACGCCAGTGAGGGCTGTCCCAGCTACAACGATATCCCCGGTGCAAAGCATTTTCTGGGTGGCGTGAGTGCTTCTAACAAAGGTGCGGGTAAAAAGCTTGCCGTGGGTTAGCCTGTGCATGTCTTCATGTTCAGGCCCAAAGATACCCCGAGCATATCGGCCGCAGGGGTGCAGACGGAAATTCGCCGACGCGCGCTGCAGGTGGTGCTCGGTGGCGACGCCACGCTTCGCTATACCGGTTTTGAAGAAAATGTTCCGACCTGGGAAGCTTCGGGTGAGATCTCGGTTGTCCCCGCCACAGACTGCGAGACTCGCGGCGAGGACGAAAAAGCAATAGACGCGGCGGGCATCAGCGACGACGCTTAGGGCGGCGAGGGTTCTCGACGTCGCCTCGAGGAGTGGAGAAGGTAATGAGCCGATTCGATCAAAAAGTGGTGGTGGTAACCGGCGCGGGCGGCGGTATCGGCAGGGCATCGGTGATGCGCTTCGCCGAGGAGGGCGCGAGTGTCTGTGCCGTTGATCTCGACGAGGTTGGCCTGTCGGAGACCGCGCGGCTGGCTGCCGAGGCTGGAACGGAAATACTCACGATCATGGCCGACGTATCGAATGCCGGCGAAGTCGAGGCCTTTCTCGCAGCCACTGAGGCCCACTTTGGCGGCATTGATGTGCTTTTTAACAATGCGGGTATTGAGGGTGTGATCGCAGGCGCTCAAGACTATCCCGAAGCGGTCTTCGACAAGGTGATCGCGGTCAACGTCAAGGGCGTTTATCTGGGGATGAAGCATGTGGTGGGCGCGATGCAGCGCCGTGGTGGCGGAGCCATTGTTAATGCCGCATCCGGTGCTGGGTTGAGAGGCACCCCCACGCTACTGGCTTACGGCGCAAGCAAACATGCCGTAGTGGGGATGACTCGCACCGCCGGTCATG
>Ga0181590_10004730_pt1 | contig 11322 bp, 9 predicted proteins | sample 071ome_34_FD_132446 | JGI IMG/M metagenome (GOLD analysis project Ga0181590, IMG submission 132446) | Coastal salt marsh microbial communities from the Groves Creek Marsh, Skidaway Island, Georgia - 071411BT metaG (megahit assembly) | ecosystem: Environmental > Aquatic > Marine > Intertidal zone... | reverse complement strand
CCGTGAGCCAGATCCGCAAACGCAGCACCATCCTTGAGGCGATGGAAAGCAAGGGTGAGATCAAAATCGTCGGCGCGTATTACGACCTCAAGACCGGCTCAGTCTCCGTGGTTGAAGACTAGGCTGACGACGTCTTCGGTCTGTCTTCGATCTGTCTACAGGCTGGGAGGCGTTGGTTTGTAACCATTACGTCAATGAAGCCGGCTCGTGCTGCGCGTGAACAACTCACGAATCTACCCGGCTGCACAGGAACCTTTTTTTGTTGGCTAGAGTTTCAGAAGAGTCGCCGTCTGGAACCTTCCGCCTGACCACTGTGTTGCCCCATGCGACAACCAACTTATCCTGCTCTGAGTCGCATGCTGCTTGGCGTTGCCTGCTGCTTGGTCATTACACGGCCCTGCCTCGCTCGTGAGCGTGCCACTGCCGGTCCGGCGGCGGTTCTCCAGCGTGGTGATACGGCCCTGGCCCGGCTGAACTGGTCTCCCGTTCCCACGCCCCCGGCCCTACCAACTGCCAGCCTGCTTGCGCTTGCTTCGCCCCGGCTGAGTAGCGGGGTCACCTGTCGCCAACTTGGTGGCCTGAAAACGCATGACGGCCGGCTCGCCGGCCTTGGCGTGCTCTCACCTCGGATCGCACCAGCCGTGGTTCTGGTGCGTTCTCCCCCCGAGAGCCGCCGGGAACGTCTGCTCTATGCCATCGCCGTGGTCTCCCCCCGGGCAGCGGTCTTGATCGAGATGCTTCGGGAAGGCGGCCGACGCTTGCGGCGTCAGAAATAAGTGTGTTTCCTCTAGGCGCTGTTCGCCCGGGTGAGGAAAGAACACCGGTGGCCTCTCGCTGCGGACCACCAGGCTGCGTTACTCCACCAGATGACAGGCCACCTGGTGACCCGGTGTGATCTGCTGAAGAACCGGCACATCGTGGCGACAGCGTTCTTCACGGAGCGGACAACGGGTATGGAATGGACAGCCAGAAGGTGGGCTGACGGGGCTGGGCAACTCACCGGTGAGAATCGTTCGTTGGCGGGACCGTTCCCGGGCCGGATCTGGCAGGGGAACAGCAGAAATCAATGCCTGAGTGTACGGATGGCGAGGCTGGTCAATGATCGTTTGGGCCGGTGCCATTTCGACAATGCGTCCCAGATACATGACGGCAATCCGATCACTGATGTGACGAACAGCGGCCAGATCGTGGGCAATAAGAATCAGCGTTAACCCCAGCCGTTCCCGCAGGTCTGCCAGCAGGTTGATGATCTGGGCCTGAATTGAGACATCGAGGGCGCTAATCGGCTCATCAGCAACGATCAGATCGGGGCCGAGGGCAAGGGCCCGAGCGATGCCAATCCGCTGCCGCTGGCCACCGGAAAACTCATGCGGATAGCGGCGGATGGCCCGGGGATCCATGCCGACTGTTTGGAGCAACTGCTGGATGCGTTCCCGCCGCTGGCTCCCCGCCGCAATACCGAAGTTGCGGAGTGGCTCGGCCAGAATCGCCTCCACGGTCATTCGTGGATTGAGCGAGGCAAAGGGATCTTGAAAGATCATCTGCAGGCGTTGCCGCAGGTCGCGCAACCGGCTCTCCCAGACCCAGCGGCCACCCTGACGCCGCCAGTATTCGTGGATTGGCTCCCCATCAAAGATCACCTTCCCGGCAGCCGGTCGCAGTAACTGGAGCACGGCCCGACCAGTGGTCGACTTGCCGCAACCACTCTCACCGACAAGGCCCAGCGTCTCTCCCTTGGCAACTGAAAAGCTGACCCCATCGACAGCCCGTACCTCACCTTGCCGCTGCGCCAGCCAGCCACCAGCACGAGGCACCGGAAACCGGACGGCTAAATCATCGACGATAAGCAAGGGCGCTGCTTTGGCTGGTACGACAGTCATGAAACAGCCTCCGTCTCCCAGCAGGCAGCCCGGTGGGTTGGTGAGGCGATCACGACCTCGGGGTACGCTTGTCGGCAGCGATCACCTGCCTGCTGACACCGTGGATGAAACGGGCAGCCAGAGGGAAGCTGACCCAAATCGGGAGGCAGGCCGGGGATCGCCGCCAGCCGCTGGCGGGAAGGCGTATCGATGCGGGGCATACTGGCCAGGAGCCCTTGGGTGTAGGGATGCAACGGATTGGCAAACACCTCGGCGGTCGTGCCTTCTTCGACGATACGACCGGCATACATCACTGCCACCCGGTCAGCTGTCCCGGCAACGACACCCAAGTCATGGGTCACAAGGACAACCGCCGTACCGAGTGAAGCCTGCAGTTCCCCGATCAGATCGAGGATCTGTGCCTGAATCGTGACATCAAGCGCCGTAGTTGGTTCATCGGCAAAGAGTACTTCCGGACCACACAACAGCGCCATGGCGATCATCACCCGTTGCCGCATGCCTCCGGAAAACTGATGCGGATACTGGTCAATCCGCTGGCCTGCTGCGGGAATTCCAACCCGCGTGAGCATTTCGATAGCCGCCCGCCGGGCCGCAGCCGGGGTGGCCCCTTCATGGACCTCCAAAACTTCCGTGAGCTGTCGGCCTACTGACAGATACGGATTGAGTGCCGTGAGCGGATCCTGAAAAATCATGGCCAGCCGATTCCCCCGGAGTCGCTCCAGGTCACGCTCGGGCAGGGTCAGCAGGTCCTTGCCAGCGAAGCGAATGACACCTGAGGGATGGGCTGCCGGTGGCGTCGGCACCAGCCGCAGGGCCGACAGGCAGGCGACGCTCTTCCCCGAGCCACTCTCTCCTACCAGGCCCAGCGTCTCGCCTCGTCGCACCGAAAAACTAACTCCATCGACTGCCTTGACGAGGCCGTCGTCGGTGTGGAAATGCGTCCGCAAATCGCAGACCTCAAGCACGGTATCAGTGGTAGTGGCCATGGAACTTCTCACGGGTCCCTCACTCCCCAGTTGTCGGCAGCGACAACACCATGCCTGTTCACCGTATCAGATTCCGTCTTTGCGTTTTGACGTAGGCCCAGAAGCCAGATGGCAGAAACTTCCCACCGGAAGCCTGATGCCCTTTCAGTATGTGAGCAGGCCATCATGTTCGCATCCGTGGATCGAGGGCATCGCGGACACCATCCCCGAGGAAGTTCAGGGCAAACAACAACACGGCCATCACGCCTCCGGGAAAGACGAGTGTCCACCAGAAGACCAGCATCTGATTGGCCCCGTCGTTGATCAGGCTCCCAAGACTTGGATGCGGCGGCTGGACGCCGAGACCAAGGAAGGAGAGAAACGCCTCCTGCAGAATCATCGACGGTACGGTCAGGGTGAAGGTGACGATGACCGGCCCAAGGGTATTAGGAATGAGATGCCGGAACACGATGTCGCGTCCTGATGTCCCCAGGCTACGAGCAGCCAGCACAAAGTCCTGCTCCTTCAGACTCATCACCTGCCCCCGCACCACTCGCGCGGTGAGCAGCCAGCCAACTGCACCAAGCGCCACGAACAGCAGCACGAGGCTTTGGCCCAAAATCGTCACCAGAATGATCACCAGAAACATGTACGGCAGGGCATAGAGAATATCGACGACCCGCATCAGGAGGCTGTCAACGAGGCCTCCTGCATAACTGGAGACAGCGCCGTAGATGGTGCCGATAAGGGCTGCAATTAATGCCGCAAGAATTCCCACGGCCAGGCTCACCTGCCCACCAGCCAGCACCCGCACCAACAGGTCACGCCCATAGAAGTCAGTGCCAAAGGGGTGCTGCCAGGACGGCGGCTGAGGCCCATAGGCAAGATCCTGGGCGTCAGGGTCATAGCCACCAGCAACAGCCAGCAGCGTCGGCCCCAGCAGGCAGGCCAGGCCCAACACCGCGATGACGACCCCACTGGCCACAGCCATCTTGTTCTTGCGAAGCCGCCGCCAGGCGTCCTGCCAAAGAGAACTGCCCGCCACCAGCCCATCCGGGCTGGAACGCATTGGCGCGGCAGGTTCTGGTTGAGACGCGTTCATGCGTGGTCAATTCGCGGATCGAGGAGGCCGTAGAGCAGATCAACCACCAGGTTCATCAGCAGTAAAAAGAAGGCGTACAGCAGCACGATGCCCATCACCAGAAAATAGTCGCGATTGAAGGCGGCATCGACGAAGTAGGGACCAATCCCCGGCAGGTTGAAAATCTTTTCCACGACCACGCTCCCTGTCAGCATGCTGGCAATGGCAGGTCCGAGATAGCTCACCACGGGTAACAGCCCTCCACGCAACATGTGCCGCGTGATCACCAGCCGCTCTGCCAGGCCCTTGGCCCGCGCCGTCCGGATGTAGTCGCGGCGAATCACCTCAAGCATGCCCCCCCGGGTCAGCCGGGCGATGGAGGCCGCGTAAATCGTGCCGAGTGTGAGCCCCGGCAGAATCAGGTGCCGCCAGTCACCCCAGCCAGCCGGCGGCAGCATCTGAAGTCGCAGGGAAAACAGCAGCACCAGCAGCGGCCCTAACACAAAGCTCGGCACGCTAATCCCAACCAGGGCAGCCATCATCGCCGAATGATCCCAGACAGTGTTCTGTCTGACGGCGCCAATGATGCCCGCAGTCATCCCAACCAAGAGCGACCAGACCAGCGCGACTGCTGCCAGGGAGAGGGTGACGGGAAAACCAGTGGCAATGATTTCGTTGACTGAACGCTGCGGATACTTGGTCGACAGGCCGAGATCCCCCTGCAAAAGGTTGCCGACATAGCGGACAAACTGTTCGGGCAGGGGGCGATCGAAGCCATACTTGGCCTCAAGCTGGCGGCGAATCTCAGGGGAAATTTCTTTTTCGCTCGAGAACGGAGAACCCGGCGCCAGGCGGACCAGCGCAAAGGATGCAGCAATGATGACCAATGCTGTTGGAACGAGTTCGAGGACACGCCGAACGAGATAACCGGTCATGGTGCCTCCGGCGTGGGTGAGTGCCTGCCAGAGCGGTCAGCGGAGGAGTCAATCCAGATCGATTTCCAGGGATGGCGATCTTGGTGATTTCCCCAGATGCCCCGTACATAGGGCTTGATCAGTTGGCTTCGCGTGTAGACATAAAGCGGAATCAGCGGCTGGGCCTCAAGCGCCATGGCCTCCGCCTGACGCAGCATGTCTAACCGTTTTTCAGGTTCGCTCTGACGATTGGCCTCCTCCAGCAGCTGATCATAGGCCGGACTCGACCAGTTGGAATGATTGTTGCCACAGTCGCTGGTCAGCAATTCGAGGAAGGTATAGGGATCGGCATAGTCTCCGACCCAGCCCATCCGACAGAGTTGGAAGTTCATCTGCTCCGCGTTGGCCAAAAAGACCTTCCACTCTTGGTTTTTCAGTTCAACGGTGATTCCGAGTTCCTGCTGCCACATCGCCTGCAGCGCCTCCGCGACCTGCTTATGGCCCTCAGAGGTATTGAATGACAGGCTCACCGGAGGAAGACCGGCACCCCCTGCATAACCCGCCTCAGCCAGGAGCCGGCGGGCGGCATCGGGGTCAAAGACCGGCTGCCCCAAGCCGCGATAGCCAGCCAATCCATCGGGAACAAGATCGGCCGAGGCAATCTGCCCTCCACGGGTCACATGCCTGACGAGTGCCTTGCGATCAACAGCCAGCGACAGCGCCCGTCTGACCAAGGGGTTATCGAGTGGAGGCTCTTTCGTGTTGACCCAATAGAAGTAGACCGCCAGAAAGGGGTGCTGATGGAAGTCGTGGTACCCAGACAAATGGTCCATGAATTCCGCTGGCAGTGAGGTACTGCCCCCCGGCCAGTCGAACTCTCCAGTGGCGTACATGTTCAAGGCGGTGGTCGAACTTTCCACCATCGCCACCCGCACGCGATTGAGCCGGACAGAGGACGCATCCCAGTACCGGGGATTTTTCTCAAAGACCATCCGCTGCCGGAACCACCACTCCTTCATCAAAAATGGGCCATTGGAAACCACATACTCGGGCCTCGTCCAAAGGTCAGGGTCGATCCCACGATGCTCAAGGTCTTCAAGCAGGTGCCGCGGAATGGGCATGAAGGAATAAAAGCTGAGAAAGTTCAAGAAGTAGGGCAGGGGGTCGACCAGTTCCACCTCCAGCGTGAGGTCATCGACCGCCCGAACGCCAAGTGTCTCGGGGCTGGCTTCACCACGGCCAATGGCGGCACCACCAGCAAAGACAAAGCCGTTGCTGGCGTATTTGCTGGCAGTGCGTGGATCAACGAGCCGCCGAAACGAAAAGACAAAGTCATCTGCCGTCAGCGGCCGGCCGTCTGACCATTGCGAGGGTCGCAGATGAAAGGTGTAGCGACGTCCGTCTTCAGAAACATCCCATGACCTCGCTAGGGCGGGCATGGGGGCCAGTGTTTCCGGATGGGCCTGCACCAGCCCTTCGAAGGTATTCCAGATGATCTCACCACCAGTGCTGTCCGAACAACGACTGGGATCGAGCCATTCTGGCTCAGTTGAGTTGTTGATCCAGAGTTCATCAGGACCATGCCGAGGCACGACGGTGCCAAAAAAGGGGCTCTGCCGGTTTTGGCAGCCAACCAGCGGCACCAGCACGGCTGCGCCCAACAGCCAGCCCAGCCACCAGGCAGCAGGCTGACCACTCCTGGAAGAGCCGCCTATTCGTCGCCGCAGTTTTCGCATTGGCCCTTTAACACCACCTCGGTAACCGCTCGAACCCCCGCAGCCAGTCGACCCGATTGGTCAGTTCCGGGTTTCGGTGTCAGGGCCACACTCACTTCCTCAAGGCACGAGACCTCACCACAGCTGGTGCAGACAAAATGAGGGTGATCGTCACCATGCCCACCACTCGCGTGATGCCGATTGAGCTCAAAGCGCCAGACATGGTCACCGACGTCAACGCGGGTCGCCATTCCAGCCTCGGTCAATTCGGTGAGATTGCGATAGATCGTCGCTCGATCAAAGCCCTCATCAGCGAGAAGCTCGGCCATCTCAGCATGACTGACTGGCCCCGGCGATTGAAGTAAACGTCCCAGCACGGCCACCCGCGCCCGAGTACACCGCAGGCCAGCCGCACGAATGCGGGCCTCGATGTCACTGGCCGTGATCGGCTGATTGGGACTCACGCCGCCTGTCTCCTTGCTTGCCATTCCCACCGGATTGCGTCGCCAGCCTACACCACAGCCACCGGGGCTAACACGTCGATGATGGCCGCCATGAAGGCAGGCAGATCGGCTGGCTTACGGCTGGAGACAAAGTGACGATCAACCACCACTGGTGTGTCTTCCCAGATCGCTCCAGCATTCATCAAGTCGTCCTTGATGCCCGGACTGCCGGTGACCCGGACGCCCCGGTAGACACCGGCTGATATTGGAATCCATCCACCGTGGCAGATTGCCGCCACCAGTTTGCCATGGGCAGCAAAGGTCCGGACCAGATCAAGCACTTTTTCATCACGCCGAAGGGAGTCTGGCATCCATCCACCCGGAATAATGACCCCATGAAAATCATCTGCTTCCATATCGCCAATGGTGGCATCACTGGTGCAGGGGTAGCCGTGCTTCCCCGCATAGGTTCTGCCCTGCATAACGCCCGCGATGGTGACATGTCCTCCCGCCTCCTCGATCCGCAGTTTGGGATACCAGAGTTCGAGGTCTTCGTAAGCATCGCCTACGAAAGAAAGCAGACGAATCCCAGCCAAGGGGTGACGATGGTTCAGTGTATTGAGCGTGTTCATGGCAAAGCTCCAACCAAAACGAAGGGGAAAAGTTCTGGGTCCTTCCCAGGCACGAGCGATCCTCTGCGATCATTATCACCGATCCGAACCCTGAAAGGGTGGCTGGTAGCCGCCACCGCAGGAGTCGCCACAGTCAACGTCCTCCCGAATGCGTCCACCAACCAGTCAGCCAGAACTCAAAAACCCCTCTTTAGAGTGGTCTTTGCTATCACGCTAACAGGTCGTCCACCACAGCCGCCGATGCTTTCAAAACCATTTTTTCGCCTCTTCTCCCCACAAAAAAAATTTTGCTTGACGCCAGATGCCACGTCGCTACGATCACGCCCCGGCCATATGGAGTGGTCAAAGCGGTACAAACCACTATATCTTGCGATAGCATGCAGATGGAGCTGCCTTTCGTCGTTCGCGTCTTGTTGGGGAATAAACCGGGGTGAATGACTCACCCTCGAGGCCCGAACCATCCGATACCGCTTGCTACACGACTATACACGAGTACACTTTGTTAGGCATCCATGAGGGACGCCTATTTCCTAAGGAGTTTTGTCCATGACCCAATTCGATTCCTCGACCCATGTTGCTTCGTCCGCCTCCCAAACCACCCCTTCCCTGGGGAGCAGCGGTTCACAGGCGACCCCCAACAGGGCAGGACTCGAAATTGAACCCACTTTTTGCCCAGTTGAGGCAGACAGTCCGTTCGACACCACCGAATGGGAACTCCGTACCGCAGCAATCAAAGGTGAGAATGGCCAGGTGCTCTTCGAGCAGCCTGCCTGTGAAATTCCGGCTGCCTGGAGCCAGCTGGCCACCAATGTCGTCGTGAGCAAGTATTTCTACGGCGAGATTCACACGCCCGAACGGGAGCACTCAGTCAAGCAGCTGGTTCATCGTGTAGCCCGCACCATTGCCGACTGGGGCATCGCTGATGGCTATTTCAAGTCTGCTCAGGACGGCGAGAACTTTTATCGCGATCTGGCCTGGCTCTGCGTCCACCAGCACGGAGCATTCAATTCGCCGGTCTGGTTCAACGTTGGCCTCTATCACCAATACGGTGTCAAGGGTGCCCCCTGCAACTGGCGTTGGGACGAGTCCCGGCGTGACGTTGTCCAGCCTGAAAACCCCTACGAATACCCTCAGGGAAGTGCCTGCTTCATCCAGAGCGTGCAGGACAACATGGAAGACATCATGGACCTGGCTCGCAGCGAGGCGATGCTCTTCAAGTTCGGCTCAGGTACCGGCACCGATCTGTCAACGCTCCGCAGTGAGAAAGAAAAACTTTCTGGGGGCGGCAAGCCCTCAGGCCCACTCTCTTTCATGCGGGTCTACGACCAGATCGCCGCCGTGGTCAAAAGCGGTGGCAAGACCCGCCGGGCCGCCAAGATGCAGTCGCTGAAGGTCTTCCATCCCGACATCATGGACTTCATCGAATGCAAAACAAAGGAAGAGAAGAAGGCGCGGGTGCTCATTGAAAAGGGTGGCTATGACGCCAATTTCAATGGCGAGGCCTACAGCTCAATCCTCTTCCAGAATGCCAACCTTTCGGTGCGGGTCTCTGACGAATTCATGGAAGCTGTCGACCGGGATGACACCTGGACCACCCGGTGGGTGACCGACTCATCCAAGGCTGGTCCCAGCTACAAAGCTCGCGAAGTCATGGATCGCATTTCTGAGTGTGCCTGGCAATGTGGTGACCCAGGCCTGCAATACGACACGACCATCAATCGCTGGCACACCTGCCCCAATTCCGGCCGCATCAATGCCAGCAACCCCTGCTCGGAATACATGTTCCTCGATGACACCGCCTGCAACCTGGCAAGCATCAATCTGATGAAGTTCCGCAAGCCCGACGGCGAATTCGACGTCGAACGCTTTGCCGCAGCCTGCCGGGTCTTCTTCATTGCCCAGGAAATTCTGGTCGATCACGCCAGCTATCCGACGGCTCGGATTGCCCGCAACAGCCACCTCTACCGCCCACTGGGGCTGGGCTACTCCAACCTCGGCAGCCTGCTGATGGCCGACGGTCTGGCCTACGATTCGGATGCCGGCCGTGGCGTCTGCGGTGCCCTCACCGCCATCCTGCACGGGTCCGCCAATCGCACCAGTGCCGAACTGGCTGGTGCCGTCGGTCCGTTTGAAGGCTTTGCCGCCAACCGGGAGCCGATGCTGCGGGTCATGCAGATGCACCGCGACGCAGTCGAGCAGATTGACCCGACCTGCCCCGAGCCGCTTACAGCAGCAGCTCGGCAGATCTGGGATGAGGTCCTCGCGTCTGGACGGCAACATGGCTTTCGCAATGCTCAGGCAACCGTCCTTGCCCCCACAGGCACCATCAGCTTCCTGATGGACTGCGACACCACTGGCATTGAGCCTGATATTGCCCTGGTGAAATACAAGCAGCTGGCTGGTGGCGGCATGCTCAAAATCGTCAACCAGACCGTGCCACTCGCCCTGCGAAAACTCGGCTATGACGAACCGACGGTTGAAAACGTGCTGGCCTATGTCGACAAAAACGACACGATTGAAGGCTGCCCTGAACTCAAAGAAGAGCATCTGCACGTCTTTGACTGTGCCTTTAAGCCACGGCTTGGCAAACGCTCGATTGCCTGGCGGGCCCATGTCACGATGATGGCCGCCGCCCAGCCGTTTATCTCGGGGGCAATTTCCAAGACGGTCAACATGCCACGGGAAACGACCCCCGAGGATATTGCCGGTGCCTATCAGGAAGGCTGGCGGCTTGGACTGAAGGCCATCGCGATCTACCGTGACGGCTCCAAGGAAAGCCAGCCGCTCTCGACGAGCACGGAAGAGGACAAAAAGGCTGGCAAGGCGGTTGCCGCTCCCCGACGGGAACGACTGCCTGACACCCGCCGTAGTGTCACCCATAAGTTCAATGTGGGTGGTCACGAGGGCTATATCACCGTTGGCCTCTACGACGATGGTCGTCCCGGTGAACTCTTCATCACGATGGCAAAAGAGGGGAGCACCATTGGTGGCCTGATGGACTCCTTTGGCACAGCCGTCTCCATGAGCCTGCAGTATGGTGTGCCGCTGGAGGTCTACACCAAGAAATTCTCCCACACCCGGTTTGAACCGTGGGGCTACACCAAGAATCCTGACATCCCGGTGGCCAAGAGCTTGGTTGACTACATCTTCCGCTGGATGGGCACGGAATTCCTGCCTGGCTATCGTGAGGCCAATCGACCTGGTGGGGCCACCAGCGGCGGCGGGGAGGCCGCCGCGGGGGAGGACGGAGAGAGTGAGGCCAAGCCCGCCGCCACGAAGGCGAGCGGGCTGGCTAGCGGGCAGGAAGCCACCAACGGAAAGCACACAGCCAACGGTGAACTGACCGGGAGCCGAGGCCGGCATCCGGCTGGCAAGAACGGCAGAACCACCACGGCCCGAGCCGCCACGCTTTCGGCACCGAAACAGCACACCGTTGAGGGCACGGCCGCCCTGCTGGAACGGGCCGGGCTGAAAATGGCAGAGGTCCCGGACGCGAGTGCCAGTGACCGCCAGAGTCAGTTTGCGAAGTTCCAGATTGACGCACCTGCCTGTGACAACTGCGGTTCGATTACGGTCCGTAACGGCAACTGCTACCTCTGCCACAACTGTGGAAACAGCATGGGCTGTAGCTAGGCAAAAAGAGAATCGGCAGCAGGGCCGGTCTGGTCCATGCTGGGTGGAGCGGGAGTTGG
>Ga0181590_10004728_pt1 | contig 11323 bp, 9 predicted proteins | sample 071ome_34_FD_132446 | JGI IMG/M metagenome (GOLD analysis project Ga0181590, IMG submission 132446) | Coastal salt marsh microbial communities from the Groves Creek Marsh, Skidaway Island, Georgia - 071411BT metaG (megahit assembly) | ecosystem: Environmental > Aquatic > Marine > Intertidal zone... | reverse complement strand
AATGGCGGGATGTATACCGTTTAATTTCTTTTGTTTTTAAAAAAATCTTTTAATATTAAGGAACAATCTTCCTCCATAACTCCACCTTTAATTTGGGGTACATGATTAAAGAAATTTTGTTCATGAAGATTGGTTGAAGACCCACAAACGCCAGTCTTAGTATCATATGCACCGAAAGTTAATCTTGAAATACGTGCATGGACGATTGCACCATAGCACATAGCACATGGCTCTAGGGTGACATACATCTTTGCACCAGATAGCCTATAGTTGTTTATATTTTTACATGCATTGCGAATAGCTTCAATTTCAGCATGAGATGATGGATCATTTTTTAAGATAGGTTTATTATGCCCTCTTCCAATTACTTGATTATTTAGAACAATAATCGCACCAACAGGAACTTCATTAATTGACAAAGATTTTTTTGCTTCATTAATAGCTAATTTCATCCATTCCATTCTTTGTGGTGTAAATTTTTAATAGTTAAATTTATTATAAAAAAGGATGTTTTTATAGTTTTCTTTTCTCAGATAAATAAACCCAATCAACGATACTCGAACTTGGTTGATACTCTGGCACTATAACTTTTAGAATTCTGATAACTTCTGTAAGGTTACAATCTTTGATATTTAATGCAAGCTCTTTGATCAGAGATTCTAATATTTCCCATTTCTGGAAACTTTCATGTCCCTCAAAAATTCTAGGGTTTGATGTTTTGCTTGCGGAATTATCAATGAGTAACTCCTCAAATATTTTCTCTCCAGGTCTAAGACCAGTTATTTTAATTTCAATATCACCTTTATCATCAAAAGTTTTTTTCTCTTTTAGACCCGAAAGTTTAATCATCCTTCTAGCAAGGTTAATAATCTTTACAGGTTTTCCCATTTCAAGAATATAAAGATTTGATCTAAATTCTTTTTTAGATTTTGATAGTAATAAAGCATGCATTACTAGGTGAGTGGCCTCAGGGATTGTCATAAAATATCTTGTAACTTCTTTATGAGTCAATGTAATAGGACCTCCAGATTCAATCTGCTTTCTAAATAAAGGAACTACTGAACCTGATGAGCCCAATACATTTCCAAATCTCACCATGGTGAAATTAGTTTTGTTGGCAAATAATTGACTCTTCTCTTCCTTTAAGCTCATCTTAATATTCTTCTCATTTGCTAAAGCCTGTAGAATCATTTCTGCTAATCTTTTAGATACGCCCATAATATTTGTAGGGCGTACTGCCTTATCTGTACTAATAAGAATAAAGTTATTTACATTGAATTTAATTGAAATTTTCGCGAGAGTTAATGTACCGAGTGAGTTGTTTTTAACTCCCTCAATAATATTATGTTCAACCATTGGAACATGTTTATAAGCTGCAGCGTGGTATACAATTTGAGGATTCCATTGAGTAAAAACTTTTTGCAATGTTCTTTCATTACAAATAGATCCAAGTATAGGAATGATTATAGTAGGAATATTATTTTTATCACTTTTAAGAAATTCTTCTAACTCTTTATGAATTGAATAAAGAGAAAATTCATTCTGCTCATATAAAATAAGATATTTTGGTTTCAAGTTTAAGCATTGTCTGGAAATCTCACTGCCTATACTTCCTCCTGCGCCGCTAATAAGTATTACTTTATTTTGGTGCTCTTTCGCTATTAGTTTTTGATCGAATACTAAAGCCTCTCTTCCCAACAAATCATCAATATCCAAGTCTTCAATATCACTAATATTTTTCCTTCCAGACAACACATCTTCGAGACTTGGAAGAGTTTTAACCTGAATGGAAAAATTTTTAAGGTTTTCTAATATTTTTTTTCTGACTGATTTTTCAACAGATGGAATTGCTAATAAAATCTCATTAATTTTGTAATAATTAATATAATCTTCTACATTTTTTGAAGAAATAATCTTGATTCCCTCATAATATCTATCATGTAATAAAGGATCATCATCTATAAAAGCAATTACATTACGTTTTCTATTTTCTGAAATTTTTTCTAGGAGATTCCTACCTGCTTTACCAGCACCATAAATTAAAACATTCTTATAGATATTTGGATTTTTACTAAAAAAATTAATTTCATTCAATTCAAGTATAAATCTCATAGTGAATCTGGAAAAGTAGAGTAGCAGAAAAACTATTAAAGCATTGATAATCACTACGGATCTTGGAAATTGGTATGAATCAAGTCCAATAGCCACAACGCCCCAAATTGAAGAATAAGTTAAAGTAATAAGTAAAATCTTCTTAAATGACCTCGAATTAAAAAATCTAATAATTAACTTATATAAATTTCCATATATAAAAAATGGTAATGCCACTATTGGACTAATAATAAATAGAAAAAGGCTTGTTTTATAAAAAACTATATCTTTATCTGATATGTATAAAAAGGGATCATAAAATTCCCCTAATCTAAGGGTGAAAGCTAACCACAATGATATTAATAGAACAAAACAATCAATTAATATGATGATTAAGAATTTCTTATTATTTGGCAAATTTAAGAGAGCTTTTATTAGCCTATTCATGATCTTTTCTTAAGACATCTCCTTGCCCTTTTCCAAATATAGTTAGTAGGATAATTTTAAAATAGTTAAATATCGTGAAATTTCTAACCAACTTCGCATCTGACTCTGCAAGCAGTTTTGGATTTGACATATCAATTTTATTAATTTGAGATAATCCAGTAATTCCTGGCAATAATTCATATACCCCTCTTTTCTCTCTTTCACTAATCAGTTCCTGTTGTGACTTGAGACATGGTCTGGGACCTACTATGCTCATATTGCCAATAAGTACATTAAATAACTGTGGAAGTTCATCAATCTTTTTCGATCTTAAGAATCTTCCTAATTTTGTTATTTGATCAGGGTTAGATTCATGAGTTGGTCTAGAAATCGTCCCTACCCTCATAGTTCGGAATTTAAATAAAGTAAATGTTTTAGTATTTTTACCAACTCTCTTTTGTTTAAATAATGGTGATTGAGTATCAAAAAAACCAAGAATTAAAATCAAACAAAATAGCGGCGATAGAATAAAAATTCCTACCAAAGAAAAAACAAAATCAAAGAACCTAATCATAGCACTAATCACTAGATATTCATATATTTAATCATATCTCTATTTACTAATCTTACATCAAATTTATCTTCAGCAAGTGTACGGCTATTATTTGCAATTTTTTCCAACTCAAAATCACTCTTTTTCAATATAGTTTTCATAGCCATATAAAGAGATTTAGTGTCTCTAGGTTTAACGATAAACCCATTAAATTTATCTATAACTGTCTCTTTACAGCCCGGCGCAGATGTTGTAATTACTGGCCTTCCAACTGATAGAGCTTCTAAAATTGCCCTTGGGGTTCCCTCTCTGTATGAGGGTAACACAAAAAATCTACATGATTGTAATTCGGTTGCAATATTATCCAAATTGCCAAGATAGTTGACTATATTTTCTTCATTTAATTTTCTTAAATCACCTGCGCTTATAGAGGATGGATTCTCATAGTCAATACTTCCTGCTAGGTTAAATATCGCATCTGGAAATTCTTTCTTAATTAGTTTTGCAGCTTCATAAAATTCATACACACCTTTATCTTTTATAATTCTTGCAGCCATTAAAAAAGAATTCTTAGCTGGCATTTTAGATTGGGGAAATTTGTTTAGGTTAACACCTGATCCATTGACAATTCCGACTTTTAATGATTTCGAAATTAAATTATTTTTATAAAAGTAATTCAAATCATCTTTATTCTGAAAAATAATTCTCTTGGATGATTGCAAACTATATTTATAAAGCTTAGAAACTAATCTAGAAATAATTCCCCTCTTAAAACTATTTATACCGCCAGTAAATGAATAACCTAAACCCGTAATTAAAGGAAAAAAATCACAAAAAGAAATTTTTCTTAATACTAATCCAGAGTAAATCACTGGCTTAATATTGTAAGCAAGAACTTTACTAGGCCTAATACTTAAAATTATTTTTTTTATGTGATAAATACTTTTAAGGTCAGTAAAGGGGTTTAAACCACCCCTTTTAAGATAAATTGTGATTAAATTTACCCCAAGATCAGCCAATTCATTGTAGATACTTAAATTAAAGTCATCTTTTGGTGCTATAGCGTAGACTTTATAATTCTTCTTTACTATTTCACGAAGTAGGTCGCCCCTAAAATTTAGCAAACTCTTACATGAACCAGAAATGATGAGAAATTTTTTCTTCTCCATAATTATTAAATTCACAACCTAATATCACTAGATGAAGCAGGTAATAAATATTTCAAATCATAAATCACAGAATTATCTTTACAGTATCCCCTAATTTCTTCATAAGATATTTCCTTGAACTGCTTGTGAGCCACTGCTAAGATTATGGCATCATATTTTTTCTTGCAGGGTTTGGGAATTAATTCTATGTTGTAAATTTCTTTCGCTTCTTCTGCAGAAGCTATAGGATCATATACCTCAATATTGCAGTTATAGTCTAATAATTCTTTATATACATCTACAACTTTAGAATTTCTAAGATCTGGACAATTTTCTTTGAAAGTAAGGCCCATAATTAATATCTTGGTACCTTCAATTTCAATAGACTTCTTTACAAGTTCTTTAATAAGATTTGAGGCTACATAAAAACCCATTGAATCATTAAGTCTTCGACCAGATAAAATAATCTCTGGTTTGTACCCTAGAGTTTCTGCTTTGTGAGTTAAATAATATGGATCAACACCGATACAGTGTCCACCAACAAGTCCAGGACGAAATGAAATGAAATTCCATTTAGTTTCAGCTGCTTTGAGAACCGATTCAGTTTCTATGCCCATTTTATTAAAAATGATTGACAACTCATTAATAAATCCAATATTTATATCTCTTTGAGTATTCTCAATTATTTTTGCAGCCTCAGCGATCTGGATTGATTCTGCTCTATATGTGCCAGCTGAAATGATCCCTTTGTAAACATTGTCAATAATGACAGATGCCTCAAGTGTGGATCCAGAAGTTACTTTAACTATGTCAGAGACTTTATGAACTTTATCGCCCGGATTAATTCTTTCTGGACTGTAGCCGCAGTAAAAAAAATTATTTTTCAATTCATTGGTATCACCAGATTTATACTTAAGACCAGAGAATTTCTCCAAAATTGGAACACAAAATTCTTCAGTGCATCCTGGATAGACAGTGGACTCATAAACAACATAACTGCCAGTTTTTAGGGCTTTACCAACTATCTTGCTTGCCTCTCTAATATAAGATAGATTGGGATTTTTAAATTCATCAACAGGGGTGGGGACAGTTATGATGAAAAAATTCGCATCTTTAAGTTCTTCCTCCTTGCTGGTTAAAGACAAATATTTAGCATTATTAATTTCTTCTCTAGAACTTTCACCGGTTATATCTATTCCTTTTTTTAGCTCTTCTATTCTCTTAGTACTTATATCAAAACCAACCACATTTTTCTTGACTGCAAAAGCCAATGCAAGGGGGAGGCCAACATACCCCAAACCAATAATAGCTATCTTTAATTCTTTCATTTCCATAAAATTAACTCTAATAATTTGGCGAATACCATTCAACAGTCTCAACCAAGCCATCGCTAAAATTATGCGTTGGCATATAGCCAAGAAGATTTTTTGCTTTTGAAATATCAGCAAGGCTGTGTTTAACATCCCCGGTCCTATAATCTAAATAAATAGGATTCGAATTAATGGTTTTTAGGTGTTTTTTTTCTAAAAGAGAAACCATATGCATATAAAGATCATTGAGTGATGTTCTTTCTCCGTAGGCAACATTATATATTTCATTATTTGCCTTGTAATTTTGAGTAGTAGCTGCCAAAATATTTGCCTGTATTGCGTTGTCAATGTAACAAAAATCTCTACTAGTATCTCCATCTCCGTATATATTTATAGCTTGTCCCGAAATTAGTGCATTAATCCACTTGGGTATAACCGCAGCATATGCACCATTTGGGTCTTGACGTCTACCAAAAATATTGAAGTATCTTAATCCTATGGTATTTAAACCATAGGTTTTGAAAAAAACTTCTGCATATAATTCATTTGTAAACTTTGAAACAGCGTATGGTGATAAAGGCTTTCCAATTATATTTTCAACTTTGGGTAGATCTGGATGATCTCCATAAGTCGAACTACTTGCGGCATAAACAAATTTTTTTACAACAGAATTTTTTGCCGCAACAAGCATATTCAGAAAGCCATCCACATTATTTGCATTAGTTAATATAGGATCTTCAATAGATCTAGGGACGGATCCTAGGGCTGCCTGATGAAGAATATAATCAACACCTTTACAAGCATCCATACAATCATTGATATTCCTAATATCTCCCTCAATTAGAGAAAATTGACTCCATTGTGAATCACTAACACTTAATTTAACAGAAACTAAATTTGACTTATGCCCTGTAGAAAAATTATCCAAACCAATGACATGCTGGTCTAATTTAAGTAGTTTTTCCAATAGATTGGATCCTATAAATCCAGCAACTCCAGTTATTAACCATCTACTGGGTTCTGCCTTAATCTTTTGCTCTAATTCAAAATAACTCATGTTATTGATAATTTAACCAAGCCTCAAACATTAAAACGGACCATAAAAAATGTTCGTTGTTTTGGGTTTTTTCTTGGTGTTTTGCCCATAATTTAGAAATGATCTTGTGGTTTAGAAATCCCTCTTGTCTCAATTTAGATTCATTTAATAATGATTCACCCCAATCTCTAAGAGGTCCTCTTAACCAATTTCCTGTTGGAATACTGAATCCTTGCTTTGGTCTGTCAAGTAAATTTTCTGGTATTAATGAATGCACAAGGCTTTTTAAAATGACTTTACCTTGTTTGCCATTTACTTTGTGCATCTCAGAAACTCTCCAAATAAGCTCTATAAGTCTATGATCAAGAAATGGAACCCTTGCTTCAATTCCCAAACCCATAGAAGCCCTATCAACTTTCGTAAGAATATCATCGGGCAAATATGAAGTCATATCATGAAATAAAATTTGATTAAGAAAACTAAGCTTATTTATTGATTCAATATTAAATGGATTATCAAATCTTGAGCCCATCACAATATTATTATCCCGATAATGAGACCTAATATTGTTATAAAAATCCATTTGATTTTTTGAATTTATTGAACCGAAAATTTTTGAAACTTTTGTCTCAAAATCTACATACCTTCTCGACAAAAAAGAATTTGTATTTAATCTCTCTATGTTCATTTCCTGCAACATCGGATAAATTTTAGAAATTAGATTTCTAACAGGTTTGGGTATCATCTTAATTTTATTCCATAAATAAGGTGCGAATATATGGCGATTATAACCACCAAAGAGTTCATCGCCTCCATCACCCGAGAGAATAACCTTAACTTCTGATTTGGCAATTTCACTAATCATTAGAGTTGGTATTTGGGAAGAGTCGGCAAAAGGCTCATCGTAAAACATTGGTATCTGAGGTATAAACTTAATTCCTTCTTCTGGAGATAAGTCAATATTGGTGTGAATAGTGCCCAAATGTTTTGATATTTCCTTGGCATAACTACCTTCGTTATATTTAGCGATAGGGTTACCCATAGAAAATGTCTTAATTGGCTTAGATGAGACAGATTGCATTTTGGCCGCAATCATAGATGAATCATATCCACCAGATAGGAATGCCCCAACAGGGACATCTGAAGTCATTCTAATTTTGACAGAATCTGTAATGAGACTGTCTACGCTCTCCAATATTTCAGAGTAGTTATTTAATTGGTTATTAAGTCCAAATTCAACTTTCTTCTCAAGCGAATAAAACTGAACTGGATTTGATATAGATCTACCCTTATTTTTTATGACGATATAATGACCTGGCTTAAGTTTACTGACTTCCTTATAAATTGATCTTGGACAGGGGACATAGTTATACCTCATAAAAAGTCCTAAAGCATCTCTATCAATATTTAATTTCCAAGACTTGTCTGATTTAAAGGCACTCAAGTTTGATGAAAAAACGAAGTGGGAATTTATTGATCCATAATATAGTGGCTTCTCGCCGATTCTATCCCTAACTAGAGTTAGTTCTTTCTTTTTTTTATCCCATAAAGAGAATGCAAACATGCCATTGATTTTTTTTAAAGTCGCATTTAATCCAAAAACTTGAATTAAATATAATAAAGTTTCAGTATCAGAGGTTCCTCGCCAACAGTAATCTGAACATTTGCTATCTATTTCCTTTCTTAATTTCAAATGATTATAAATCTCACCATTAAAGCTTATAACCCATCTACCATCAAGAGATGTCATAGGTTGTTTACCTTGATTCGATAAATCAATAATTGATAATCTTCTGTGTACTATCCCAACCCCTTCACTTTTGTCAAAAAACAATCCCTTGCCATCAGAGCCCCTCCATTTAATTGAGTCTGACATCTTTTCCAGAGTAATTCTAGTAAGGGGAAGTGGAGATAAAAAGCCTGCTATACCGCACATTTTTGGTCACAATTTTTGATTTGATAATTATCCTTCAATTAATAGCATAAAGGGCGATATATCTTAGAAAAAAAAATTATCTGGTGTGATTATTATTTTTGAAAGATGTTCTTATTATCTAAATACATTATCAAGACTGATATTAAAACCCAAAATATTGGATGTCTGGCTACAAAATGAAAATTTATATAAAGAAGAAAGCTCATAAACGTGCTAAAAACAATAAAGTCTTTTTGTTTAAGTAGGTTGATAGAAGCATAAAACATAATAATTAATATGGTCAGTACAAATATTAAACCAAACTGTAAAGATAGGTCTATAAATGTATTGTGTGCTTCAATACCTTCAAAAGGTTTAACAATACCTGAAAATGAACCTACTCCATATCCAAAAATTGGTGAAACAGATAATGCCTCTAGACCGTTAGCCAATAAAAGTATTCTTCGACTCCCTTGATCGAATTGTATTAAAGAATTTATAATTTGGTCAAAATATAAAATAAAAAATAGCACTAGAGCACTCAAAATAATTATTTTTGTAGTTAGTGACTTAAACAAAAAATTATATGTATATAGAGTTAAATACACTGTTATTCCAAATATCAGAGAAATTAACCCGGCATCTGATCCAGTAAAAAAGGAGACAAATAAAGAAAATATCAAAAAGTAAGCAAAATATTTACGAGCAAACATAGCTGATAAAAGCAAAATAGAAATAACATAAATCATTGGCTTATTAGGATTTGTAGCAAACCCAGCGAACCTGCCAAATAAGGTTGATTCATAAATGTCTTTTGCCCCTAGAGATATTAAATAAGTTGAGGTAAAAGTAATTATTAACGCGAAAAGGACAATCTTTAAATTTATATATTCTTTCTTCCAACCCTCAATGAGTAGAAATGTGAAAAGTAAATTCATTGCATATATGAATAAATAATAAATACCAATACCTTTAAGGTCAGAAAAAAAATAAAATATTAGAGTTACTGTGGGAAGAATAAGAACAACGGTAGTTAAAAAGTAAAGTTTTAGTCCTCCATATGGATTTCGCTCAAATGACAGAAGTTCAGGGAGAAGCTTTATCAACAAGTATATTACTACCATTACATATATAATTTCTCCAAGGCCTACAAGAGCATGAAATCTAAATTTTGTCATCCACTCTATACCAAGAAAAAATCCAATCAAAGCGGATAAAACTAATTGTATTTGATTTTGTTTCAAAGACTATAAACCGGTTTTTTTTAAAAATAGTCTTTTTAAGAACTTAATATATGAAAAACTGAGGGAAATAATTAAAGTAACTATATTTATTTTACTTCCTTTATAGAGCATTTTAAGATTGTAAGTTTCCCCTTTTTGCATCTCTAATAGGTTTGAAGAAACTCCATCAAAAAAGTTCTTCCTCTTATAATTCATCACTAAAGGAGTATTAATTTTTGAGATTTGACAATTCTCAAAAAATAACATTTTTAGCCATAAGTTGAAGTCTTCACTATATCTTATATTGTTTGGAAACCTACTTGTGACCGTCTTTTTCATCATCACAGAAGATGTAAAAATTTGATTCTTAAAAAGCATTGAAAACTTATTTACTTTGCATAATTCAATATTTCTAACTGAGGTTTCAATTTCATTATCGTGTGCAAATGAGATTAATTCAGATGAAACAAGTGAATAATTTGGATTTTTAACAAGTAAGTTATATTGAATTTTTAATTTTGAAGGCATCCAATAATCATCTGAATCTAGGAAAGCAATATACCTAAATTTGGAGTATTTCCATCCATAATTTCTTGCAATCCCTGGACCTGAATTTTTGTCAAGACTAATAATTTTTATATCCAGCCTTTTATACTTCTTAACTAACGAGTTGACTAACTTAAGAGAATTATCATTACTATTATCATTTACTATTATTACCTCTTTAGGAAGATTAGACTGTCTATTTATTGAAGTGATGGCTCGTTCAATTGTTTTACAACAATTGAAGCAGGGAATAATTACACTTACTGGCAAATACATCATTTATGAAAAAACACAGAAATTGCTATTTTTTAAAATAAAAAAATCTTACAGCAAAATTAATTAATTTATAGGCAATATCTTTTCCAAAAATTTTAACTAAGAAGAATCTTGTGTTTGCTCGAAATAAACTCAAGGTCCAGTTGATATTAAATTGACTATAGCCATGTTTCTTTCTAATCATCGAATTCTCATTGAGAAGTTTTCTTAAATTAGCAGGATTCGAACTCACACCCCCAACTCTTTGCTTGGCAATAATTATATTTTTCCTATAAATGACTTTATATTTTGATAATATCTTGAGAGTTAGATCATAATCCGCCGCAATTGAATATCTAATATCAAACAAACCTAGCTCTAATAAGGCTGACCTCCTAATAAACATAGATTGATGAGGTATGGGCAATCTATATGTTAATTCACGTAAAGCTTTATGTGGTGAGATTGAAACAAGTTTTGATGTTTGATTATCAAAAACCTCAGTATCACCATAAACTATTGCAACATTATTATTTATTCTTTTAAATTTTTGAAATACATTTCTTATGACATATTTATCATAGAAAACATCGTCAGAATTCATAAAAATAACCCAGTCGCCCCTAGCAATTTTTATTCCTTTATTCATTGCATCATAAATGCCCTGATCTTTTGAAGAGAGACATTTATCAATAGATTGACGAAATTTTCTCAAAACATTTAAAGTTCCATCTTTAGATCCTCCATCGATAATTATTAATTCGATGTTTTTATATTTTTGTTTCAGACTGCTCTTTAAAGAAGATTCAATAAAATTTTT
>Ga0181590_10004723_pt1 | contig 11328 bp, 12 predicted proteins | sample 071ome_34_FD_132446 | JGI IMG/M metagenome (GOLD analysis project Ga0181590, IMG submission 132446) | Coastal salt marsh microbial communities from the Groves Creek Marsh, Skidaway Island, Georgia - 071411BT metaG (megahit assembly) | ecosystem: Environmental > Aquatic > Marine > Intertidal... | reverse complement strand
GAAATAGGTACAAGTGTTAAAAATTTGAAAATGATTAGAGTTGCAAAAAAATGTAAATTTAAATGTAAGTTAGTATCAAAAAGTTTTTCTTATACCTCAGAAAAAAATAAAGTCTTTTTATCATCACAAAAGTTAAAAAAACTTTTTTAAATCTTTTTTAAATGAATACTTCATCTGAAGAACTAAAGATTAGAGATTTTAAAAAAAGCGATATTAATAAAAAGTATTTGTCATGGTTAAATGATAAAAAACTTTTAAATTTTAGCAGAAACAAAAATATTGAATACAATTATCAAAAGTCTATTCAGTACTTTAATACTTTTAAAAAATCAAACAATTTATTTTTTGTAATTATTTTTAAAAAAATTAAAATTGGGACCGCGACTGTTTATTTTAAAAATAAAAATAAAATAGCAAATATTGGTATTTTAATAGGAGATAACAGTTTTCAAAATAAGGGATTTGCGACAAAAATAATATTGAAATTAATAAAAAGAATAAAAATTAAAAAAGAACTAGCTTTCTTTGAGATTGGTACAAGTATTAAAAATTTGAAAATGATTAGAGTTGCAAAAAAATGTAAATTTAAAATTTATAAAAAAAATTCAAGATATGTCTATTTCAAAAAGAAAATATAGTAAAAAAAAAATAATTATATTAATAAGTAACATATTTGATTTTTTTTATGTTAAAAAATTTTTAAAATTATTAATAAAAAAAAATTATAATTTTGAAATCTGGTCTCTAAATTTTGTACCTAAGACTGGTATTAAAAAATATCAAGTGCCAAGAAAAAAAAAATTTCTTAATAAAGAAATAATAGAAATTAAAACAAGAAAAAAATTTATAGATAAAGTAGTTAATTCAAAAAATCATTTTTATTTAACTTATGATATTACTTTTTTTAATAACCAAGCTTTTTTCTCTGAGAAATTTATTAATAGAGTAACTAGTCGTTTTGGTATCATTCAAAAAAGCGATGATTTTTTTTTAAATTTATTATATCAAAATTCATTAACTTTAAATTTTTATAAGCCGACACTCTTTCTCATAAGCAAATATAAATATTATAGAGCAATAAAATTTTTGAAAGGTAAAACAGATTTAAAAAATATTTTATTAATTAAAAAATTAAAAAAAATTTATACTGGGTATTTTTGCTTAGAAAAATTTAAAAAAGAAAAAATAATTAATAATTATTTAATTTATTTACCTCATTACTCTAATTTAACTTGGGGAGATAAATATTATAGTTGTGCTTTGGCATTCAATAAAATTTTTGAAACAAAAAGAAAGAATGAAAGTTTAATGCGCTTCTGCTTAAAAAAATTATTTCAATTTTTATTAATTTTTACGACACTTAAATCAATTAAAATATTTTTTTTAAATAATGAAAAAAAAGTTTTGTCTGAAGTTTCAAATTTTTGTAAAAAAAATAATCTATCATTAATTATAAAAACTAGAAAAAAAAATACTATTTATAATTTTTTTAATAAATTTGCTGATAAAATAATTATTGATAATCATAAAAAACAAAATCCAAATTATTTAGAAACATTGCTTCCCGGTTGTAAGTTAGTTGTTTGTTATTCATCACAATCTGTTTATGAGTGCGTATTTAATAATGTTCCAGTTTTTAATTTAGATAATTTAAATTACACTTTAATAAGCCGTGACATCCCAATTATAGATAACTCTAGAAATGGAGAATTTAATTATGATAAATTGATTTATAAATTTAGCATATCTGACTTTTTAAATTTAAAATACCAGCAAAATTTAAAAAAAATTTATTTTTCTCAAAAAAATAAAAAAAAATATTTAAAAAAGTTTTTAAATTTTGATGAAGATTTTTCTGGTGAAACAAAAATTTTATCATATATAAGAAGTTCTAAATTTAGTAATCACTAAACCTCAATGAATATTGCAGTTATTATAGCCAGAAAAAATTCAAAAAGATTAAAAAAAAAAAATTTTTATAAAATCGGTAATAAAAATTTAATTCAGCGTGCTGTTGTTAGCGCTATAGATTCTAAAATTTTTCACAAAATTATAATTAATTCTGATATTGCAGATATTAGTAAAGCTTTTAAATTTTTAGATAAAAAAAAAATTACACCATTAATAAAAAATAACCCTTTGCTAAAAAAAGAAACTAGAACACAAGATATACAAACTACATATAGACCAAATGGTGCATTTTATATATCAAAAGTTAAAACTATTTTAAAAAATAAAAATTTCTTTCAAGGTAAACTAGCAGGATTTGTTATGCCAAAAAATAGATCAATTGATATTGACACATTTGAAGATCTGCAATTAGCAAGATTTTATTATAAGAACACTAAAAAATGAAAATAGCTTTAGGTTCCATAATACAAGAAGGGCCTTGGGGTGGGGGTAACCAGTTTATAATAAATATTAAAAATTATTTTGAATGCAAAGGTCATGAAATTTTTTTTGATTTGAAAGAAAAAAATTTAGATATTATTTTAATGACCGATCCAAGACCTAAGAGTTCGAGTGCTGCCTTTAATCATTTTGACATTTATAATTATATTTCAAAAAATCCAGATACAATTATTGTGCATAGAATAAACGAATGCGACGAGAGAAAAAATACCTTTGGAGTAAATAAAAATTTAATTTATGCAAATCATTTTGCAGATTATACTATATTTATTAGTTCGTGGTTAAAAAATCTCTTTTCAAAATATAAAAATTTTAATGAAAATAATTCAAAAGTAATTTTAAATGGAGCGGATTATAAAGTTTTTAACAATTCCATTAACAAAAATGATCCTACTAAAAAATTTAAAATAGTTACACATCACTGGAGCAGTCATCATAACAAAGGATTTGAATATTATAAGTATTTGGATAATTTATTAAATAATAGTGATGCTTTTAGCAAAGAGTTTGAGTTTACATTTATTGGTAATTTGCCAAAAAAATTTAAATTTGAAAAAACCAATTATATTTCTGCAAAATCTGGCCATGAATTATCGAATTTGCTTAAAGAAAATGATGTTTATTTAACAGCATCCGTGAATGAACCTGGTGGGAATCATCAAAACGAAGGACTAAACTGTGGTTTACCAGTTTTATATTTAGATAGTGGATGCATGAAAGAATATTGTGAAGGATTTGGTTTGGAATACAATAAAATAAATATGAAAGATAAGATTTTTGAAATTAAAAATAGATATAATGAATTTAAAAGTAAAGTTTTAACTTACAATATTAATTCAGATTCTATGTGCAAAAAATATGAAAAACTTTTTTTCAATTTGATAGATAAAAAAAATGAGATTTTGAAATTAAGAAAAGATCTAAGGGTAAACTTTTTTCATAAATTAAAATTTTATTTGGATAGGAAAATGTTGTGAATTTTGCAATTATTGGGGCAGGTTTTTTTGGTTTATCTACTGCTATCAAAATCAAAGAAAAATATCCTAAATCCAAAGTAACAATTTTTGAGAGAGAAAATGATATTTTACTTGGCGCTAGTGGTAAAAATCAATTTAGATGTCACAGAGGATATCATTATCCAAGATCGGAAGAAACAATTCAAGAGTGTTTAGAGAGTTTTGGGGAGTTTAACAAATATTTTTCTGATACTTTTTTAAAAAGTGAAAATTATTATGCAATAGCCGAAAAAAATTCATTAACTGATTTTGATAAATATTTAAAAATATTAAAAAGAAATAAACTTAAATATAAAATTGAAACTAGTCCACTATTAAAAAGTGATCAAATTCAAGGACTGGTAAAAGTTGATGAAAAACTAATAAATATTTATTTAATCAAAAAAAAATTTATTAGATTAATTAAAGAGCATAATATTTTGTTAAAATTAAATCATCATTTTATTTTATGTGAAGAAAATATGAAAAATTACGATTGTGTTTTTTTATGTACTTACGATCAGAATAATAAAAATTTAAAATTAAATTATAAAATAGATAAAAAATTTTACTATCAGCTTGTAGAAAAAATAATTGTTAAAACACCAAAAGTCTACTCTAATAAAAGCTTTGTTATTTTAGATGGCCCATTTATGTGTATAGATCCATATATCTATTCAAATCAATCAATATTGGGGAGTGTTAAAAGTTCAGTTATAGATAAAATTTTAGCCAAAGATTACGACTTTAAAAAATATTTTAAAAACATTAATTCACAATATTATAGGCATATTCCAGAAAAAAAATTTAAAGATATAAAAAAAAAATTTTGTGATTTTTTTTATGGTTTTGAGAAAACGCAGTATTTAAAATCTTTTATTGTAATAAGATGTACTATTAAAAATAAAAAAGATGAAAGGATAACAAGAATAACAAACGAAAAAAATTTATTTAAAGTTTTTTCCGGAAAATGGGTAAATTGCATGTTAACTGCAAAAAAAATTTTAAAACAAATTTAGTAATGAATTTTATTATAATAGGTAAAGGCAAGTGGGGAAAAAAAATCTTAATAAATTTAAAAAAATTTGGAACAGTTAAGAAAATTGTAACCAGCAAAGATAATTTTAAAAATATAGATATTAATAATATTGATTGGGTATTTATCGCAACACCAAACAAATTTCATTATACGCATGCAAAATTTTTTTTAAAAAATAAAATTAATGTTTTTTGTGAAAAACCCTTGTCATTAACTTACAAAAAAAGTTTAGAATTAATTAATCTTTCAAAAAAATTTAAGGTTAAGTTATATATAGATGATATTGAATATTATAAGAATATTAAATTTCAAATAAAATCTAGTAATTATATTTTCAGAAGTAAACTTGTTAACTATAGCTTTATCGAAAATCTATATGCGTTAGTGTACCATGATCTTTATGTCTTAAATAAATTTTTAAAAGTACCAGATATTAAAATTAAACTGATTTCCAAAAAAAAACCGATTTATATTTTCAAAATTTTTTCGGATAATAAATCTTTTACCTTTGAGTATAATTTAGAAAAAAAACCTGAACATTTGATCAACGGCAAAAGCTTCAACACTTCAAAAAATTTTATCAGCAAAATGATCAAAACCGTATTGTTAGGTAAAAAAACTTATTTTATTAATAATCACGCAAGATCATTAAAAGCTAGTTATTTAATTGATTTAATTAGAAAAAAATGAGTAAATTTAATAAAGTTTTAATATTAGGATTTAGAAGTTTTTTATCTCAGGCATTAAAAAAAAAATTACCCTCAGCGCTATTGATTAAATCTAGAGAAATAGATTCTTTTCAAAACAAATTAGATAAGAACTTATCTTATACAGTGATAATAAATTTATTTTACCCAACATTTTTTTTAAAAAATTTAAATAAAAAAAAATTTAATTATTATTCTGAAAATTTAATTTTTAAATTTTTAAACAAGTTAACGAAATATAAAATAAAAAGAATAATATATACAAGTTCATCTATAGCAAACTATTCAAATTTGAGCAAAGTGTCTCCTCGGTATAACTATCAAAAAAAAAAAAAGGAAATGGAATTGAAAATTAAAAATTTTTGTAAAAGAAATAAAATTTTTTATACTATAACGAGACCCTACAATATTTATGGAGAGGGTGATAAATTTTCTATAATAAGTAAACTAAAAAAATTAAAATTAAATAAAATTAAAAAATTAGAAATTTCTAACCAGGGAAACTCAGTAAGAGATTTTATTAATATCAAAGACGTAGTATCTATTTATAAAAAAATCATTAAATTTAATATTAATGGAATTATATCTATAGGTACAGGAAAAGGAGTTAAAATTTTATTCTTAATTAATCTCTTAAAATTAAAAAAAAAAGTAATATTTCTGCCAAAAAATAAACATGAAATAAAGACCAGCGTATGTAATACAAAAAAATTAAATAAAATTATAAATATTAAAAAATTTGTAAATTTAAAAAATTATTTAAATATTAAATGTTAAAGTATATGTTAAGTGAAAAATGTGACTTCACAATGAACCATAAAAGAGCACTATTTGCACTTAAGCTTTGCAATCTACTAGAGAGAAATACGTAATTTCTGAGGGAAAAGGCTTAGATACAATAGAATCATTAAATCAAAGAAAAGAAGTAATAAAATTTTTAGATAATAATTTTCTTGTTTTAGAGGGAAGCTTAAATTATGACAAAACAATTAATTTGGCGGTGTTAAAAAAAAATAAATAATTTTTATTAAATAAATATGAGAAAAACAGCTTTGATAACAGGAGTATCTGGCCAAGATGGAGCCTATTTATCTAAGTTATTATTGGAAAATGGATATAGAGTTATTGGTGGAGATAGAAGGTCAGCAAGCAATTCATTTTGGAGATTGAAAAAACTAAACATCTTAAATGATATTGAAATAATCAATTTAGATATATGCGAATTTTCAAATATTTACGATATAGTAAGAAGGTTTAAACCAGACGAAATTTATAATTTAGCGGCACAATCATTTGTAGGCTCTTCATTTGATTTACCTTTAGTTACATCAGATAGTACGGCAATAGGAGCAACAAGAATATTAGATACTTTAAAAAAATTAAAATCAGATTGTAAATTTTATCAAGCATCTAGCTCTGAGATGTTTGGAAAGGTACATGAGACACCTCAAAATGAAGAAACAAAATTTCATCCTCGAAGCCCTTATGCTGTATCAAAAGTATATGCTCACATGATGACCGTAAATTATCGAGAGTCATATGACATGTTTTGTTGCTGCGGTATATTATTTAATCATGAGTCGCCTTTAAGAGGTGAAAGTTTTGTAACGAAAAAAATAGTTTCCAATTTAGTAAGGATTAAGAAAAATTTACAAGAATTTTTGGAAATTGGAAATCTAGATGCAAAGCGAGATTGGGGTTATGCTAAAGATTATGTTGAGGCAATGTATTTGATGTTACAACAAAAAAAAGCCGATGATTTTGTAATTGCTACTGGAAAAAATTTTTCTGTAAGATATTTTATCGAAAAAGTTTGCCAGTTACTAGAACTAGATATTGAGTGGAAAGGTAAAGGAAAGGAAGAAATTGGAATTAATAAAAAAAATAATAAAACTATAGTTAAAGTGAATCCCAAGTTTTATAGGCCTGCAGAAGTAGATTATTTATTAGGTGATTATTCAAAGGCAAAAAAAATGCTATCATGGAAGCCAAAGCATAATTTGGATCAATTAATAGAAATTATGGTTAATGCAGAACTAGATGATTAAACTTTAGTGATCAGTTTTATTAAAAATAAAAAATATTCAAAATTTATAATAAAATCCGATAATGCTTCATGGGTATTAGATGAAATTAAAAATGAATTAGAAAAGATATTAAAAAATCATTTTACTATTATAAATCAGAAATTTTCTAAATTTTTTTTTAACCAATGTATTTTTTTTTTAAATAAATATGATTTATTAAAAGCAAACTTTTCTCAAAATAAAATTGGCGTGAGCATTTTTCACTTCGATAAACAGGAAAAAGAAAAAAATTACAAAATTATTAAATTATTAAGAAATAAAAATTTTATAACTTCAATACAAGTTACGAATGATAAAATAAAAAATTTTTTAATAAAAAGCGGTATAAATAAAAATAAAATTCATAAGATTCCTATAGGAATAGAATTAAAAAAATTTAAATATAGATCATTAAGTCAAAGATTAAAAAATAAAAAAAAATTAAATTTAAATAAATGCTTAGTCATTGGTTCTTTTCAAAAAGATGGTATAGGGTGGGGCGATGGAATGGAGCCAAAAAAAATTAAGGGACCAGATATTTTTATCAAAATAATAAAAGAATTATCTAAAAAAAAAAAAATTCATGTTATTTTAAGTGGACCTTCAAGAGGGTATATAAAACGTAATTTAAAAAGACTAAATATAAGTTTTTCTCATTATTATTATAAAAATTATGATGACGTAATTAAGCTTTATTCTTTAATTGATATTTATATTGTTTCCTCAAGGGTGGAAGGAGGCCCAAGGGCAATTTTAGAATCAATGGCATCTGGAGTAGTAGTTTTCTCCACAAGGGTAGGGCAAGCTGAAGAAATTATTAAAAATAATAAAAATGGTTACTTATATAATAAAGATGACATAAAACTCGTTTCAGAAAAAATTATAAATGTTTTTAACGATATTAAAAAAAGAAAAAAAATTATAGAAGAAGGAAAATTTACTTCAGTGAAATTTTCATATCCTCAAACTAAGCAAAAATGGTTAAATTTTTTTAATAGTATAAATTCTTAAATAAATAATATGTTTAAATCATTTTTGAGAGATATTAAAAATTATTATTTCTTTACAAAAAATCCTTTTGGGAAAGAAATTTCAGCAACAAAAGAGTATTATTTGAATAAATTTGAGGAAGCAAAGAAAAAGACATATGAAAAAATAGATAAAATTTTATTCATTAAAAATTTTGATATCGATAAATTTTGGTTAGATAATCTAGCTCTTCATACGCAGGTTGTGAAAAAAAAAAGTCAAATTAATTATCAGCATGGTAGAATACTTTACTCATTTTTAAGAAAATATATTTCTGAAAATAAAATCAGTTTTATAAATATAGTTGAAATTGGTACGGCTAGGGGCTTTTCAGCAATTTGCATGTCAAAAGCAATAAATGATGAAAATATTAATGGCGAAATTATTACTATAGATATTATTCCAAATGATAAATCTTTTTTTTGGAATTGTATAGATGATCATGAAAAACCAAAAACACGTTATGAATTATTGTCTAAATGGCAAAATGAATTAAAAAATATAAATTTTTTAACAGGTCCAAGTAGATTTGTTCTAAAAAGAATTAAAGCAAATAGAATTCATTTCGCATTTATTGATGGGATGCATGATTTTGAAAATGTCAAAAAAGAATTTAATTTTATTAGTTCTAGACAAAAAAAAAATGATATTATTATTTTCGATGATGTATCTGAAAGTTTCCCAGAAGTAAAAATATTTATGGAACATCTAAAAATATTAAATTCCTATGCAATTGAAGTCATTAATTCAGATGAATTTAGGTCGTACGCAATATGTATTAAACTAAATGATTAAGATAGCATTAGATAAATACCCTTTTTGGAATAGTTTAAAAATTGGACCTAATATTTTCTTAGAAAGATTATCGAAATCTTTAAAAAAATTAGATTGTAAAATTACAAGTCGATTTGATCCATCATATAATATTGCATTATTTGCAATAAAAAATAAATCTTTTTTTAAAAAACCTTACGTAATTAGAATTGGAGGAATTTTTTTTGATAAAAAAAATACTGTATGCAATACAGAAGCCGAGAATAAAAAAATTTTTGACAGTATTGATAAATCATCTGGGGTAATATTTATCTCTAATTTCACCAAAGAATTAACTCTTAAGTTTCATAAAAATTTAACCTCGCCCAATATAATCATAAATAATTCAGTGTCTCTTAAAAACTTCTCATCAACTGGCTCAAATAAAAGGTTGCAATTAAAAATAGATGAAACAACTTTTGTAATCATTGTCTCGGGGTCATGGAGAAGACACAAAAGATTAAACGAAACAATATTTTTTTTTGAAAAACTAGAAAAAAAAATTAACAATATTAAATTATTAATTTTAGGTGAAGTTAAATCAAAAATAAATTTTCAATCAAACAATATTATTTTTGCAGGCAATGTTAATCCAGAAGAACTTCCAGAATGGTATAGAACTGGTAATATATATCTTCATTTGGCGTGGATTGACCAAAATGCAAATACACATGTTGAGGCCACTGCTTGTGGCCTTCCAAGTATTTCTTCAAATAATGGAGGCAATAAAGAAGTAATTTATAATTGTAATTCTGGTATTGTGAGTAATATTGATGAAAAATACAACTTTGATTTATTAGATTTTTATAATCCTCCTGAAATTAATTACGAAGTACTAGAAGATGATTTTATGAAGATTTATAATAATTACTCATCTTTTAAAAAAAATATTAAAACTGATTCAATAGATATTGATAGAGCAGCAATTAAGTACTTAAATTTTTTAAAAGATAGTTATACAAATAATGCAAATTATAAAAACATACGATAAGCGGAAAATAAAAAATCCAGAAATAAGTGTTTTATTTTCTTATCTAAACAATCAAAATACAATCAAAAAATCATTAGAAAGTCTGCTAAAGCAAACTTATCAAAAATTTGAAATTCTAATATTTTCAGACGGATCAACAGATAAGTCTGACAGCATAGTCATGAACTTGCTTTTAAAAACAGACAAGATTTTATTTATCAAATCGAAAGAAAATTATGGCTTAACAAAAGCTCTAAATTTTTTGATAAAATTTTCAAAAGGTAAATACATCGCGAGACATGATGCAGATGATATAAGCGATAGAAGAAGATTTGAGTTACAATTAAATTATTTAAAGGTAAATAAAAGTATAAATCTTTTAGGATCAAATTGTATTCACATGCTAATTAATGAAAAAAAATTTATTAAAATGCCAGAAATTAATTCGTCTATTAAGAAAACTCTACCAGCAAGGAACAGCATAGTTCATTCTTCTGTGATGATGCCAAGAAAAGTATTAATGAAGTATAAATACGATCAAATGTTCCGCAAATGTCAAGATTATGAGTTGTGGTTAAGAATAAGAAGTAAGATTAAATTCCATAATTTACAAAAATATTTAATTATAAGGCACGTTGATCAAGCTAAATTTGCTAAAAAAGATTTATTTTATACTTGCTATGCAAGATTTAAGAACCTAAATTTTTTTCAGTTTTTTATCTTCAGTTTAAAAGATATATTTTATTTTTATTTGAAAAAATTTCTATCCTAAAATTTCTCTTTCAAGCTTGTACTTATAATTTTTAATATTAAAATTTTCCAATATATTTTTTCGAGCGTTTTCAGATAATTTCCGCTTTAGTTTCTCATTATTTTTAATTTTTAAAATTTTATTTATGAAATGACTGGTATTAGATTTTACAACATAACCACATTTTTTTTTATTTAAAACATAACTAACATCACCTACATCTGTACTAATTACGGGTATCGACAGGCTAAGAGACTCGATAATTGAAAGGGGAAGAGACTCATACTTTGACGTGCATATTAATAAGTCAAATGAATTTATAATTTTTATTGGATTATCAATTTTTTGATACCATTGAATTTTATTTTTTATATTAGAAAAATTTAATAGTTTTTTTTCAAAATAATTTTTTTGAGAACCAAATAAATTACCTATAATTTTAAAATGTATATTTTTATCATGAATTTTTTTAACAATTTTAACGAAAAGCTCTAAGTTTTTATCAGGGTTAATATTTGCTATGATACCAATAGTAAAAAATTTATT
>Ga0181590_10004719_pt1 | contig 11333 bp, 12 predicted proteins | sample 071ome_34_FD_132446 | JGI IMG/M metagenome (GOLD analysis project Ga0181590, IMG submission 132446) | Coastal salt marsh microbial communities from the Groves Creek Marsh, Skidaway Island, Georgia - 071411BT metaG (megahit assembly) | ecosystem: Environmental > Aquatic > Marine > Intertidal... | reverse complement strand
TGAGCCGCGGCCACGGCTTCCGGGTTGCTGGTAAAAAAGGAGCCGATGGCTTTGCTGATCTGCCCGTTACGCAGCAGGCGTCCACCACCCAGGCCCGGTTCACCCACATTATTGCCGACATAGGTGAGGTTGTTGACCGAGGTTTCCGCCAGCGCGTGCAACAGGTGCACGGGGTTGCCGGTCATGCCGAAACCGCCGGCGATTAGCACACTGCCATTGGCAATTTTTCCGGCGGCTTCAGCGGCCGAAATAACGGGTACTGATTTCATGGTTGGTTGATCTCTGCGTTGACTTCTATGTAGTTGCGCTCAATGGCAAAGCGGTTGAACTCGGCGACCAGCGTGGCCAGTTGCTCGGGCATGCTGGTGGCCAGGTCACGGCTTTCGCGGGGATCGTCGCTGATATTGAACAGCAGCCAGTCGCGGCGGGGCGGTTTCACAATTTTCCAGTCACCTTTCACCATCATGTGATTGCCGGCACTGTCCAGGGCAATGGCTTCATCGGCACTATGGACCCTCTCCCCGGTCAGCATGGGGACCATGGATTTTCCGCGTATGGACAGTATTTCCCGGCCATCGAAAGCACCCGTCGGGGTATCCAGGCCGGCCAGGTCCAGCACGGTCGGCATGATGTCCATGACGGTCAGAAACTGGTTGTCTATCCGCCCTGGTGTGGCAATGTCCTTGTGCCAGGCAAAGGCAGCGACGCGAATACCCCCCTCGAACTGGGTGGCCTTGGTATTGCGAAAAGGGGAGTTGGTCGCATCAGCCCAGCCCTGGCCAACACTGGCCCAGGAAGTTGCAGACCCCAGGTTGGCGTAACTGTTGTCTAAATAATCCTCTGACACGCCACGCACCATGCGGGCAGTGATGTCACCACCCTGCGGGCCGTTGTCATTCATGTAGATGACCCAGGTGTTTTCCAGCATGCCATTGGCATCCATGTAAGCCAGTATCTGACCAATGCTTTCATCAAGATGGGCCGACATGGCGGCATAGATTTCCATGAGCCTGGTATAGCGCTCCCGGTTTTCCGGGGATAGCTCGCTCCACGGCCCGGTTTCCTTGTTGCAGGTCTGGATCGAGGCATTGGCGGGAAGCACATTCTCACGCCGGGCACCGGTCATGCGTTGTTCGCACAGGGCATCGAAGCCGTCATCATAGGCACCGGTGAAACGGTCTTCCCAACCTGGTGGATACTGCAGGGGCCAGTGAGGTGCGGTAGGTGCATAAACAGCAAAGAAAGGCTCGTTGCTGGCCTGGTGATCTGCCAGGAATCCCAGGAGTTTGTCGGTGTAACGGATGGTGGAATATTCAGGATTATCGCCGAGTTCCATGACATTGCCATCATCACTGTAGGTAGCACCCGGAATACTGTCATAGTGTGAATCAGCACCGCGCAGCAGCGTGTAATCGCGATCAAAACCATGGTTGGAAGGCAGTGTGCTGCCACTGGGGTCGCCTTCACCGATATGCCATTTGCCGGACATCATGGTGTGATAGCCACCAGCCTGCAGTACCTCGGGCATGGTAGCTACACGTGTTTGCAAAAAGCGTTCATAGCCATATTCACCTTCAAACAGGGCATTGAACAATTGCGTGCCCAACCCGGCCTCGTGATTGCCGGTGCCGCTCATCAGCATGGCGCGGGTCGGCGCACAGCTTGGGGCAGCATGAAAATTGGTCAGGCGAATACCGCTACGGGCAAGGCGATCCAGGTTGGGGGTGGGAATGTCCATGCTACCGAAGGCACCCAGGTCGGTATAACCCATGTCATCGGTGACGATAATGAGGAAATTGGGCTGTTCCTGTGCCCAGACAGTCATATTGAAAAAAAGTGTCAGCAGACCTGAAACAATAGCGCGTTGCATGAATCTCCCCCGGTTAGTTTCCCTGTCATCAAGCGTACCAGATTGTATGGGAAAATTACTCCGGAATGGGTACTGTCAGCGGTATTTTGTATTACAGACACCTTCTCTTTTCTGTTGATGTCCGATACCAGAATTGACTACCTGGTTTCCGTATTTACCATTATTTGTCCCTTGTCCCTTGTCCCTTGTCCCTTGTCCCTTGTCCCTTGTCCCTTGTCCCTTGTCCCTAGTAACTCACCGTCACGCCTTCCTCAATCAGGTCCGACGGATACAACACGATGCGGTCACCTTCTGACAGCCCCTCGAGCACCTGGGCATATTCCTGGCCGCGCTGGCCCAGGGTCAGGGTGCGCAGTTCCACGGTATCGTCGTTGATCATGAAGACCTGCCAGGCATTGGTGTGCTGGAAAAGGGCGCTGGTAGGAACGGTCAGTACATTGTCTTCTTCCCAGACCACCAAGCCAATGTGTCTGCCCGGCTGGAGGTGGATTTTGACGATATGGAAATGATCGCAGGCGCACTGAAATACACCCAATACAATTTTTTCATCAAGTGGGTCATGAAAGGGATTGCCCGAAAAGAAGGGGGCAGTACCGATACCTCGCGGGACCATGAATACACGGATTGGGAGCAGGTGACAGCGTACGCACGCCGACTGGCAGAATAAAGAACTGGTGAACAAGTTGCTCCATTGCCTTTGTCAGGGCAAAATCGGTCTTCCTGATGACGCTGTTCAAGTCCCGGGGATTGCCGGTCATGTGCCGGTGGACAACAGTCATTGGTATCAGAAGGGATAAGAATAATGACAGTCCTTGAACCAGTCATAGTTGAACGCGAGCCCTTTAAAGTCATCGGCCTGGAATATTCGGGGCCGATGGAAAACTTTGAAGGCATTTCGGCGTTATGGGGCAGTTATATAAAACGCGCAAAAGAAATTGACCCGAAAGTCGGCAAGCGCCTGGGCTTTGGCGTGTTTTACTCGACACCGGAGCAGGCGGAAATGGGTGAGACCTGTTACATGGCCTGCGCGCAGGTGACCGATAAAACAACGACGCCTGAAGGTATGGAAAAGATGCACGTCCCTGGCGGGACTTTTGCCATGCTTACCCACAAAGGCATCATGACCGACCTGCCCAGGGCCTTCCAGACCCTGTTCAGCTGGATCGCTAATTCACCCTACGAGACTTTGAGTGCACCGGGTTACGAGATGTACGATGAGCGTTTCAGTGCGTCTTCTCCTGAATGTGAAATTGATATTTTTATTCCTGTCAGAGTGCAGTAATAAACAGGGCCTCACTGTTCCTGGCTGATACACGGATTTGATTCATGAAAGAAAAGCTGCAGGAATATGCCCTTATCGCCGAAATCATAAGCGGCATTGCCATTGTCATTTCCCTGGTCTTTGTGGGAATCCAGATTCAGCAGGGTACGGAAGAAACCGTGGCAAGCCGCGGCGAGACGATTGATGTAGTGGGATCCCCTCAGAGTATTCTAATGGCCACCACCGGAAGAATTGTCGGGGAGTTTACCCAAAACGATGATGATACCAGTAATGATGTGCCGTTTTCGGTTGAAGAAAAACGGCGCATTCTCCAAATTTTAAATGCAAATAAAGATAAAATTCTCCTGGAGTCCAATTGGCAATTAAGCCTGCAATCCGTGGTGTTAAGCAGGCAGTCAGTACTTGCCGAATTGAACCGCGAATTAATCAGTAAAATCGAAGGCGCTTTGTAAGCATGGATAAACTCAATCAATGGCTGACGTTGGGCGCCAACCTCGGGGTCATTCTCGGGATCATCTTCCTGGCCCTGGAAGTGCAGCAGAACAATGAATTGATTGCGAGCCAGAATCGGTTCAATGCCCAGCAGTTGGTTAATGAATACACCTCGGTGATAGTCACTACGCCAGACCTGTCCGAATTGATGTTTGCCCTGGATTCCGGAGACCAGCCATTAACAGGTGCCGAAACCATGCGGGTAAGCCAATATTTTCGCGGTCTGTTCAAGAGTATGGAATGGAGTTTTCTCGAATTGCCTCAGGAGGAAATCCCTCTAGTAGCATGGCAGAGTCAGTCTTCAGGTCGCCTGCATCGAATGTACTGGGCACGGTTGCGTGAGACACTAAATCCGGATTTCGTGGCCTACATGGAAGCCAATACCGCTATTGATGGCGAATAACCGGGCTCTCACAGTTTTCGATATTCAGAAATCCCACCTTTAAATCATCCTGTTCCAGGATTGATATATAGCAGTCAGGCACTAAAAGGTGCATTTGACACACTGCTGAATAATTTCCTGTTATGGAATTGATGTGCTAATTAGGATTTTGGCTTTTTCAATGGTATAAGTGTCATGTATGCCTGCTTGGGGGAGAAGGCTGTATCAGGCTGTCATCTGTTCCGTCAATTTCCCCATGTCAGGTATAAAAAATAATGAATTGCAACAGGGGAATACAATGGAATCACAATCCGGATTCAAAATAAGGAAAGGCGCATTATTGCTTGGTTGTTCCTGCCTGGCAGCAGTAATTGCGCCAGAGTTGAATGCCCAGGCACTTGAAGAAATAGTCGTCACCTCGGAACGCAGGGCCACCTCCCTGCAGGATACGCCCATCTCGGTGTTGTCCTTTTCCAACGAAATGATGCTGGCCAGGGGAGTCGAGACAATCGAGGACCTGGCCACCAATTCACCGAACCTCGATGTCAAGGGCAGCAGGGGTACGGGTAATGTTTCTCCCACTTATCAAATTCGGGGCATCTCCGGCGGTGGCGGTGCCACCGGGGAACGTGGCGTCGGTTTTTATCTTGATGGCGTCTTCGTACCGCGCCAGACAGGGCCCTACATGCAGGTGCTGGACCTGGAGCGGGTGGAAATCCTGCGCGGACCGCAAGGCACACTGTTTGGTCGAAACAGCCTCGGTGGTGCCATACGTGTCTTTACCCAGCAGCCCACACAGGAGCGTGATGGTTACGTTCAGTTGCGCGCCGGTAACTTTGACCGCCGCGACGTCAACGTCATGTTCAATACACCGCTCAGTGATACCTTTGCCATTCGGGGACAGGCCGCCTGGCTTGACCAGGATGGATATGTCACCCGCGGTCCACAGGAACTGGGCAGCTCGGAAAACCTGATCCTGCGCCTGCGGGCTGCCTGGCAGGCCTCGGCAAATGTGGATGTCAATTTTGGCGTCATGCACCTGGATTCAGAATCTGACGGTAACCCGCAGGACATGGAAACTTTTGACATGGCGCCCGTGGATCCCATCAATGGCACCAGTGAATTCATCAGTTTCGAAGGCGGTTATGCGGACTGGATGTCGGACTTCCTGGAAGCCTCCGGTCAGGAAAGGCTGCGTAACAATGATGCCCGGCTCGTGCTGGATGATTACACCATGCCGTCTTTCTGCTTCATTGATGATGCTGACCCCGACTGGGACGATCTTTGCAAGCAGGTCAATGAAAGCACTTACACCCAGTATGACATGACGGTGAACTGGAGCCTTTCTGACACCGCGTCACTGACTTCTGTGACCGGTTACTCGGACTTTGAAAGCTTCGGTGTGACGGACTGGCAATTACTGGGCATGGAGCGTCGGCCGAGTGAGGCAGAATCGTGGACCTTTTACCAGGAAGTCCAGCTCAACAACTCGCTCTATGACGGCGCCCTGGACCTGGTTACCGGCTTGAGCTTTTTCCATGAAACCGCGGAAAGTCCAAGGAATTACCTGTTGCAAGCCACTGGTACCAGTATCTTCGGTGCCCCGGGCCTGCCCTTTACCACACCTACCAACCAGAACCCCAATGGCAATGCCTGGACCGGCGGCCGGATTACCGGTGACAACGCCACGGTTCAGAAAGCGGATTCCTGGGGCCTGTTTGTCAACGGTACATGGCATGTCAATGACATGTTCAATGTGACTGCCGGTGTTCGCTTTGCCTATGATGAAAAAGACTACGAGCAAACCGAGTATGCTTCGGATAATTTCGTCCCGGCACCGGGCACGGATTCCACGACTGTCTCAGCAAATGATGACTGGTCTGAAGTTGACTGGCGCCTGACGGCTGACTACCACCTGACGGAAGACCTGATGGTTTATGGTACATTGTCCAAGGCCTATCGTGCTGGCTCCTATGCCTACCAGATCCTCGACAATATTCCCGGACCGGATCAGAGTGGTGATTTCATCCAGCCTATTCCACCGGAGAAAGTGGTTAACCGGGAAGTGGGTTTCCGCTCCGAGATGTTTGATAGCCGGTTGCGGTTGAACATGACCTATTTCGATATGGAATACAGCGACCGCCAGAACCCGGCGGCCTCTGCAGACCCCAATTCACCCGTTGGTTTCACCATCCAGTTAACCAACCAGGGTGATATTGATATCGATGGTCTTGAGATCGATGCGCAGTTACTGGTCAGTGACAACTTCTCGTTGACTGCCAGCGCCGGCTGGGTTGATACCAAGGTCAATGATGTGTGCGTGAACAACGGTATCTACCTGTTCCCGTCACCGGCAGAGGAAAGCTACCAGTTCGGTGGCATGTGGAATTTCGACCTGGCCAACAGCGGCCGCGTTGATTTCTCACTGAACTATGCCTATACCGGCGCCCAGCAGACCCATCCGGGCGGTGTGGAAGCACCAAACGGTGCCGGCTCATCGGGTTGCGGTACAGGACCTTTTGGTGTTCCGGTAGCAGAGTGGTTCCTGGATTCACGGTATGAACTGCCTGGTTATGGGCTGCTCAATGCCAGGGTGACCTATACCAATCCGGCCAACACCTGGGAAGTGTCCCTGTTCGGCAATAATCTGTCCGACAAGGAATACGGCAACTTTGCCAGCCGCTTTGGTGGTGGTTACTGGGAAGGTGGTCCGCCCGCACCGGTCAACCTGAAAGCCCCCTTGCGTTCAGCGCTGGGGGTCACTCGCGGCAGGCCGCTCAACTGGGGTGTGTCGTTCAAGTACCGCTTTAACCAGTAACACGGAGCGCCAGCTCCTGTAAGTGAGGCCGGGTTTCCTGAACAGGAAACCCGGCCTTTTTTTTTCGGGCTTGGTGGAACTGCCTGTCAGTCTTCGTGAAACTGGAACGCCGACGTACTCAGGCGAATCTCCCGCAGGAAAAGTACCAGGGCGATACTCAGGAACATCATGCCGACTACGAAGAGGAAGGCCACAAAGCCGGCGACATTGACGTCGAGCAGGGCGCCCAGGAACAGGGAAACAATGACCAGGCAAATGAGCAGGGCGCAGGAGGTGGCCAGGGTGATAGCCCAGTTGGTATAGGCTGCCCGGATATCGAGCCTGTTCAGCTCATCACGAATTTCATTCATTGCTTCTTCATCAGCATCGGGCTTCTTGTCCTTCAGGAAACGCCCACGATCGACAATGCGGCCAAGACGATTGGACATCACCATCAGGGTGCCACTGATGCCGGCGAGCAGGAATACCGGTGCAACAGCCAGCTGAATAACACTGGAGATGCTGCTGACCTGGAATAAAGTCTCCATCACATGATTCCTTTAATCAGTACTGATTTCGTCACATTCAAAGGGCAGGATTTCCACGCCGGGTACATGAATCCATTTCTTGGACAGGTGTACCGGTTCAGTGAGGTTGATGGCATCAGTAATGACCATCTGGTAATCCATGAAGGCGCCGTCCTCGATCATTTGAAAACGCTCTTCGATTCCTGCCGCTCGGCTCAGGGGAATGCCGCGCTGGTTCAGCCATGGAAAACCAATGTGAGTGGTGCGCGCCACCAGGGTGCTTTTGGGCGCCCAGGGTTCGCCACCTTCCCACCAGCCCCAGGAGTAGCCCAGGAGGGTGAAGGGTGTATCGGCTGGTGCGCCCGTCTGCCCGATATGAATGGTGCGGGTCAGGTCATATTCCTCGATCCGCAGCACCACGTTGTCACCCTCGCGCACGATTTCCATGGGCAGTGGCTGCTCCATGATCAGCGGCATGCCCTTGGGCTGGCAGTTGTTGGTGGGGTTGTCCCGGGCCATGTCGAAATTCGCCAGCACGTCCAGTGCACCATCAGTCAGCGGGTACTGGGTCAGGTCATAGTCGCGATTGATGGATTCAGGAAACAGGAAACCGTCGGCACCGGTAAAGGTCCACATGCGAAAGATGCCGCGCTCCGGCTGGCTGCGGTCACCCTCGGTACGAAAGCGGTAGGAAAAGTCACCAGTGACCTCGTCCTTGAAGTAGGCTTCCTGGCCTGTCTGCATCAACAGCTCGGTACCATCGGGCAACAGGACATTGGTGGCAAAGGCTTCAACCTTGTCAGTCAGGGGAGGCCAGGCAGCGACCCTGACTGTCATGCCTTCTTCCAGGGCATCCCGGGGAATGCCGGCACGCTGCATCAACGTGGGTGAGCCGCTTTCCAGGTCCCATTCTGTGCCATCTGCTGTTTCCAGGAAAATATGGATATGCGGATTTTCCCAGTGCAGGCGGGTCACCACGCCTTCCAGTTCCATGTGGGTGCTGTTGTCAAAACGGCCAAAGAAGCTGTGATGGGCGTGCAGGGCGGTCGGAACGCCAGTGATCAGCAAACTGCCGGAAAGCAGCAGTGCAACGATAGGTTTCTTCATGAGGGCCCCCTGGTCTGACAATACAGTTAATTGTTTTGCCACGAATAATACTGCACTTGCATAAGTTTTGCGGCGGCAGGGGATAAATTTCGTTGAAAACAGGATTCGTCTGCCCCTGTGTTATGCTTTTGGCCATAACAATAATCACAACTCGGTGGTCGCGGTGAGGAAAGTCAATCCCGTTCTGCTCCTGATTATCTTCAGTATCCTCGTGTTCCTGGTGCGCAAGTACTTTTTTCCGGAATACACGGATGAAATGGTCATCAGTACCGTGGAAAACCTGCTGGGCAGGCTTGGCCCCCTCAGTTTTGTGTATATGATCGTCACCTTTGTTGTTTGTGCCTTCTTTTTTATTCCCATTCTTATGCCGCTGTGTATTTTATGTGGCGCCTTCTACGGCCCCGTGCAGGGGGCTGTCATTGCCCTGGTGGGCATCACCCTGGGTTGCATGGCCACCACCATTTCCGTGCGCCGGGTTTTCAGGGGGATGGGAGGTGTGGTCATGAATAATCCTGAATACAAAAACCTGCTCAACAAGCTGACCTACCATGGCACTGTTGTGGTCTTGCTTGTCAGGTTAGCTTTTGTTGTGCCCTACATTCTGCAAAACATCCTGTTGGCGCTGACCAATATCAGCACTGGACGCCTGGGGCTGCTGACGCTCATTGGCGGCATTCCGGGTGCGGTGAGTTACAGTTTCCTGGGGGCCGGGCTGGTCAGTCTCGGTGATACCGATCTCTATGGGGCAATGGTCATGATCCCGGTTGTCATCCTGTACCTGGTCAACATGGTTGCCAATTACCTGCGCAGGAAGCATGGTCTTGCGCAAGACAATGACCTGCCGTCATGATTTGCCTGCAACAACTCAAGTAAAGAGGAGTTTTACATGCACCTGAATCGAGTCTTCATTCTTGTCTTCCTGGTTTCGTGGATCAGTCCTGTCGCCGCGCAGGATGACCTGTTGCAGGCGGCTTTTCGCGGTGTTGCCGATATTGGTAAACAGTGGAGCGGTGAAGTGAATACGGCGACCCAGGCCCTGTACACGCCCCTGCACCGGGCCGTGGATTCCGAGGGCCTGGTCCTGCATGGTGATATCGCCTATGGCGATCACCCGTTGCAGACCTTTGACCTGTGGGTCAGTGAATACGGCTTTCGTGAAGGTGGCCCGGTATTGATTTACTTCCACGGCGGTGGCCTGGTGCGCGGTGACAAGGTCAGTGCCGCCACCGATAACCTGATCTACAGCAATATCGGCAAATTCGTGGCGCGCATGGGTGGCATCGGTATCAATGCCAACTATCGCCTGGCCCCGGAAGCAACCTGGCCGGATGGTGCCATCGACCTGCGCATGATCATCGAGTGGGTCAGGGCAAATATCGATGAATACGGTGGCGATCCGGAGAATATTTTCATCATGGGTAACTCGGCCGGCTCAACACATGTGGCGACCTACATGTTCCACGAGGCTTCCCAGTTACCGGATGGGCCCGGTGTCAAAGCGGCTATTCTCAGTTCGGGAGGTTTTGCTGCAGGAGTCCCGGCATACTACGGCGAAGACCAGACCATTGCCGAGGCACGTTCACCCCTGGGTCTTGTGGATACGTATGAAGGACAGCAGGTGCCGGTCTATCTCTGGAGTGCGGAATACGATCCCGCCAATATCGAAACCAGTGTTGCCGAGATGTACGCCAAACTGTGCCGCAAGTATGCGGATTGTCCCCTGTACACCCAGTGGCAGGGTTATAACCATGTCTCGCATGTGATGAGTATTGATACGCAAGACACCACGATCACGAATGGCTTGATTCGGTTTTATCATGATGTGATTGGTGACTGACGTCACCAGGAACAAGGAGCAAGGGACAAGGAGCAAGGAACGACACGTTAGGCTTTAACGAATATTCCGGACTATGTAGGTCGGCATAAGCGCGAAGCGCTGTTTGCCGACATTGATATTCACCTCATGTGGAATATTCCTTGTCGGCAAACGCTCCGCTTATGCCGACCTACGAAACTTTCCTTGCTTTATTCCGGAAACGCCCTCACCGGATCCGAACCGTCCCAATCTATGCAGGCTTGATATATTCCGGTGAACAACTCATCCATGGCCTCGTTGCCCGGTATCAGTTCCACGAAACCGGGGTTGCGTACCCCGTCATCCATGTAGCGGACACGGCCTGAGCCCACGTCTGCTGAAAAAGCTTCTGAAAACCCCCTTGCCTGGTAAGCCCGTGAAGCCTCCAGGGTGTCGTCAACGGCTATGCCGATATGGTGAAAACCGTAGCCGCGGGTGTCGATGATTTCCTTGTAGACCGAGGGGTGATCATCCCGGGGTTGTATCAGTTCGATATTCATATGCCCGGCAAAGGTCATGGCGAGAGCCACATCAGCCTGCGATTGCTGGTCGCGATATACCTGGTCAGGACCGGTAAAGCTCTCCAGCAGAAACCAGGGACCGGTATTGCCGTCCATGATCCACCAGTTCATTGCCGCTCGAATATCTTCAATGACATAGGCCATTTGTATGATCTGACCTGTGCCCTGTCCAAAACCGAATTCCGCCATCGATATCCCCCTTTTTTTATTATTCGAAACCTTTCAAATCATTCTACCTGAAGGGGGACGGACAACTCACGCTCACCCTGAATATTGCAAACAAAAAGGAATAAATGTTCTTATTTTGAGCAGGAAGTTTCGAATATCGAAAATCAAAAACTAGTTGTAATCATATGATAAATAAAATAACTTCATGAAATATAAGGGAAATAAATAGATCAATCCCCAAAATATTGCTTACAATTCAGTAGGTTGGGGTGATTGACAACTTTGCACATTTAAATACTGTTAACATAAGCAGTAATAATAAAACCAAAACT
>Ga0181590_10004718_pt1 | contig 11334 bp, 8 predicted proteins | sample 071ome_34_FD_132446 | JGI IMG/M metagenome (GOLD analysis project Ga0181590, IMG submission 132446) | Coastal salt marsh microbial communities from the Groves Creek Marsh, Skidaway Island, Georgia - 071411BT metaG (megahit assembly) | ecosystem: Environmental > Aquatic > Marine > Intertidal zone... | reverse complement strand
CAAATCTCTATAGCTTTTAGGAGTATTTGCAAAAATTTTGTGATGATGAGGACAATTCATTGGTTTCATATAATAGTCAATACCATCAACATCCATTGCTGGATACATACTGGAGATGTAATGTTTTAAATGACCGGACTTTTCATAAAGCTCTCCTTTAGTTAAATGAGGAGTTTTAACTCTTAAATATCCGCTTGCTGTCTCTTTCTCTTTAGCTAAAGCTTCCAATTCGTCAATCATTACGGCTCCATTAGGAGTCCATAATGGTAGACCAGGACCCACTTCATCATCAAAGAAATATAAGTCTAATTCTTTTCCGATTTTTCTATGATCACGTTTTTTTTGCTCTTCAAGCATATTTAAATATTTTTTTAAATCTTTTTCATTTTGAAATGAGGTCCCATATACGCGTTGCAAAGTTTGATTATTCTCATCAGCTCTCCAATAAGCTGCAGATGATGACAACAACTTAAAGTGCTTGATTGCGCCAGTTGATGGAACATGTGGTCCTCTACAAAGATCGGTAAATTCACCCTGCGAATACACCTTCAAAATCTCATCTTTATTTAAGTCGTTAATAATTTCAACTTTATAATCTTCCCTCATTTTATCAAATAAACCTAGTGCATCAACTCTAGATTTCACTTCATGAATAATTTCAAGATTTTCATTAGAAATATTAACCATCTCTGTTTCGATTTTAACTAAATCTTCATCCGAAAAAGGAGTTTCTACATCAAAATCATAATAAAATCTATTCTCCAAAAATGGACCAATTGCTACTTTAGTTTTAGGAAATAATCTTTTTACTGCCTGGGCCATTAAATGAGCAGTGCTGTGTAAAAGAACACTATGACCGTCTTTACTTTTTGCGTCCATAAATTGTAAGTCACAATCATTTGCAAGCTTTACAGAAAGATCAGTGAGAACGCCATCAACTTTACAAATTATAGAATCCTTAGATACGCCTTTTGTATCATTCATAATTTGAAGAGGTGTTACATTTTTTGGAAACTCTTGAGAGTTTAAACCTTTAATATTTACTAAAATATTACTCACAAAGCAGCATTATCAATTAAAAATATAGCAATGGTAAAAGCGCCGAGCATTCCAGCAACTCCTACTCTATGTCTTCTGACTAGTGCTTTTTCAGCGTCTGTTAGTTCTGATCCAGTTAGATCTGAAGCGATAATTTGTTCTTGCTTATCATCGTAATACTTAGCATAAAATTTATCTAACCAATGCATTCCTTCCTCGCAATTAGTATCATCTGAATCACAATATGTTAGAAAAATTGATTCGCTAGTTCCAGGGATTGGTCTTACATTTTTAGTACCCATTTTCATTCTTTCAAATTCTTCTTGAAGTAATTCAAACTCGGAAACATCTCTTGCGTCAAAATCAAAATTTTGCAACTCATTTGTTAAATATTGAAACTGTGATTGAGTGTACAAGCTTATAGTGTAAACTTGATTGTCCGTAGGCAATGATATCACTGCAGGAAACGTTCTTTCAGTTGATAGCCATGTGGAATTCCATACAAATACATCTGCTACTGCAGCATTGGAATAGATATTAATTCTTGATTCTCCTCTTTGAAGTGATCGATAGTTTTCCTGCCAGTTGTCGCTTGCAGGGTTTTGTGCATCCATATCTCTGGCACTTTGGGCAAACGATAGACTAATAAGGATAATGATGGTTAAAAACGTTTTAAATGAGTCCATTAAAGAAAATTTACTATAGATGTTTTCAAAAAGATATGTTTTTATCATCTGAAAGAAATGACTTCTTGCTCATATGCAAAACAACTAATCCAACGATCAAAATATTCTTCAGCTCTAGCTCTTCCATATTGGGATACAAGCACTTCAAAAATATCATAATTTTTCTCTTCAATATAAGGATTTGCTATAAACATATAGGTCAAATTACCATCCTCATTTTTCTCTTCTGGGACTAAAAATTTTAAACTTTTAAAAACTTCAACATCCTCTCTTTTTATAGCAGGCATTATCACTGTTTTTGTTAACATCTCAAACTGCCCAGCTCTTTGAGGAAGAATGTAATTAATAGCGACCATGGTCTTGCCATTTTTTGAATACACTGTATTTGAATCATTAGCAGATTTATTTTCATTATCTACAACTGATTTATTTCCAATTGATAATGGCATAACGCAGCTATAAAGAGTAAAAGCAAAAATTATTATTAAATGTTTCTTCATGGTTTTATATACTAGAATAAGTATTGGAATTTGATAAAAAATTGTCGGTTATTTTCGCTAAACCCTGAAAAAATGTTTTCATCAACATCTAACAATTCATTGACACCAAAATAAAAAGCTGAAAAAGCATTAGGCTGATATGTAAGCATTGGCTCAATAAACCATGTTTTTGAAAAATCGCTATATTGTAACTTAGAACGCAGTGAGAGCTTTGGAGTAAATGCGTGCTTAACTCTAAAGTTTAATAGATACCCGTCAAAATAGTTTTTAGCATCTTCAAAATTAACACCTAATGATAACTGAGTATTGTCAGAAGCCTGATATTCTATATATGACCATATTCCGAATGAATCTGCCTTTTTTGGTATATCGGTAAATCTGATAATTTGATTGAATGACCTTATTCCACCATGTAAAAGAATTTTTTGATTTGCAAGGTATGTGTAATCAACCATATAGGCATTCATTCCTTTAAAATTAATATCTTTATACATTTTATCAGCATATTCATATACCCATCCAACTGATAAAGCATTATCAAAAACATAATTTCCTTTAAATTCTATTTGACTATTTAAAACCTGACCATCATAATTTTCTTTATAAACAGAGTAAACAGTGTAATTAGATCTTAAAAGGTTACTATTTTCATGATATATAGTTCTATTTGTTTGCAGCTTAAACCATTTAGTTGAATTATTCTTTTCAAATCCGTTACTAGTTCTAAAACCTGGGGATCTTAAGCGACCAGTAAACGAATACCCTTCAGTTCTTGTTCTCTTTGTTGCATTAAATCCAAAAGCATATCCATTAATTTTTTCACCATCAAGTTTTGTAGTGTACTTCCCTTTATCAAAAAACTTTCTATCATCTTCATCAGGAATATATTCTCCGTTCTTTGATTCATTGTGGAAAGAATTTGCAATGTGAGTTGATATATGCCAATTTCCACCCGGATGAGAGTGTAGATCAAGTCCAAAATTGCCAATATCACCCGCTTTATCAAAAGAACGGTGGGAAGCAAATGCACCTACGTGAGAACCGTATTTCAACATTCGTTTAAAGCGCAGAATATTTGAAAAGCTTTCACCCATATCAACTAAAGTACTTGATTCTTCAAATGGAAGCAATAATACAGAGGTTTCATCTTTGGCAGAAATTACACCATAAGAAGTTTTCCCAATTTTACCTGTATATTTTCCAACAATTGATGGATCATTTATAGTTCTTGAATAAAATAAATTAATATATCCTCTATCTGGGTCAAACTTAAAAAGCTCTGCTCCTTCGCTAAAAAATGGTCTTCTTTCAGGAAAATATAATGCATTGACTTCATTAATGTCATTTTGGATATCATCAGATTCAATTTGACTAAAATCTGGATTTAAAGCTATTTCAAGCAAATCAACAGAAGAAACATGATATTTTGCAAATAATGAGGCGTCATCATTTGAAGATGATTTGTTATTAATTCTATCTTCTGAATATCCACCAACAACCGATGGAATAAGCTCAGTTTTGCCGTTTGTGCTAGGTGGAACATCGATATCTTTTAAATATCCCAATTGACATGTTTGACATTCTATGCCATCAATTCTGTTAGCCCAATGAGTAAAATGGCCTAATTGATCTGGAGTTCTAAATACTCTTCCAAAACTAATTCTCCATGTTTGTATATCTGCAAGAGAATATCTTAAGCTTGAAAAAGGTATAGAAAATTCTGCTTGATATCTATCATCAAAGATTTGGACAGCTGTATCATAGATTAAATCAAGGTTGCCATCCCAGCCATATCCTTCTCTTCCATCCACTTGAACATTTCCAGCACTTACCCCAATGCCATAGGTTAATGATTCGTCACCAAATGTATCAATAGCAATATATACTCTATCATCTGAACCTTCAACTTCATCTCTGTTTGAGATGGTAAAAGTTAAATCATTACGATCTACAAACGCGGTAAATGCTACATATAAATTTTTATCATCATAGGTTACTCGAGCTTCTGTAACGTATGGAGATGGTTTTCCTTGGAAGACTCCCCCGTCTGTAAAATCTGTCGCCACTTGAGCATTAGACCAATCTATCTCTGAGAAAACACCATCAATTACAATTTTAGAAGTGGTTTTATTTGGAAAATATGTTGGACGCTCTGTTAAATCTTTAAACGATTGTCCAAAGGTTAATGATAAAAAAAGAATTAGTAATTTATATTTCATACAACCGCCAATTATACACAAAATTCATTAAAATTATTAGTTAAAATTTTTTTAAAAACTCATAATAATATATTAAATAAAAATGACTTACAAGTATTATTGAGATTAAATCTCAATAATATTATTTATTAATGATATCAGCTATAAAAATGTTTGTATTTCTTGGATTATCAGCGTCTCTATTTGAAGAAAAAACAAGTTTTTTTCCATCTTGGGAAAAAACAGGAAATGAATCAAAGGTTTTATTATCCGTAAGCCTAATTAAGTGCTTAGTTTTAATATTTATCATATATATTTCAAAATTACTTCCATAAGCATTGTAATCCTCTCTCCAATCATCCATATTTGAAGAAAAAACGATATGTTTACCGTCTGGATGCCAAGATGGAGCCCAATTAGTAGCACCGTTATTTGTTAAACGTATTTTTTTACTACCATCTCTTTGAGATACATATATATCTAAAGGAACAGACTCAACAAATTTCTTAGATAAATTATTTTTCCATTGATCTTTTTCTTCTTTGGTTGATGGATACCAAGCTCTCCATACAATCCTGTCTCCTTTAGGAGAATAAAATGCTCCTCCATCATAACCATATTCGCTAGTAATTTGAATGACATTCTCACCATTATAATCCATTTCAAAAAGATTTATATCTCCATCTCTTAGCGATGTGAATATTATTCTTTCCTCTGTAGGGTGAATGGTAGTTTCTGCATTGTATCCTGGTTGATTAGTTAATTGTACTACTTCTCCATTTTCATACCTAAAAACTTCATAATCTCTAAGTGGCCAAATGTATTTTCTAGGATTTGGATCTTTATAAATCTCAGGACACTTTTGCCCTAAATGCATTGTTGATGAAAAGAAAATATATCTATCATTGAGAGAAAAGTATGCACAAGTAAATGCACCATCTTTTAATGGAAATTCAGATAAGTTTTTCCCATCAATATCTACAATATATAGCTTATCACAATCGTTGTTATTTCTTTTGGATTGAAAAATAACTTTTGAATCGTCAGCATTAAAATATGCCTCACCGTTGTCTCCTGCAAAGGTAAGCTGAGTTACATTTTTCAAATGATAATTATTTGAATTTTCACACCCAGTTATAACTAGAAAAATAAGAGATAAAAATCTAAAATTGAACATCTAGTGTCAACTCTTCGTTGCCTCTTAATACAACAGCTTTTACTGTAGATCTAGGCTCTAATTTTGATAAGATTTCCATATATTTATAGATATCATCAATTACTGTATCATCTATTTTTAAGATGACATCTCCGTCTTTCATTCCAGACTGTTTAGCAGGCCTTTTATCAATTACTGATTCAATTTTCATTCCAGAACCAGAATGGGAATAATCAGGCATAATTCCTAAAGATACTTTTAATCTCATTGGAGATTGCTCAGACTCTTCTTGTTTTGGAAGAGATTTAAATTGTAATTTGTCGCTTTGATTAGCTGCTTGTAATACAACTTTATCTGCAAGATCTGAAATAAGCTTTAACCCTTCATAATTTACTAGATTAGCTTCATCTCTTGGAGAATGATAATCTTTATGAATACCTGTGAAGAAAAACAATGAAGGGATATCTTTCTTATAAAAATTATAATGATCAGAACGAGAAAATAAGCTTCTGACTCCAGTAGCAGTATGTTCATATACTGTCACATTTAAATTACTATTCTCAATGAAAGAATCAACCAATATATCCAAGCTGTCCGCTGTTGGAACTCCTCCTAAATACACATTTTTTTCCTCGTCTAATCTACCTACCATATCTAAATTTACCATAAGCTGTACTTTTGCTAAATCTATGGTTGAATTTTCTACAAAATACTTTGATCCAATTAATCCTAATTCTTCTGCTCCAAACAGTACAAACACTAATGTTCTTTTATGATTTTTCGTGCTTGCATATTTTTCAAACAACTCTAACACCATTGCTGTTCCAGAAGCATTGTCATCTGCGCCATTATTAATACCATCCTTAAATGATATAAATCTCATTTTTGGATTTGCAGTAGTGTCATAATGACCTCCAATTACAACATATTCTTCTTTTAGTTTTGGATCATTTCCAGGTAAGGTAGCTATAACATTAAAAGTTTGAGGTGTAGCTTTCATTCTTCTGCTCTTTGCTTCAAATGGTTGCAAGGTCACTTCAGCCTCAGGAGCTTTTTTAAAAAAGTCTACCAAATATTCTACAGCCATCTTATCGCCTTCTGATCCAGCGCTTCTACCTCCAAGAGCATCAGAGGCAAGGTATTCTATATGCCCTTTGAAGTCTTCTACTGTAATTTCAGGTTGAGTTACATGAATTTTTGGTTTATTAAATATTCCTTGAGTAGTTGAGCTACATCCAATGAAAAAAAGTGAAATAATCGCTATTCTAAACATTAAAAATTCCTTTCCTTAAAATAAATAACCTATCAATAGATAACTTAAAGCAAAAATAATAGTTAATACTATAATAAAGGTATTAAAATGTTTGTCCATCATAGCTTTAATAGGTTCTCCAAAAAATCTGATTAATAACCCAATAATAATAAATCTTCCCCCTCTACCGAGAATTGATGCAAATATAAAAATAGGAAGATTAATTTGAAATACACCTGCGGTGATGGAAAAAACTTTATAAGGTATTGGTGTAAATGCAGCTGTAAATATTACTAAGAAATTATGAGCTTCATACTGAGCTCCAACATTATCAAAAACTTCGGGAGAAAAACCTGGTATAACACGAAAAAAGAAGTTTGCTATTCCAGTTAGCTCACCACCAGGTGTATACCATAAAAAATATCCTATTATAAAGCCAAATACCCCACCTAATACTGAACCAAGTGTACACATAAAAACGTAGTACATTGACTTTTTAACTTTTCCGAGACATAGTGCCATAAGTAAAGGATCGGCAGGTACTGGAAAAAATGAAGATTCAGCAAACGCGACTAAAAACAATACTAACGTACCATACGCACTTTCTGCCCAAGATAAAACCCATTGATATAAATTTTTTACAGATTTCATCTTAATTTGAGCATTTTTTTCGCTTTTATAAATCTATTCTTTGAATGTTTGCCTCCTAAATCGGGTGCATTAATTTGGTAAAAATAAACTCCTGAGCTAACCGCATCACCAGAACTATTTTTTCCATCCCATGAAACGCTCTTATAACCTTTAAGTTGATTTTCTTTTACGAGCTCCCTGATTAGTTGGCCTCTTGAATTAAATATTCTAATTGAAACATAACCACTTTCTGGAAGTTCAAAATTTATTGTGGTTGAATCATTGAAAGGATTAGGAAAGTTTTGACTAATAAATGATTCTTCAGGAATAATTCCAGAAGGATCTAATGTAAAAATTAAAGAATTTGATGTTACTATATTGTAACCATCCGTTGCTAACACCTGCAATTGTCCATTATAAACATTAGTTGAATCAGTAGAAGCAACCAAATCTTTTATACTGAACATTCTATTATTTTGTTGATTATATTTAAAGCTACTATCACTCATAAATGACAATTTTCCAGAACCTTGCAACTTGTAAGCAACATTTACCCCTTCCGGATCAACAGATTCAGTCCAAGAAATTTTTAGTGAATCTAAATAATTTGATAAGTCAACATCTAAATATGTTATTTCGTTAAAATTATTGGAATTATCAAATACTTGAAGATTGCTCAAATAAAAATCAGATGTAGGAGCACCATATACTTCTTCATCAAGCTTTAGCACAAATAATCCTTCGCCAATTCCAGTAGCAACTATAGTTCCACTTTCAAAATATGGATAATTACTCCAGGAACCTTCAAACTTATTGGAGTTATTAGCAGGATATACGTCAAAATATGCTATTTCATTAGGAATATTGACATTAGATATGTCTAGAACTCTTAAACCGCTTGTATAGTGGGACATATATAAATTATTACCTAAAACATAATTATTATGATCTATTGAACGGTAGGGACCCAAATAGGTTAAATGAATAAATGGATTATCTAAATCTTCAACATTCCAAATGATTGTTTTGGTTCTAGAAGTTTCATTGTAGTATTCATCGAGTTCATCATTCTGAATAAAAAATCTTTGATCTTCTGTTAACCAACCCTGATGAGTATAACTAGAATCATAAGAACCGATTGAGATAGTGTTTGCTCCGGTTAAATCATTTGTCTTATTTGAAACATCAACGATCCATAAATCTGTTTCATTTGATCCAAAACAAATTTCTTTTCCATTATATATAGTATCTGGACCTTCATAAATAACACACTGAACATCATGAACATAGCCAGTTTGTCTAACCACTCCATCAACATTTCTTAATCTTCCAGTTGAAGGATCAGAAAAACACCCTGCATTAGCTGGATTATCTGGAGAACGAATATCTATAACATTTAATCCTCCAGGACCACAATCAGAAGTACCAACAACATATGCAAAACCTGTACTCTCATTTATGAAAATATTATGTGCATTTCCAAATCCTGAATATACTTTGGAAGAGAAAGTTATAGGAACACCTGAAAAGTTTCTCAATTCTTTCAAATCAAAAATTTGCATCCCATGGCTTGAAGCTTCTGATACAATAAATGCATAATCTTCATAAACTTTAATATCTCTCCAACTTGAATTAAAAGTTTGTGTTGGTAATATTCCAACATAAATTGGATTTTGAGGATCGTTTAAATTAACAAATGCAGTTCCATTACTCATACCAATTAATGCATATTCAATTGAAGTGTCGGGATCTGTCCATCCCCAAATATCATTCATTGAGGTGGATGAAGATCCGCCAATTTCTGTCTTATTAAGAAATGATAAAAGGGTGATATTTTTGCATGGAAAAATAGATGCAGCAAGTCCATTGACACATTCATTATAACCTAATGATTTTGTAGAACTTGAATTAATTTGATAACTATTTTTAAAAGATAAATTGTCAATTGAAAATTCTACAATTCTATCATTATAATAATCATCTATATATATATTATCATTTTCTCCTAAAATGATGTTTCTAGCAGATAAATTATTTTGAATATTTAAATTTAATTCAATTAAAGAATCAAATAAAAAATCTCCATCATCATTTTTTTCTAAAGTATATATATTTGAATTATTGAATGAAGATATAAACAAAAAATTATCATTTTCTTCAAAATTAAATCCAAAATGAGTATTTGAAATTTTTTCGCTTGGTGAAACATCTACAAACTGATTAAAATTATCTTTTTCAATTAACCTAACTTTTCCAGATCCATCATCACATCCAAGAGAACCTATATATAAATATTTTTCTCCAATTTTAACGCTGTATCCAAAGAAATGGTTATATTCATAAGTATGGCTATGATGATAAGGTATTTCATAATTCTCAAGCATAAAATCATCTGAAATATCATTTAAGTTAAAGTAAAACACTGAATTATTTGCTGATCCAATTAAAATATTATCATTTATATCAATATCAAAATCTATACCAAAAGAATAATTGATTTTTGCTTCTGGGTCTAACAAGCTAGACCTATTACTGTGATTATTATGATTATCTGTTGGATGTAAGGTATTAAACAACTTAAAAAGATTATTATTGTTATCAAATTTGTAGATATAAACTTTTCCATTATGTTCATCTGGCGCAGAAATAATTAAAAAATTATTCTTTATAATTACATGCTTTCCAAAACTTGTGCTGATATCAGAGCTATTTCCAGGATAATTTATTTTATTTCTAAACTCCCAATTATTTAATTTTTTTTCATAAATATATACAGAGCCCATGCCATTATAATCTCCAGGTGCACCAATTGCCATTAAAGATCTATCAACGCTAATTGAATAACCAAAATCATCGCCGGGGTTAGGAGTGGGAGATGAAATGGATTTTATTAAATCAAAATTATTATCATAGAAATTAACTTTTCTTCCATGAGTACTATTATAATTTTGAGAAACAATGAAAGAGTTCGAATCTTTAACAATAGAAACATATCTTCCTTTGCTTAATAAAGAAACTGAATGATCTTTAGCTCCACCAGTATCTGCTAAAGAAACTGTGTAAAGAAGAAAAAATAATGCAATTAGCTTAAAAATTTTCACAAATAAATATACAAACTTTATTCTAAAAACAAAGACTTATCAATAGCAGCAAAAAATTCTCTAAAAAATTTTATAGATCTTTTTCTTTCTGAACCACCAAAATTAACTCTCAATGATGATAAATAAGGCTCGGAATCATTAATTGCTTTCACCGTTACTGTTGCTGTCAACTTGTAATCTTTGATAATTATTTTCTCTCCATCATCATCTCTGCCGCAAAAAAGACAATTATTATCGTCATCATCCCAGTCGCTTGATAATATGGCTCCAATTGCAACTACAGCAACTAAAGCACCCAATAATCCAATATTATCGTCACTTTCTTTTTTTTTTGGTTCTTCAACTTTGCTCGCGGTGATTAAGCCAAACTCTTCACTTAGGGTATCTATAGTAAAGCCTAAATCTTGAAATGCTCCAATGGTAGACTGCATTAGATCTCTTGAGCTTACATTAAACTCTCTTGTTTCAACTGCTCTTTGAGCTGCAGTAGATTTTTTTGATGAGCCACTTGATGAAGCACAACTCATTAACAAAAAAGTTAATGCTAAAGAGTGTATTGCTATTTTTTTAAACATTTTTAATTAATCGTTTGTTCTAAAAATAGTGATTTATCTAGTGCTGCAAAAAAGCTTTTGAAAAATAAATCAGAGAATTTACGATCTCCACCTTCAAAGTTTACTCTTAAAGACGAAAGTAATGGATCAGTTGAAATTTCTTTAACTGTAATTGTTGCAGATAAAGTTAAAGGAGCTATTATAACATCATCTTTATTT
>Ga0181590_10004716_pt1 | contig 11335 bp, 2 predicted proteins | sample 071ome_34_FD_132446 | JGI IMG/M metagenome (GOLD analysis project Ga0181590, IMG submission 132446) | Coastal salt marsh microbial communities from the Groves Creek Marsh, Skidaway Island, Georgia - 071411BT metaG (megahit assembly) | ecosystem: Environmental > Aquatic > Marine > Intertidal zone... | reverse complement strand
TTCATCATCTCCATACAAAGAATCAAAATCAAAATTTTTATCAACTTGTAAGTTTTGACTACCTGATACATAATCTGTAATATCTGTAAGGGCATCCATTACATTCAAAGCTTGAATTGGAGAGTATTCCGTAGGAAAAGAAACATCTTCTGATTGAAAGATAACTGGAACAATGACTGGATTTTCACTTGGTTTTACTGCAATAATTTTATCCCAATTGATACTTCCTTTTTCTAGGTTTAACCTACTCCACAGCTTACCAAAAGCATCCTCTAATCTTGGATCATCGATTCTCCCCAGTGCTTCCATAACTGAAACCGCTTTAGAAAAGGCTTTCTTCTTTTTTAATGGATCTGAAATCGGTTCTCCATTTTTTAAATCCAATCCGATTCGTTCTGAAACTGTTTCAATCCCATCAGAATGAATAGGAGAATAAGAAATAACTTCTTTTTTTGCTTCATATGTATCTGAATCACCCATTAAAGAATCATCATCAACCTTTTCCATGCCCCAATGATCTTGCTCTAAAGTAGATTCACCCATAAATGGAACATAAGAAGAACGCATATCTTCTAGCAATTTCTCTTGATTTTTAACCAAATGAGCCCCTGAGAACTTTCCATTTGATATAGACATTTTATGACAACAATGTTGTAAATAGATATTTGCGTTGAAACCAGGAACAGAATCCAGACACTTCATTATCTTGTAATACTTCTTTCTTTCTTTCTCTGGCAATTTTCTAACAATATCAGAGACAGTCTCGTCTTTTGCGTTTTTAACAGATGTTAAGACTACACAGATGTCTTTTATCAATACTTTGCACAACTCAACAGCTTCTTCTTTCTCATCTTCTTTCATGCAAGTCTCTATTTCTTCACAAAATACAGAGCATTTACTCAAAACATCAGATACTTGTTCATCATCAAGCCCATAACCAACCGCAATAGGTGTACAATCTATACCACCGTAAGAAGAAGCAGCCAAAACTTTACCATCAACCAGCAATCCATTTTTTGAGTAAAGATTGGGTGCTACAACCCATTGACCGTTGTCTATTTGAATAAAAGATTTCTCTGGTAAATCACCAACAATTCTCTCTACTCTTTTTTGGAAAATATCAACAGACACTATACACCTCTTAACTTGAACAAAAATTTATTTGCAACATTACAGCTGAATGCACCCCAATAAGCAACAACTTCTTCACCTGCAGAAACCGATTTTACAAATGTCGTTCCGAATTGTGGAAGTTGATATGTTAACTGACACGCAGACTCTGGGATAATACATTGAATACCTTCTGGTAAGTTAACCGAAACACCTGCAACTGGATAGTTATAATACCTCCAAAGATGAGATTTGTTCACAATATCCCATGTCCAAGAAAAAAACAATTCCATACCATCAGGTAAAGGTGCTTCTGCTCTACAAAGGATATGCTCAAACTGACCTGCTTGAAGTTCAGCTGAAATGCCTTGACCAATTTGAAATGTTCGTCTTGTCATACCACCCCAAGCATTACCGCCTTCAAAATTCACAGTGACAGTATCACCAACTGATCCTCCAATAGCGGAAATAACAAGTGAACCTGGCTCGTTTTCATCATAACTTGGATTGTAGATTGGTGGTCTACCTTTCCATATTGCCATAGTTCCTTCGTATGGACCCACAAACTTACCACCAAGTCTTGCACCACCAGCTAATTCTGGCGGAAATGTCAATGCTTGTCTTCTTCTCATAATATTCTCCAAAAGTTATTTTTTAATCGAGCCATCTAGACTAGTAGTATAAGGTATTCCCATAGAAAATGGTGTTACAAGACCTGAAAAAGCACCACCAGCTCTACTCAACATAGGAGAATCACCAGTTGCTATTTGAGCATCGGTTCCCAAATATATTGGTACATTTTTCTTCCAAAGTAATTCAGAAGATTTTTTCCAACTACTTGATAATTCTTCAGGACCATCGCTGGTTGGAGCCTTTGACCACTCTCTTGCTCCAGAAAGAAACTCTCTACCCAATGTAATCATGTTTGATTTTTCGGCATCTGAACCTAAACCAGTATACATTCTTGTTAAAAAGGAAGAGTCGTTATTATAAACCGCCTGGCTTAAATTCCAATTCCCAGTCGCTTTATCTAAATTAAAAGACATTAGCATAGTAAACTTACCAGATGGATCAAGTGCTACAAAGTGAATTTGTGTTCCTGCTTTAAGACTATTTGCATAACCTTGACTACTCCATCCGATACATACTCTTGTTGGGGTTCCATTTGGCTGAGGAACAATATCTGCTGGAAGTTTTGCAGTAAAATGAGCAATAGAAGAGTCGACACCATGCTTATCCCAAGTTCTAGTTTCTGAACTCGGTATTGAACTCCTGCTGATCCATCTTAGTTGCTCAGTTTCAACAGGCGTATAGACACGATAACCACTAGGAGTTATAAACGCCAAAGGTCCAAGTCTCTCAGACTCCAATCTGACAATTGAGTGATTGAAAGCATCCAAATAACTGTCATATATCTTTTTGGTTCTTTCTTTATAGGTATTACTGCGAATACCCATCCCATCCCTTTTGGATGCTTGTTGTTCCAATATTTTTCGAAATGCTTGCTGGTGTGAAATTGATCTCCTTTCTAACGCTTGCTGATAACTAGCAGCTTGCTGAGTAAATACTTGGTTCGAAACTTCACCAGGGAATGACATAAAACCTTTAATGTCTTCTAGAAGATAATTTCTAAACTTCACCAATGCATCTGGATATGAGACCAAACCTTTCCAATCAAATATTTCTAGATTCAACTCTGGAAGTTTGCTTGCAACTAATTCCTTAATATCTAGTAATGATTGTAGTGCTTCCTTGTTCTCCAAAATATTTTTTGACAAACGTTCATACTTGTCCCAATATGCTTTCGATTTGCCTTTATCAATTTCATTGGAAGATTTAGACCATTTATTCGCTTGAGATATTTTTGTTTGATGATTTGACAACGGACCAGCAATCTCGATGATAACTCTATCTATTTTATTATCAATGCCATTCCACTCTACGACTTCATCTTCTTCATTCCAAGTTGGATACTGAGCAATATTTTTGAAATTTGTATTTGAAAGTAAATCAGTAATAACTGTTATATCTTCTGGGTCTAATGACATTTTTGCACCAGCGAGAGCACTTGCAAGAACTTTTGATGGGTTCGCAACCTTTGCAATTACTTTTCTATCCCCTGCTTCCAAAATTTGACCATGATCAGCCAATACTTGATACATTGTTGCAAAGCCCATAGGGTCATCATTTAATATCCCTAAAGAACCACCTCTTTGCTCTCTCACTTTCAAGTATATAGGCATACCAGCTTCTCCAACAGCACCAAAAGAGTCTAACTGAGTTTGACCCATTTGCCTCATAAGCTCTGATAATGTCGTAAAATAAACTTGACAAGATAAGATGTCTATACCCTCTCTAAAAGAATGGTAATCATTTTGAACCTGCTGAATCTGAACAAAAGCAGTTTGTTGCTGTCGTATCCCTTTTGAATTTCTTTGCTGCATGAATTCATTGTTTTGGTTTGCAATCGTAGGAACATATTCATTGTTGTAATTGTTGATTACTGTTTTTTGTTGCTTGATTAAGTTGTATTGTCCGTAAATGTACTCATTCTGATGCACATTTTTTTCACCACTTACTTCTATGTATGGAAACAAAGGTATCCCAATTGTCAAAGCAAGGTTTTTTAAGGCTTCTTCTGCCTCATGGACAGGCTTACCATTTGCTTCCCTTAAAAAGGCTTTATAAGCAGTTAAAGAGCTGCCTTTTACAAAAGGAACTTTGTTCAGTTTGAAAAATGAGATTAATTGATCTTCAACAGCTTCTCTGCTTTCAGAAACGGTAGAAATAATTTTCTCTAAATTATAAGATGGATCTCCATAAAACCCAACTGCTCGTAAAAACTGTTCTAAAGTAAGAGCATTGATATTTCTTGGATCATCATGATCTCCATTATCAATGTACCCCATTCTTTTTGCTACATCTGTAAATATCTGATTCAACAAAGATAAGTTTCTAAAATCGTCTTTTGCATCTGAATAATGAGAAGCAAAGTTCTTTTCATTTTCACCATACATACCAAATTTTTGTCCAGCAAGAAGTGTACCCTCTGGCGTTTTAACCCTCATTCTCAGTTCGCAATTAGTATTTGGAGCTTGTTGACCAGCAACAACTACCTGTTGAACAATTCGACCATCTTCCCACACTTGTACCATTCCATCAAATGTAGGTTTGCTTTTTTCATCCAATCCAGTGAATTTAACATACGGTTCTCTAAATTTTCTACCAAAGAAAACTGGGCTATATCCCTCTAAAGTATTGTTTTGATCATCAATAACGATAGGCTTCGGAAACAATTGAATTGAATCTTTATGTAAAATAGACACAAGAGGAGATCTTTTTTCAATATTGAAAATAACTTCAGATAAAGCCTTTTGTGCCTTTGCTCCCAATCCAATAAGTGCATTCGCTTGTCTAATATAAACCTCAAGCTTTTGATCTAAAGAAGCGTTATTTGGAACGTTTACTGTTAAACCTCTTCTCTTAAATACTGTAGATGAAAGTGATATAAAATGGTTTTTGGATTTATTTTGGCTCTCTCTAATTTTGCTTTTTAGCGAATTTAGAAAAAACGCATCACCAATATCAACACCGAAAGAGGAAACTTTATCAGCTGACATTGAATTTTCTGAAACGATCATATAATCATTGACAATCTTTAACCAAGCAGGATCAGCGGCATTACCATTTATTGGGTTAAAGTTGAACTTTTGAAATTCTTTGATTTTAAGTTGCGAATACGAAGATACACGTTTTAAAATCATTCTTAATGTTGCTTGAAACTTTTTAAACAAAGAAACAGAATTAAAATATTTGTTTTGACTGAGTTCTTCCCAAGACTTGTCTTCCAATCTTCTTCCAGCAATTTGAGGAACAATTTGAGGATCAATCAAGCCTGAATTAACATACTTTTCTACACCAATATCAATTGCATCTGGACTGATAATTGTAGACATTAAGTACCAGGACAAAGATCTTTGTGAGGATTTTAGCGTTCTATACAAATGGATTGATACCCTTGAAAACCAATACCCCAAAACTCTTAATCTAGTTCCCAGTAGAGAGAAATCCTCTTTCTTGAAATAAGGCTTTGCTTTGATGTCCATAAAATAGCCGAACACCTTTTCAGCCGCCCATTGCGTTTTGTTTATATCGAATGCATTAACCAAGCTATAACATAAGTCATAATCGTCTAGATTTGCAGTAACTACTTGTGGAGCAATAGCAACAGCCGCACCAACAGCCTGAGATCTGATTAATCCTGCTTTTTGATGCAATGGAAAACTCTTGTGCATTAAAACAGTTTGACTTCCTTGAGGACCGTTATAAGAAATCAAGCAAGAACCTTGCTCAAAATATCTGAATGTAAAATATGGATATAAATTCCTTGCATCAGATATCGTATCTTCTGAAACCAAATAAATCATTGTATTGGAAGTAGCTACATCATAACAAACTCTATCCACTAGAAAGCCAAGACCATCTGTTACATAATCTTCTTCAACACAATCAGCACTAATATAAGTAGGAACACCCATACCAGATATACACATTTTAAGTGCTTGATTATAAGATGCAACAGTCGCAGTTCCAAATGGTATTAGTGGATTGCAATATGCATCACAAATTGCTGAAATTGTTAAAGGAGTATCTGCCGCTTCATAAAAGTTTCTATTGATTCTATATAGAAACCCAATCACCAAAAGATGCAAATCATCTAATATTGATGAATTCATCCTATTTCCATTGTTCTTCCATGATAGAATAATTTTGTTATATAAAGGCATATCCAAAAAAGAAGAGAGAGTTTCAGATACTTGAGTACAATAAAAACTCTTTCCTAATTCAACTTCTAGTCTGATGAATTCATCTTTCTTTTGAAATAAATTTTCCTTTAATGAAATCATTTTTTGTATAGAATTATCAGCCCACTGTCGAATAGCCAATGAAAAATCACCTGTTACAGGATCAAATCTAAATGGATCTGTATCAAGCTGAATAGCTTCTAAACCAAGACTTTGATCACCGTTTGTATTTGGTTTCAAAGCATAAACATCTATTCCCTTATTGTTATCCTTTAAAGACAATGTTTGACGCAATCCAAGAATAGAACGAACGTATAAAGAAAAAGCATTTGGGTTTTTTTGATAGTCTTTGCTATATCTGATTTTTTCTAAAACACCCCACTGATTTTCATTCGCTTCAACACCTGAAATAATAGAGTCTGGAATTTGAACATAATCAAGTAATCTGTTTTGAAAATTACCTGTTGAGATAACAAGCGTTTGGATTGATTTTCGATGTGTTCTAATCTTATAAGAAGTTGTTGTTGCTCGGTACAGATCACCTGAACCATCTTCATTGATCATAGTTAGATATGAAAATTCTTTACCACCTGTTCTTTTTGCTTTGATCAACAAATTCTTAAGCCGATTGAAATATAAAGACTTTGTAGCAAAAAAGTCGTTTGGGTTTTCAAAGTTTGCATCGCCTAGATGACTGATTTGTTCGGCAGGAACCATTAAAAGCGTAGCAATTTTTACTGTAATCAAATTCTTCATTTGCTGCATCAGCATACGAAGATAACCAGATCTTTGCTCTGCTTCACCACTAGTATCATAGCCTATACCAGCAGCCAATTTTCTAATAAACTCTTGTTCTCCTGCTTTGGATTGCATCTGTTTTGGCAATCGCTGATAAATAGGAAGATAGTGATCAGCATCATGTTCGACAACACCTCCACCTTTCTCAAGTCGTGTCATGCTCGAATGCTTTTGAATTTTTCCTTGTGTAATCATTTTTCCTTTTATAAAAGGCTCTGAACTACTCAAAGATATTCTTATAAATTCAGAAACAATAGGCGTATCGTTCTCAAGGTAGTACGAGATTTCTGCAGTGAAGAATCTAAGCATAATCTCAGATAAAGAATCTTGTACTTCATTGTACTCCTCTTTAGAAAATACCTCACATTCTCTTCCAGCAATTGCATCTTCTTCGTACAGTCTAACATTTTCTACTGTATTCTCATCGAACCCCAAAGTTTTACCCATAGAAGCCAATAAAGGATATATAAGGTATTCTTTGTGTTCTTCGTTTACCAATCTTTTTTTAAAGCCATAATAACCCAAGAAATCCATCTTTGAAGTCAGATCATAGGCAAGACCAGATTTTTTCGCATTAGATCCTTTTTTTGCGTTTTTTGCAGCAGCCAAAGCCGCTGTTGCCAAGATAGCCAATAAACCTTTGTTCACATTCATGCTAAAACCTTTTTCTTATATGAAATTACATCAAGTATATAATAGCACATAAGAAAAAGTTTATAACTTTCTTTGCCGTTTTAGCTTATCAATCCTGGCTTCTCTGGCTTCATTTATCAAGTCTGAATTCTTAGAAAGACGATTATCATAGTAGTTTCTAATCACGTCAATATCACCAAATGTTTTATTTACATTGGTATCTGAGTAGAAACCACCTTGGGTTTCTTTAAAGCTGTCAATAACACCAATATCTATTGCTGATAATATAGCTTCCTTTTCACCTTGACCTCTATCCAAAATGTTCTTAAGTAAGCGGCTGTTTTGGGTCCAATTATTGCTTGCAGCTCTATCAGTCCAAGAATAAGATGCCCCTTCAACTGTAGTGTTTGGCATTTTGGCTCCCAAGAAAGTTTGAGGTTTTTGAAGCCAACTGTACATTAACTTAGCAAACTCCCTTATTATCTTTGAGTCTACTTCTAACACTTCAAGTGGCTCCATGCCAAAGTTCTTATGATAGTAATCTCTGATAATTGTTTTATCATTTTCGCTTCGGTCATAACCAGTTAATGATCTTAATCTCCAGTCATCCATTATTCGTGGTTGAGAATCAAGTGAATTACCTGTAGGAGGATTTACAGCAGCTCTCCATTGTTGAATTCTTGATGGAGATCCTTGATCTAGGTCGAAAGTCATCAAAGAATGTAAGTTCCCATCTGGAGACACAACAACCAAATGCATAATATCCCCTCTCTCCCAAGGAACAATATATTGACTTCTTTGACCAGAATCGGCAATACAGTATACAGAAGAAGAAAAAGAATATGGCAAACTGTCTTTAAGGTCTACAATCTTCTTATGTTTGTTGTTTTTATTTCCAGCTCTCGCCACATTTCGAATATGATCAATGGTGTAAGGTAGATAAACTCTATAACCTTCCCCAACAGGAAGAATACCAATCAATGCACCAATCTTTTCACTTTGTTTCTCAACAAATGATTTTCTAAAGGTATCTTGAAATCTTTCATCAAATGAATCATATTGACTGTCAAATTTTGGCTCTTGAGAATCACCTTTCTTAAACTGATCATATGCCTTAATTTGGCGATTTACCAAGTCCATAAATGACTGAGGGAAATTTTCTTCCACACCATAAAATGTTCTATATGGACCGTATTTCTGATATCTAGAAATAAGACGTTGCAATTCATCCACTGACATTTCACTGTATTCTGCTGCAGGAAGATAATTCAAACCATAATTTTGAACAATGATGTCATATATTTTGACCATCAGGGTTAATCGGTCAAGATTATCCAGAATCTGAGCCAAATACAAATCATATTGCTTGTAGAATTCTTCTTTTTGTTGTTTTGTCATCTCACTTCTAGAGCCAGGAATCCGCTCATCAAGAATTGTAAATACACCAAGTATATCTAGTATTGCCTTTTGAAGTGATTGTGGAGAATTTACACACTCAAATGTACCATCTTTCTCCATTGAAAAGCAATCGTTTACCAATTGTTGAATCGTTGGTATTTTAATAAGTCGTCTTGCTTTTCCGATATTTTCTTCTGAATAGGATGAATTCTTAGCCAATTCTCTATTCTTAACTACATTTGGATCGAAGAGTACTTGAATACCAATCTGTTTATTCATTTCAAGACTTGTAGAGTGCTTAGCGAGGTTTCGATACATTTCTCTAAAGCCAAGAGGATCATCGCCCAAAACAGCAAGTTGATTTCCAACCTTTTTGACCTTTGTATAGAACATTAGATTCCCATGCTCTATGTTTCCAATATCACCATAGTTTGATGTCTTGGATGAAAATCTAGAGAACAATTCTTGAAGCAATCCACCAATCAATACAGATTGAGTATTATGAATGACTTGGATATAATTCTCTACTGGATATCCAGTTTCATACTTTCTAGACCATTGACCTTCAGGAATATTAACAAATTTTACCGTAGATTTGGGGAAGAAACCATTTAAGTTTTCTACCTGCCCATCTCTTGAATATAAAGTTAATTCTTCAGGGTCTTCTTTTGAAAGATGTTGCAAAAAGTCAATACCAGTCAATTCATATATCTCTTGAGATCCAATGTAGGGAACCCCAAAAACAGATTGCTTTGACAAACTTTTATCAATGAATTTAAGCATTAAGCTTTCTAAACTACCCTCTGCCGCAGCACCTTCTGCAATTCTAGTTGCCATTTCTTCTCTTTGCTTTCTTATATTTTCCTCCAAAGTTCTAACTTCTGCATTATTTAAGCCACGAACAGTCGGAACCATATCAATGCCAGAGTATGTTAAACTTTGAGTAGGTATCGCTTTTGTTTGATCTGCGACTCTTTTGTAGTAAGCCTCAAACTGCTCACCTGTTAACTGAGATGGATCACCACCAAAGAACAATCCTACAATTTTATTGAATGGCGATGAAGAAACAACCTGAGTGTCAGCTGAATACTTTCTTGCCAACTCTTTGACCATTTTATCCAAAACCTTGACAGATCCATCAGTCATAAACTTTTTATAGTTTTCTAGTCTGGTAAAATCATCTTCAGATAAAACCGTTTTTCCTTCTGCCATTAATCGTTCATATGTTTGATTATCAGACATAGCCATATATTCTGCTACTTTAGCAGATTCGTATTGGTCTCTCATATTTTGATCAGCCCAGAATGGTTGACCATTTTCATCAAAAGATACCATATTAAGTCTTTTGGCTTGCTCGAAAATGCTCCTTGCTTGAGCAGAAGCTTTGCTTTTTTGTGCTTTTAAAGCCTTTGCTCTCGCTTTGTCATCATCTTTTGCAAATATGTAGTATGGTATGAATTCACCATTGATAAGATTATTCAAACCTGCCTCATATCTGTGACGAATTTTTTTAACCAATTTATCGTTTGGAATACGCATAGGATTAGAGAAGTCCATATTTGAATCTGGAATCATCATGTACTTCCACAAAAGAATATTCATGGGAAGATTCATTTCATCTGATAAGGTGCTTCCCATAGTACCGATTTCTTTAATTCTGGACAAGATATCACCAATTACTCTCTTGATTGGCTTCATCTTTTCAGTTCCTTTAAAATACGCTTTTTGAGGACTTACGTATCTATTTTTGACTTGTTTTAATGGAACCCCAGCTTGACCATCTTTTAGTCTTTTTTCTATTTGTTTCTTAACATTTTTTGGATACAAAGAAACAGGAAGGTTGTACTTCTCAACACTTAAATCGATCATACTAAAATCAATAATTGGACTTAGAAGATATAAAGCCAATCCAATTTGACCGCTGTTTACAACTTTTGTCATCTGAACACAGCATTCTGAAGCCCAATTTCCAAGACGTAGCAGTTTGTTTTCTATTTCAAAGAAATTATCTAAAATAACAACCATTGGATCTTCTTCACCGTATTTGGAAGAAAGTCCGAAAACAGCATACAAACCAGATTTGTTATTGAAAACTTCCAATACTCCCATTCCAGTTATTTCAGATAATGATTTTCTAAAGTCTTCTGATTTATACCATAGCAAGATACGATTGAAATCGTCTTGTGGGAAGCCATCATTTATCTTATAGTTGAATTCATTATAAAAACTTAAAGTATCGACACCACTTTTATATTTAAACTCTAAAGCATTTCCATTTTTGTTTAATGCGAAATACAAAGGAATATCGCCACCTTGAGTGATGTTATTTAAAAATGTTGGATTTGAATAAGCTTGACTAAGAGTAAATGTCCAAGATTTATGGATTAAACGATCAAACAGTGATCCAAGACCATCCATATATACTGCTGTTATATAATCACCTTCTTCAGTAAATCTATTGTATTTGTATGATGCCGAAGCAGTTCCATTTAATCTGTTTTCTAGTATCTCTTTATATGATTCAAAAGAACAATTACCAAAAGGAAGTATCGTTTGACCAGAAACATCAGAAAAGAATAAGAACGAAAACA
>Ga0181590_10004707_pt1 | contig 11346 bp, 9 predicted proteins | sample 071ome_34_FD_132446 | JGI IMG/M metagenome (GOLD analysis project Ga0181590, IMG submission 132446) | Coastal salt marsh microbial communities from the Groves Creek Marsh, Skidaway Island, Georgia - 071411BT metaG (megahit assembly) | ecosystem: Environmental > Aquatic > Marine > Intertidal zone... | reverse complement strand
GGATCCGACGGGGCATTTTTTGAAGCCGCCATCGGGAACTCTTCTGCAAAGATTGACTCTCTAATTCTTGGTGCGCAAGACACAGGCTATGAAACTAATTCACTCTCACTGATGTTTGGCAAGGACCTGACCCGATCTCAGACGGGATCAAAGGTTATCTACGCCGAGGGGAGCCTCATTGAGGACAAGAATTCTGATCAAGGCAATAGCCTGCTATCCATCTTACGTGGCTCGTTTTTTCAACGAATAGACGCAACAGACGGTAGTCGAACGAGCTTTGGCCTTACGGGTTCTTTTGGACTTGACGATAACGCCTTAACAAATACCAATGAGACTTTTACCTCCATTAGAGCGGGCTTTGGGCATATTGTCCCGACGCCGAGAATCTTAAAATCCGCCGAGTTGCTAATTGAAGTATTTGGGCAACTTGGCCAAAAAAATTCTCCGGCTGCAGAACTTTTTTATCTTGGATCCTCGCAGTTCCTGAGAGGCTTCAACCGCGGTCAATATGCTGGCAACTCGGGCGCCACCCTATCCCTAGAGTTCGGCTGGTTGGCGTTAGTGGCTGACCAGACATTGAGACCTTTCCTGTTCTTAGATTCTGGATATGTCCAAAATGACGATAACGCACGTACGTCTGATTTGCGCCCGGAATCCAATGTCATCGCAAGTTCTGGCCTAGGCGTCGACCTCTACATAAAAGACACATTCGCATCGCTTCGGGGCTGGATTGGCGCGCCTATCTATGACCAAGAGTTCGACGAAGACGACCCATTTATTTACATTCAATTCCAGGTTGGCTGGTAGGAACGCCACTATGAAACGACCTTACTTTCTTGCCTTGCTAGTGGTTTTTTCTGGCGACGCTCTGTTATCTATGTTGCCCCTGGCCGAGCTTCACTCATTTAACGTGTTCGCTAAAAAGCCAGGAGGCGGCTGCAGCGGTCAGAGCTGCAGCGCCCTGCCGCCGACATCACAAGGCTGCGCGGTGCACGGAAGTGGACAGAACGTACTTCACAACCCTCATTGTCGCGGAACCTCGACTTCAACCACGGAAACTCCCGGGGGAACGCCCTCAACCACAGCTACAACAAAAGAAACAACCGTTACCGATAATCATAGGAAACCACAGACCCAGGGACGAGTGGCGGCAACACAGGTGGTGGCACCCCACCGCCAGATCCTAAGCAAAAAGATCCTGCGCCTGAGAAGCAGAAGATTATTGTTGTAACGGGCACTTATGGTGAGGTGAAGACTTACTACTCACCAGTCCTTCAACCCAATGTACCGCCCGAGCCTCAACCCTCTGGCACAGTTGGGGATAAAACACCCCCATTACCGCTTCATCCAACAGTTACATTCAATCCGACCTATAAGACTTTTGAAGGCTACTCACCCGTCCACAATGCACCAAACGGGGGAGGCACAACAGGCGGATCGCTTTCACCACCGATCATCGTAACCGGCCACTATGAAACCTTCACCGGTTATGGGCCTGTCTCGTCACTGACACCTGATCGGCCGGTGACCACACACACCCAATCGCCTAATCGTGGCCAAACAAAAATATTGACCTATCGATCACATGCGAAAACTGCAAATCACAGTAAGTTTGACCTTTTTTCAGCAAGAACTGGACCTTCGATGATAAAAGGCCATCGCAGTCAATTTATTGAACCCTCGGGCAAAACATGGACCTGCGCGCTCTCTGGCATGGGCAGAAGAAAGATTATCAATGAACAAGGGCTCGAAGAAATTGTTGGAAATGCAGAAACCCTGCACTTTCAACAAACAGCCACAGCCCATCTTCCAAGCAACCATAGATCGGAAGCACGATGCATCGTTCTAATCAATAAACAGGCCACCAATATCGATGAAATTAGGAGCAATCTTTCGGGTGAGTGAGACTGGGAACTGATTTCCCTCTACCCCGCTCTCAAAGTAGATATGTACCCCCAGCATTCAACGATGAAAAACACGGTCGACCTCTCCGGCGAAGCGATTGCTTCGCGCGACCCAATCCCCTCATGCAAGGGTCGAGGCTGGATTTCGAGCGATCTAAAAGAGAGCGATTGGACAGTCATTCTTTCCGACGAAGCCGTTAGCGAAGTGGAAGAGATGATCTCCCTCATTCGCGCGAACCCTCTTCCCGTTATCTTGCGACGCCCTGAACATTTCGCGATCCCTTCGCTTACCGCACATTTCAAGGCCCTTAGGGCAACCTGCACCAGCGGGCCTGGTTTTGCCGTCCTGGACCGCCTGCCTATTGATGCCTTCGACATCGACGACATCGTGACGGTCTATTGGACTCTGGGTCAGCTCATGGGCAGAAACGTCGCACAGAAGTGGGACGGCACGATGATTTATAACGTCACCGATACCGGACAACAATATGGGTACGGCGTGCGTGGGTCGGCAACTAATGTGGAGCTCGGGTTTCATACCGATAACGCCTTTGGCATGCGTGTACCCGATTTTGTGGGTCTACTGTGCAAGTATCCCGCGGTCAGCGGCGGCCTTAGCCGATTCTGCAGTCTTTACACGGTGCATGAGCGGATGGAGACAAACCATCCCGAAGCGCTTCAACGACTCTATCAGCCCATGCTGTTTGATCGACAGGCTGAGCATTCGCCGAGCGATCCAAAGGTTTGCTGGGCGCCTTTTTTCACCTGGCGTGCAGAGCAGTTGCGATGTCGGGCCAACACGTCGCTTGTTCGCAAAGGCTACCAGGTTGCTGGAGTCGAAATGGATGAGGCGTTAGTCGACGCCCTTCTCGCGATTGATGAAGTCAGTACTGCCGAGGAACTTTGGGTTGAAGCGCCGCTGGAACGCGGTCAGGTCCAATACCTCAATAATCACGAGCTCGGTCACTATCGATCCGACTTCACGGACAGCCCAAACCCTAATGAGAAACGGCACCTGTATCGCCTATGGCACCGAGAGGAAGGCAGCATCACCTATGACGGCTGAATGTTGTCGTAAAATGGCGGAGAGGGGGGGATTCGAACCCCCGATACGCTATTAACGTATACACACTTTCCAGGCGTGCGCTTTCAACCACTCAGCCACCTCTCCGCAGCGGGCCGAAGCCTATCTAAGTTAATCCCTTAAAGCAAATAATTGAGGCCAGAAGACCCTAGATAATCTTATCCAGGCCCGAGATCAAGCGACCGAGCCCCTCAATTGCGCTCTCGCTCTTCAGCGCGCCGAAAGACGCGCGAAAGGCGCACCGGTCAGTAATCCCAAACGCGCTGCCCGGGATCACTGCCACTTTATGCTCTTCAATCAGCGCGCGAATGAGTGCTAAATCGTCACCCGAGAAACCGGGCAGCTCCACAAAAAAGTAAAACGCGCCGGTGCTCGCCAAAGGTTTCACTCGAGAGCCGAGACTCTCTAACGCTATTACTCCCTGCTGGCGCACCCCTGCCATCTCCCGCACAAAACGACCGCAATAAGCCGGCCCCTCTTCCAACGCGCCAAGCGCTGCGTACTGAGAGATCGCAGTGGCGCAAATCACGTTGGTATCCTGCACCTTTCTGAGAGCCCCAAAGAGATCCTCAGGCATCACGGCATATCCAATCCGCCAGCTGGCAAAGCCATACGCCTTACTTAAAGAGAAAAGCGAAATCGTGTGATCTTCACTTCCAGCAATCGATGCCGGAGAAAAATGCTGATCTCCATCATAAAGAAAGTACTCATAGGCCTCATCGCTGATGTGGTAAACCCCTCGCTCTTTGCAAAATGCATTGACGGCACGAAGATCTTCCTCGCGGTACACCACACCTGTTGGATTGTTTGGCGAAACCGTTACAACCGCACGCGTGCGATCCGTAAGAACGGACTCGATAGCGGCAAGGTCCAAATGACCATCTGCTTTTGTATTAACGGTCACCGGGTCGCAATTTGCGATGCGTACCGCCATCTCCTGGTTGAAATAAAAAGGCTTTGGGAGGATCACTTGATCGCCCGGGTCAGCGATAGCGAGCAACATGTTCAAAAATCCCATGTTGCTGCCGGCGGTTACTGCGATCTCCCGCCCGTTGAGATTGATCTTGTTCTCGTTCGAGAGCTTCAGCGAGATCGCCTCCCGAAGAGCATCCAGACCTTCAACAGGTCCGTATTGATGGGCAAACGGATCGTCCCAGAAGGCTTTGATATACCGGCCAACGGACTCGGGAGGCGAATAGTGAACAATGCCCTGCCCCAAAGAGATGGTTCCCGGATTCGCGCGAATCAGGTCGCCAACGACCGGTATGATTGGCGCCTGAACGCTGTCCATTCGCTGGCTTGATCTTTTCATGTGCCCCGCTCTAGGGTTCATCGAGCACTGCCCTACACACAGGGAGTCTCTCGATACCGGCTTTTAGCTGAAAGTTATTTTAGAAACAACGCGTTGGCGTTATTATAGAGGGCTAGGACGCAGCCTTAATTGACCCTGGGTTGCATGGGCGCCTGACCACATCAAAAGAGACTATCCCCTCGCCTAGAACCCAACGATCTGAAAGATGTCGGTAAGCGAAACCGCTGATCTTTTAATTCTGCTGAAAAATGACTTCCGAGACCGGCGCCGAACCCCCAAAAAAAGCAGAAACTGAGACGGAATCCATCGGGGAGGCCGAGTATAAGGCGTCACCGCTGACCCCGGGCGCAACCCTGGGCGCATACACGATCGATAAGCGTCTGGTCAGCTCTGACAGTGGTTTCACTTATCTGGCAAATGATGGTCGAACCGTCGTTCAGGAATATTTCCCGCAGCAAATCGCGGTGCGCGATACAGACGGTATCTCCTTATTACTGGCGGATGCGGCCTTCAATACAGATTTTGAAGAAGGTACAACAGAGTTTCTCGCCACCGCTCGAGCGCTCAGTCAGATCGATCATCCTGGTCGTGTTGCGGAATATGAAGAAAAAGACGGAACCTCGTGGTACGCCGTACACATGGCGGTACGTGCATCGCTGGCCGATTTGCTTGCCACGGGGCAACGCCTGCCGGAAGAAAACTTAAAGGCGATCCTATACTCCGCGTTAACGTATCTCGAAGCGGCCCACGACGCAGGATCTTTACATCTTGAGATAACGCCTGCACGAATCCTTCTCGCCGAAGAAGACAAACTTTTACTCTGCGGCTTCTCAACCGATAAGCGTCACTACCCCCCTGAGGATACAACTTCCAGTGATGATTATCGTGCTCCGGAGTTAGCAAGTTTTCGGGGTCAACTGGGCCGATGGACAGACTATTACGCTCTGGGCGCTGTCCTTTATCACGCCGCCTGCAAGGCCGCTCCCGTCAAGGCTCTTGAGCGTCTCTCCATCGTCGACCAGGGCGGAAAAGACCCCTATAAACCGGCAAAAGAAGCGGCGAGTGGCTACTTTTCGCAACCGACGCTTGCCCTGATTGACGGGCTCTTAATGCTCAATCCTTCCGATCGGCCGCAAAATGCCTCGGCCCTGATAAAGGCCATTCAGGCTTTGCAGACAACCAAGGATACGGGGCAACCGGATACAGCAAAGGCGGATTCACCGAAGGGCCAGCGTCCCGTCAAACCCGCGACCCGAAAGCCAGAGCCGGAGCCGGAGCCGGAGCGAGCGCGCCAACCGAAGGCTTCCGGAGGCAAATCAAAGATCGCGCTCAAGCTGCCACTTGCCGCCGTCACAAATGTGATTAGCACAGCAAAAACCGTAACCCAACAACGTCTGTCCCGATTAAGCTCGGCGAATAAACGCAATCCATCCCCGAAAAAACAGACCAGCAAATCGCCGCCCTTAAAAGCAAAAGGTGAGCGAAAAGAGCCTGTCTTTAATTCATCACACAAAGAGGTCGATGATCGGCTTGATTTTCCCCTGCTGAGTACGCCCCCTCGGTCCTCAACATCGCTTGCTGAGGACCTCGAGGACGCCGGCCAGGCCTTGAGCGGGCTAACGGCCGCCCAAGAGCGCAAACGAAACACCCGATCCGGCCCCTCTTCTTGGCAAACAAGCTACACCGATCTCTGGCACCGATTCGTTCAACGAGCCTTGGCATTTCGAGTCCGACTCCCTTCTCTATTGGGTGGGAGCAAAATCCGGTGGCGCCTCGCTCTTGGCATCATTCTCGGGCTTCTCGTACTTCTCGGGCTGTACCTCGTGATCACGCCGCCGCGACCCTCCGGCACGAGTACAGCGCCTGCAAAAATAGAGATTCTCGGGGGCACAGTTATTTCCCCTGATAAGCCAGAACCGCTTCAGATCGCGGACGCAACCTTTGGGTCCTTCGAAAAACACCTATCCGAAGAGCAGGACTTCTCCCATAGCGACGATCTAGCCCGTATTAACGCCTATCGCGATGCGGATCGCCTGGCCCGACTGAGCGGGCCGCACCTTCTCAAGGCGGATGAGTTCATGCGGGTAGGCGCCTTAATCGCCCCCGCTGACGCTAATGCGTATAGCGAATACGCATCTGTTTTACGCATTGACCCGGATAACCTCGCGGCGAAGAACGGCATGGGCCAAATCCTTAGCCTGCTGATCGGCCAGATTGACAAACACGTACAGTCTCTTGAATTTGACGCGGCACGGGAACTTTTCTCCGAAGTGGAAACACGATTCCCTGACGAGAGCCAAGTTGCAGAAAACGGTAAATCTATCGCCGCTGCCGAAGTCGCTTATCGCGAGGCGCAAAAAGCAAAGGAAAATCAAGCGAAGCTAGAGGCTCAGAATCTTGAGCGTGAGCGGGAGCGTCAGAAGCAGATTGAACTTCTGCTAGTGCGAGCGCTTAAGGCTCTTGATGAAGAACGTCTGATCAGCCCCCCTGGAGATAACGCGCTGACAATGTATCGCTCCGCGTTGGATTTGGATCCGGCAAATCAGCGCGCCCGCAATGGAATCGGCAATATTTCCTCTTTTTATCTACAGCAGACGCGTGAAGCGCTGTCGATTAATGACCTGGATGAGGCGTCTCGATTTCTTGAGATCGCGTCCTCGATCTCGCCTGACGATCAAGACGTCGTTAATCTGGGCCAGCAGTTAAAACGCCGCCAGTTTTTAGAAACAGAATCCAAACGGCTGCAGGACGAGGCTTCAAGCAATATCGCTCTCGCCCAAAATATGGCGAACGAACAGGATCAATTAAAGCTGCAGAGCGGCGTACGGGCCTACTATGCGGGTGATTATCGACAAGCGTTTCAGTATCTAGAGCCGCTCGCTAACCGTAACGACCCTCAGGCCCAGGTTCGTGTAGCCCGCATGCTAATGGAAGGCCGTGGCGTAGATCGTGATAAACCGAAAGCGATTGCCATCTTTGGTGCGGCCCTCGCCCCTGTACAGCTTGCGGCCAGCCAAGGCCAGCCCTGGGCACAGTCCGACCTCGCCGATTACTATTTTGATGGCCTCGTGATTGACAAAGATTATCGAACCGCTGCGTTCTGGTATCAGAAAGCGGCTGAACAAGGCTACGCGCCGGCCCAGACTAATCTCGGATGGCTTTATTTCAACGGCTATGACGGCGTGGCCCCGAACCGGGCGGTCGCGATCTATTGGTTTAGCGAAGCGGCTAGCCAAGGGAATCAGACAGCGGCCAATAATCTCCGCTCCCTTGGGGAGGACGTTCCGACCAGCAACGGTGGCTGATCGCTCTCTTTTTTGGCTGCCTTTTTAGGCTGCCTTAGCCCTTCGACCTTCGAACATAGGTGCGTTTCGAGGGAATAACACCCCGAACGCCCCCCTGCGGGTTATCGATATCGCCCTGGCGTCTCGGAATCAGATGCAGGTGCACATGAAAGATGGATTGTCCTGCGTCTTTTCCGGCGTTAACGCCGGCGTTAAAGCCGCCTACTGTGCTGTCCAACGCCTCAATTCTCTGTTTCATCAAACGGGTCATCCGGAACATATCAAGCACCTCCTCTTCCGAGAGGTCAAAGTACGACGCGACATGACGCTTTGGGATGATGAGCGTGTGGTGCTCTGAGACTGGGTAGCCGTCTCTGCGGGCATAGCAGTGCTCCCCTTCCTCAATTAACTCCTCGTTATCAAAGTCGCAAAAGAGACAAGTATCCATAAATATCGTGCTCTACGGTCTTGGATGCATCGGCTTCTGAGAAGACACCTAATCAATACTTAGTTGCTCTCGACGGCGAATAAACGGCGAATACACTGGCGCGCTCGGAATAATCCGGCCGGCGCCGGGCCGGGAGAGCGCATCCGTGGGGACAAGTGGCGGAGAGGGTGGGATTCGAACCCACGGTACCTTGCGGTACAACGGTTTTCGAGACCGCCCGATTCAACCACTCTCGCACCTCTCCGATGAGTATTCCACGTAAAGGATGTGGATTCTCTGCGCCGTCTAGCCATCGTATAGATGCGCTATCAGTTTAAATATTTTATCATGCGATAAAGCCTTTTCGGACCGTGTCAGCAATCCTCAGAGCCTAGCTTCTTTAGACCCCGATGAGCGAGAAAGCCTCGACAAATCGCCGGCAGTTCATGAAGCTGTGCGCTACCACCGCGGCGGCCGTTGCGGCCTATCCTGATTCCCTGGTAGGTGCTATCAAGCAAGGGGAATTTTTCAATCGCGTAAAGTTGCTAGATCAGGAGCGCAAGCCTTTAGTCGCCAGCAGTCTTGTCGTCGACGAGAGCTATCTTTTTTTCTACCCCTTCGTTTCCACGCCCTGCTTTCTTATTCGTTTACAGACTCCGATCGCGCAAAAAGTCCGTCTCAAAACTGTGCTGGGCAAAGAATACGAGTGGCAAGGGGGCGCAGGACACGATCATCAGATCGTTGCATTTTCGGCAATTTGCGCCCACAAAATGAGTCACCCCTCCACCCAGGTCAGCTTTATTAACTACCGAAGCGACGAGGTGCAGTACACCGGGAAGGATCGAAAATTCCACCGACGATCTGGGCTGATCCACTGCTGCTCTGAGGGCAGTGTTTATGACCCCTCAAAAGGTGCTGAGGTCCTCAGTGGGCCCGCACCAAACCCTCTCGCTACCATACTGCTGGAGCATGATCGACAAACAGACGAACTCTATGCGGTCGGCGTTGCTGGAGAGTCAATGTTTGATTCCTACTTCCGCTTTTTCAGCGACCGATTACGGCTTGAGTTCAAGACCGACGATGTGCGCGCCCAGGCTAGCGACGCGGTGCCCGTCGTTCCTGCAGATAAATACTGTCGCCAACAGATCCTGTGCTGACGCGTTAGTCGGTTAGCCTTCCAGCTCCTTTGCAATTTTTTCATGACCTGCTTGTCGAGCGTAATCAAGCGCTGTCCTGCCTGATCGATCCTGCAGATCTGCTCTAGCACCCGCGCGCACCAAACTGCGTGCGATATCCTGATAGCCCAGCGCTGCAGCCCGGTGCAAAGCCGTTACGCCATCATTATTTCTTACGTTGATCTCCACCTCGCCTTGAGCGAGTAGTATGGTCACAAGCTCGCCTCGATTCTGCTCAACCGCGTGCATCAATGGAGACCAGCCGAAAATATCCGTGAGGTTGGGATTCGCCCCCGCGGACAACAAGGTTTTCACGATAGCGCTAAAGCCTTTGGCAGTTGCCAAGGTTATCGCTGACCAGCCATTGACTGCCTGATCATTTACCGCAGCGCCTCTCGCAAGCATGCGCTCAACGATATCGATATTCCCGCCTACCGCGGCATGCATCAGGGGCGTGCCGCCGTTTTCGTTGCTGAGGTTCACATCGGCCCCAGCGTTGAGTAACTGAAAGCACAACTGAGAATCACCAGCCTGCGCTGCAACCATGAGCGCCGTCTTGCCTTTTTCGGTGGACAGGTCCACCTGGCGATATCCCGCGGCAAACACGCGCTGTAGCGCCTCTGGGTCACGTGTCTCGATGGCTCGAAGCCATTGCTGGCCGAGAGGCGCCTCTTGGATGGCTGAAACGGCTTGGTCCGCCTGCGCCCGGGGGGCGGCTTGAAGCGCCAATGAGGCGCAGGCGATCACCGTAACGGCAGCGATAAAAGACGGGGCTCTACGCATCGACACTAAAGCAGTTGCATCACCAGTTTTTTTCTGAGCGGACGTACCAAAGAAAAAGGGCGAGACGGGCTTCTCGCGCGTCTCGCCCTTCTAATAGGATCGCAAACGTCAGGCGTCGCCCTTCGCGCTACCTTTCATCTCGGCATACCAACGGTCATGGTGCTCCTTTGCCCAATTTTCATCCACTTTGCCGCTCACCATTCCCTGTAACGTCCCCGGCACGAAGAATACCGCCAGGAAAATATGGCCGAATACCAGTGCAATGAACAGCACAGCGATGATCGTATGGACTACATGAGAAAGCTCCATCACGTGTCGATACTGTGTGAACTCGGGGAAAGTCGCCACGATCCAAGAGGCAATCGCCGGGAAGTCAAGCACATACCCCGTTACAGACACCACAATTCCAAGGAAGATCGTCAGCCAGAAGAGTACTTTTTCACCCGGATTGAATTTACCCGCGCTGGCATGGGATTTACCGAACATACCGCCGCCCTGCGCAAACCATTTGAGATCGCCTTTTTCGTACAGGTTCTTGCTCACCATATTGAAGAACAAGAGGAATATGGCCACCGGGAAAAGCGGTCCCACGAAGTTATGTACGTTCTTGGCGCCGTACGCCAGAGTGCCAAACGCGGCCTTTCCAAATAGTGGGATGAGCAACGGCCGGCCAAATAAGAGAATCAGCCCCGAGATCGCGAGCGCAATAAAGATTCCGGCCAGAAACCAATGCACAAAACGAGCGTTTACCGAGTGACGATCCATCTCGCGGCCTGAGGCGCCAGAATGAAGCGTGACCGGGCCTCTCACCGCGTAGACCGCGCCAATGATCAACAGCACCACGATCAGTAGATCTCCGCCCTGGGGCAGCAGCTGCTGGTTACGAACCGTGGTCCACTGGTCGCCCTGTTGGTTGACCAGTACCGCGCTGTCGTGTCCCTTCACCTGCGTCGTTGCGGGCGTATCCAGCCGACCGCGCACGGCTTCCCAAAGCTCAGCGCCGGGATTCGGATTGTTGATCGCTGAAATGGGCCCCTCTTGAGCAGATGCAGTGCTCGTAACGCTAACGGCCACCAGCGGCAGGACTAATAAACTTAGTGAGAGTATCCAAACTCGAGAGATACGCACGTTCTACTCCTTAGCCAAGGCTTCGAATTTATAAATTAACCGGGACAGCGCGTGACTTCAGTCGCGATTTCGCGGCCCACTCTGGGACCCTCATACAAGTGCACGAGCAATAGAAGTCTGCACTTCAACTGTAGAAAAGGCGCTCGATGACGAGCGCCCCTCCACAACAACTATATGGGCCCTAGGGCTTAATCGGCGTCTCCCCTCGACTCTTTTCGGGCCGAGGGGAGATCCTCTTAAGACCTGGAT
>Ga0181590_10004703_pt1 | contig 11349 bp, 10 predicted proteins | sample 071ome_34_FD_132446 | JGI IMG/M metagenome (GOLD analysis project Ga0181590, IMG submission 132446) | Coastal salt marsh microbial communities from the Groves Creek Marsh, Skidaway Island, Georgia - 071411BT metaG (megahit assembly) | ecosystem: Environmental > Aquatic > Marine > Intertidal... | reverse complement strand
TCTTGCGGATCAGGGAGTGCAACAGGGGGATTATGTCCTCTCCTGGCTACCCAACAGCCCCCTGGCCGTCCTGCTCTACCTGGCACTGAATTCCCTGGGCGCCATCTATGTCCCTTTTAATACGGCCTATCGCGGCAGACTGCTGGAACATGTGATAGTCAATTCAGGTGCTCACATGATGGTTGCAGACGGCCGTCTGATTGATCGCCTGGAAGACGTGGAGACAGCTGGTCTCCAGACATTGTTCATTGTGGGGGAGGAACGGCTTGCAAACACATCACTCACACAGCACAGCGTTTCAGTGCTGGAACAGGACAATCATGCTGCTGGTTTGCCAGCGCCCGAGATTTCTCCCCGTGATACCGCTGCCGTTATTTATACCTCCGGAACCACCGGTCCCTCCAAGGGTGTGCTATGCAGCTATCAGCATCTGTTTACCAGCGCAACTGAATTCAGGCATGTCGGACCTGGTGATACCAACCTGGTTGCACTCCCCATGTTTCACGTGGGAGGTATTCTGGGATTATGGTTTGCTCTGGTTCATGGCGGTTGCGCAGCCTTCGTGGAACGCTTCAGCACCTCCGGATTCTGGGATACCGTCAACACCATGCAGGCCACATCCGTAGGTTTACTTGGTGCCATGGTCCAATATCTGATGGATCAGCCCCCTTCCGATGAGGACAGGAATCACCCGGTTAAACGGGTTGTCATTGCTCCTTTCGGTGATGATGCACTCGCTTTTGGTGAACGTTTCGGCATTGAAGTACATACCGAATTCAACATGACAGAGCTGTCAGTTCCCCTCTGGGGTGGACCAAATCCCACTGCCCGTGGCACCTGTGGATCGCCAAGACCCGGTGTTCAACTCAGGCTTGTGGACAGCCATGGCCGGGATGTTGGGACCGGAAAAATCGGTGAACTCCTCGTTCATGTGGATGATCCCTATAGCATCAGCCACGGCTACCTGAATGCCCCTGAAGCCACAGCCAGAACCTGGCAGAACGGCTGGTTTCACACCGGCGACCTGTTTACCCGAGATGACCAGGACAACTATTATTTTGTTGATCGCGCGAAGGATGCCATCCGGCGCAAGGGAGAAAATATCTCCTCCTTTGAAGTGGAAGAAGAATTACTCGCCTTCCCTGGAGTCAGGGAGGCTGCCGTGGTTGCTGTACCCGGAGATGGAGGGGAAGAAGAAGTCCTTGCCGTACTGGTCATGAAAGGAAAAGCTACTTCGGATGTCCCCGCTATGTCAGAATTTCTTAGCCAACGCCTTGCCCACTTCATGATCCCGCGTTATTTCCGTTTCACTGATGAACTTCCCAAAACGCCTACCCAGAAAATTGAAAAGCATATTCTTCGGGCAGAAGGAATCACCGACGATACGGTGGACAGGGAGGCTCTCGGGATTCGGTTGAAGGGGGAAAGATTGGGAAAGAGATAGGGCTAAAGGCTAAAGGCTAAAGGCTAAAGGCTAAAGGCTAAAGGCTAAAGGCAGGATGGTTCGCCTGAGATTTTTCGTCAAGGGTTTTTATTTGAGCTTTTCAATAAATCTGAAAGCTCCTGCGCCAGATAACGGTCCTGCGGAACTCTTTTGGCCTACGAAATGCAGACCTTTATCTTTATCCTTAAACATCTATCCCGCTTTTCTGTCGGCATACGCTGCGCTTTGCCGACCTACGGCAGAACAAGAGAACTGTCTGCCTTGTATCCTTGTATCCCTGTATCCCTGTATCCTTGTATCCTTGTATCCTCGTGTCCCTGTATCGATCCCTAACCTGAACTGCTTACCTTTTTTCCTTTTATCCTTTTATTTTTTTATCTCTTCCAACCACATTCTTCCACTGCAAAACTTTGTCAAACTCTCGGTGTCTGACAAAACCAAAAAGTTTCCCTTGTATCCTGTATCTTGTATCTTGCATCCTGCGTCCTTAAAAAAACTCTCAGGTAAGCACACCCATGCCCAAGAAACATCCCGGCCCCCTCTCTGACATTCGCGTTCTCGAATTTGCCGGCCTTGGTCCTGCTCCTTTCTCTGGCATGCTGCTGGCCGATCTCGGTGCCGATGTCGTTCGCATAGATCGCGAAGCCGGTCCGGATTACAAACCGGAAGATGTGGAATCCCGCGGCAGATCTTCCATAGTGCTTGACCTGAAAAGTGACGATGGCCTCAACACGGCGAAAGCCCTGGCTGGCAAGGCCCACATCCTGATTGAAGGATTTCGTCCTGGTGTCATGGAACGCCTGGGACTGGGTCCCGACGAGCTTCTGGCCCTGAATCCGTCCCTGGTCTATGGACGCATTACCGGTTGGGGACAAACTGGTCCCCTTTCCCGATTGGCAGGTCATGACATCAATTACCTGGGACTGACAGGTGCCCTGCATGCCATGGGAACGACCGAAAAACCCGCCATCCCCCTGAACCTGGTCGCCGACTTTGGTGGCGGTGCCATGTACCTGGTGATGGGCATCCTGGCCGCCCTGCATCATGCCACCCGATCCGGGGAGGGTCAGGTCGTCGATGCTGCCATGACCGATGGCGTTATCTCGTTGATGAACATGATTTATGGTGATTTTGCTGTAGGTGCCTGGAAAGATACCCGGGAGAGCAATGTCATTGACGGCGCTGCCCCTTTCTACAATGTCTACCAGTGTGCCGATGGGAAATGGGTCAGTCTGGCCTGTATCGAACCACCCTTTTACAAGGCTTTTATTGCCAAGGCAGACCTGCATGATGAATGGCTTACCAGTCAGTGGGATCGGGATTCCTGGCCGTCGCGTATCACTGAACTGGAGACATTTTTCTCAGGCAAAACCCGCGATGAATGGATGACATACTTTGCCAACGACGATGTCTGCATTGGTCCGGTATTGAGCCTGGCAGAAGCACCCGGGCACCCTCATAACCAGGCCCGCAACAGCTTCCAGAACATAGCCGATATCCCTCAGGCCGGAGCTTTTCCGCTGCTGAATAAAACCCCGTCTACCACCCCGCATGGTGTACACACTAAAAACCAGGATCATGAGTCCATACTTGGACGCTGGAGCATCCCGAAAAGCTAGCGGTTTGTGCTAGGCTTACGTTTTTATTCACATCCTTTGAATCATACAAACACAAGAGAAAGTAACACTATGTCCCACTCTGCTTCCGGTCTGGACCCTGATCGCCTGGCCCACCTTAAATCTGTTATTGAAAAAGACATTGAGGATGACAAGTATTTTGGCGCCGTTATTGCGGTAGGACGCCATGGTGAACTTGGCATGCTGGAAGCCATCGGCTGGGGCGATCAGGAACACAAAATTCCCCTGCAAACCGATTCGGTGTTTTCACTGTTTTCCCTGACCAAGGCATTTACCAATACCCTGGTTTTCCGAGCCATTGAGCTGGGACAGTTTGCCCTGACGACCCGGGTCAGTGACATCATCCCGGAGTTCAAGGGCGGTCAGCGTGAAACCATCAATTTCTACCACCTGTTGACGCATTCATCCGGGTTGCCACCTGTCTGGATCCCAAAAGCGGATATGACCATCGACAAACTGGACCAGATTATTGAAGCCATCTGCCAGAATATTCGTTCCCTGGAGCCACCCGGTGAAAGAGTCCATTACTCACCATTGGTGCATCATGCACTGATGGGCGAAGCGGTACGTCGCTGCGATCCCCAGGGTAGAAGTTACCGGGAACTCCTGCAGGATGAAGTCCTGACTCCACTTGGGATGAAAGACACCTCAATCGGTGTGCGCAAGGATCTGAAAGATAGACACATCTTTCCCGATTTCCGCGGCAAGCCTCCCCAGGAGCATCGCTCCAGCAACCTGCCTGATCATCCCCAGGGAGCCTTTGCTGATGAAAAGGCAGAAATGCCATGGGTAGGGGCTGTCTCAACAGTACCGGATCTCTATCGTTTTACCGAGATGTATCGCCAGGGCGGCAGTCTTGATGGAAATCGGATTGTCTCCCCAGCCATGATTGAGTTGGCCACGACCAACTGGACAGAGGACAAGCCCAACGAACTGTACAAGGGAATAGCCATCAACCATGGCTGGGAACCCTATCCTGCCTATATAGGCCTGGGTTTTGGACTCAGGGGTGAGAAGGTCTGTCCATCAATCTATGGAGGGACATTGTCCAGCGCGGGCGCCTATGGCAACTACGGGGCAGGCAGCACCCTGATCTGGGTTGATCCGGAATGGGATATATCATTTGCCTGTCTCACAGCGGGGGTTATGCATCCAGCGCTGAATATTGAGCGGTTCCAGCGCATCAATGACATTATCATGTCATCAGCGCTCTAGGGTTTGCCTGAATTCAACAGGACATTATGAATTAGCTATTGGCTGTAACTACCCTGTTTTTACCTGCGCTTTTAGCCTGGTACATGGCTTCGTCTGCCGCAGAGAGTAACCGGTTAAGACTTTTATAATGCCGGGGATAGGACACCACTCCGATACTTGCCGTAATGCGAATGTTTTTCCTACGGGCTTTAATCCGAATTTTTTGTATTTGCCCAAGTATACGCTCAGCAAATAATTGCGCTGATTCGGCTGAAGTTTCCGGCAGCAATATAATGAATTCCTCTCCCCCGAAGCGACAAATACAGTCTATTTCACGCACATTGTCTTTGAGCACCCTGGAAAACTTTTTGAGCACCTCATCTCCTACTGCATGACCATGGCTATCATTGACGCTCTTGAAATTATCTATATCCAGCATGATAAGTGACAGTTCTCTCTTGTACCGACGACATCTGTTGAGTTCGACCGTGAGTTGTTCGGTAAAGATCGGACGCACCAGAAGACCTGTCAAATGGTCATGGGAAGCCTTGTACCTGAGTTGGTACTCGACATGCTTCTTGTAGTTGATATCTTCAATCACTGATACAAAATATTGTGGAATACCCGATTTGTCCCTGATTAATGATACGGTGAGATATGCCCAGATCACCTTGCCGGATTTATGAAAATATCGCTTCTCCATCGAATAGCGTTGACGTTTTCCGGTCAGCATCTCATTGACCAGTTCCAGATCCGGCAACAGGTCCTCCGGATAAGTGATATCCTGAAATGTAAGCTGCAATAATTCCTTCTTGGAATAGCCCAGTATGTCACTAAGTCGAGAATTGACTTCCAGCCAATCGCCCTGAAGGGATACCCTGGCAATGCCAACCGCGGCCTGCTCAAACACTGCCCTGAATTTGATCTCTTCTTCAGTTAGTTGCTGTAATGTGTTGTTCAATAGCGTGATATCAACAAACTCGGCTACACGATAGGTTTCGCCTTCAGCAACAAAGCTCAGGGGAGCGACAAGCCATGTCTGATCTCCTTGCTCCTGGTTAGCAACTTGAGAGAATAGTGGCTGATATTTTCCCTGGCAAAACGTGTTTCCATGTCGGCAATTTCATCAGCGGAAATCAATTGAAACGCTGTCATTCCCACCAGCGACTTTTTGGAATAACCAACCAGTTTGGTAAATTTTCGGTCAGCAGCAATAACCACACCATTGTGGGTAATAACAATGGCGCCTGTCAGGAAGCTGAGCTGATTCACCACAGCATCAGCGCCCTTCTGCACAAAAAGGTCACTGAGGAAAGTCTGAAAGAGATTCGTCTTTGACGCTACCATTAACTTCTATCTGTCAATTCTCAAGGGTTTTTGTAAATCGTAGAACAAAAAAAAGACTGTCAATGACAGTCTTTTTTTTGACGGGTACCATGATGGGTTTACCCCAGGTTACTGGAGACAAAGTCCCAATTCACCAGATTCCAGAATGCTGCCATGTAATCCGGGCGAACATTTCGGTAGTCGATGTAATAGGCATGCTCCCACACATCAACAGTGAGCAGCGGTGTCACACCATCATCAGTCAGTGGTGTTGCTGCATTGGAAGTATTCACTATAGCCAGGCTACCGTCGGCATTTTTCACCAGCCAGGTCCAGCCGGAACCGAAGTTGTTAACAGCACTGTCAGTGAACTTGGCCTTGAATTCATCAAATGAGCCGAAGGCGCTATTGATGGCATCAGCGACAGCACCGGAAGGCTCTCCGCCACCGTTGGGGCTCAGGCAGTGCCAGTAAAAAGTATGGTTCCATACCTGTGCAGAGTTGTTGAACACACCACCTGAAGAACTCTTGACGATTTCTTCCAGGCTTTTATCTGCTTCCGGCGTACCGTCAATCAGGCCATTGAGTTTAACAACATAGGTGTTGTGGTGTTTGCCGTAATGGTAGTCCAGAGTTTCTTTGGAAATATGGGGTTCCAGGGCATCCTGGGCATAAGGTAAAGGAGGCAGTTCGATCGCCATGAAAAATCTCCATTGTCGCCATGACAGGCGCTTGTTGTTGGGTGAATAAATCTAGCTCTTTCAGAGGGTCCATAGTGTACAGCAAATCCTGCCTGATGGCAGTCCCCGTATTCATTCAGGATAGTGAAAACCCCTTGAAAAATAATGGTTTTTCATAGAATAAAGACCAGAAACAATGCCAGACTGATGCTTAAACCGTTTATGAAACCCTGTTTGGCTCACTCAAATTCGATGATGTCGAACCGAGTACCCTCTTCTCCCCGAAAACGCAGGGCGCAGTTTCCCCAACTGTCCGGGATCTGCCACTCGGCCCCCACCTGAAAGGCCAGACGTATTTTTCGACGTTCACACTGAAAGTCTACCGAGGTCAGTTGTCCGTCCGCTACATTGGCTACGGTAAAAATCCTCCGCCAGGGGAAAAACAGCGAATCACCGGCATGTACCTGGTGGCGTGACTGCAGCGGAGATCCAGCTTCCAGACTCTGATCAACCAGCGCATTGATCTGATCAAGAATTTCCGGAATACGGGGATTCAGATCTGCATAACGCTCATAGGCCTTTTTAGCAGACCGTATCTGCCCCAACCGGGCATGAATCTGGACCGCTGCCTGAAGTGCATCAGTCATGAGCCCGGCATTGAGAATATCCATAGTCGCCTTGTCACCCAGGTCACTTCCCTGGCTGGAATATCGCAGGCCACTGCGCAGATGGGGTGGGCGTCTTGTCGATGCCGGCTCATGGGTATCAATATCCATCATGACCGAGGCATTGGTATCCATGCCATTGAAGAATTCATTGGAAACAAATTGGCCGACGGTCTGAATATTGAATGAATCCACCAGTTTGGCACTATCCAGTCCATAATTTTTCTGTTCCCCATTCCGGTAGGAAAGAACAGCCTGGGAATTAGCTACTGCGGCTTCCTGCAACCGGCCCTGAAGAAGGTAGATTTCCGACAGTCGCAGATTGACATAGGCATGTTCATAAAAATAGCGTACGCCTTCAGCCTTGAGTGCCAAAGCCTGTCTTTCTGCCTGCTCATACTTTCCGGCAGCCATGTCATTTTCAATATTCCTGATCGCTGAACTGAATCCAGGCTGGACGGTGTTGAACAGGTCCTCAATGATAAAACGGCTTGTTAATCGGTAACCCGGCCAGGCCACGGCTTCGCCATTACTCATTGCAGGACTGAATACCGCCGAGCCCACGGCATCAATGGTCGCATCCACGAAGCGTTGATCGTAGAAGCCATCCACAACCTCAAAATCAGTGGGCTGCCCTGAAGCATCCACCGTGAACTCAAGGACTACCATGGCCTCCCTGTCGGTAATACCCGGGTATTCCACTACTATGTCTGATATGTCTGACATCAATTGAGGACTGCTGGTTTGGGCAAAGACGGTGCTACCCACAGAAACAAGAAACATGCCAAGCAGCGAAACAAACAATTTCTTCATGAAAGCCTTCCTGGAGAGAGAACGAATTAGCCTGTCAGGAGACAGGTGAATGAACAGGAGAATCAAAAACGGCAAGTCTACCGTCAAAAGGCGTGAATGGTAAAGGAAGCGGCCTTTTCAGGCCGCTATCAGATCAATTACGTGTGAGCCAGGCAACAAGGAGACGAATCTGCATATCATCCAGCCGGTCGCCAAAGGCAGGCATATAACCGTTACGTCCATTGCGGACACTGTGACGGATTGCCTCAATATCACCGCCATAAAGCCAGTCATCGTCTGTCAGGTTGGGTGCACCAAGCAAAGGATTTCCCATGCCTTGCGGACCATGACAGGCAGCACAGACCTGGGCGAACTGCGCCTGTCCTGGATGCCCTTCTGTTGCAGGAGTTCCAAGTACCAGTACATAGTCCGACACATTGGCGACACCTTCATCGCCCAATAGTGCTTCCCACCCGGCCATGACTGCCGTGCGTCCATTTAGCAATGTGGTCTCGATATTTTCAGGGCTGCCACCCCACTGCCAGATATCATCACTGAGATTGGGAAAGAGATTCGCCTGCCCCTGTGCTTCATACCCATGACAGGCCGTACAGTTCTGTTCAAAGAGGTCAGCAGCCGCATTCATCAACCGTTCACTGGACTGTATCTCCGGTAATGGCATGGCTGCGATTTCAGCTCTGAGTTCAGTGTATTCATCATTGAATGCATCCATGCGTTCACTGAGTTCACCCCCCTGGGACCATTGAAAAGCGCCCTTGAATGAACCCAGTCCCGGATAGAACATCAGGTAGAAAACGGAAAAAACCATCATGAAAAAAATCAGCCAGAACCACCACAAAGGGGCCGGATTAATCCCTTCCTGGAGATTTTCATCCCATACCGTATGGTCCACCTCATCAGGATTGGGTGGTGCGGCGGTATAGACACTCACAACAAGCCAGACCAGTCCGATAAAGCTGACCAGGGTGACAACGATAATCCAGCCACTCCAGAAATCATTGGGCATATCAGCCATTGGAAATGCCCTCCTGCCCTTTGTTTTCCAGCTTGTTCATACTATCTGATTCATAATCCTCATCACGTAGCGGAATCATGGCTGCATCATCAATATCTTTATCCGAGCTGACCATGAACACCCAGATCACCAGGCACACCATAAACAGCATGACGAAAAGATCACCAACAAAAATAAACCAGGTCATCGCTGTTCCTCCGAAAGTCCGGTACCAAGAATCTGCAGGTAAACAATAAGGACATCCATTTCGGTCAGGCCGGCAATTTCTTCCGGCGCAGCCGCTATATCCTCATCCGTGTAGGGGTGACCCAGTGTCTGCAGGGCGCGCATTTTTTTCTGAATATCGCCCATATCAGTAGCCATATTCTCTTCCAGCCATGGGTAGGCGGGCATGATGGAGTTACTGACTACGCTGCGGGGATCCAGCAGATGCACCCTGTGCCAGTCATCTGAATACTTGCCACCCAGACGATGCAGATCCGGTCCGGTCCGTTTTGACCCCCATAAAAATGGCCGGTCATAGACAAATTCATCCGCTCGCGAAAAGGGTCCATAGCGCTCCACTTCTGCCAGCAAGGGGCGGACCTGCTGGGTATGGCAGACATGACAGCCTTCCTGGATATAGACATCCCTGCCGGTAAGTTCAACGGCCGTATAGAGGTGACTGTTGTCCGTGGCCTGGCGCAGGGAGTCCTGGAAGATGCTGGGGAGCACCTGTACCAATCCGCCAATAGCAGAAACAAACAGTATGCCGAATATCAGCAGGCCCATGTTGTTCTCGAGCTTGCGATGTAATGTGACGCCGTGATACTTCATGCCGGCACCTCCGTTCCATTCGCTGCGGGCGCTCCCATCACAGCATCGGGGTTGTGCCGGGTGCCCTTGAGCTCATCAATGACTTCGGGTGGATGTACCATCACCGTATGGCGGCCATACATGGTTCGCAGCAGGTTATATGCCATCAGGATTGTTCCGGAAAGGAAGACCAGGCCTCCGACCAGGCGCAGTCCGTAATAAGGCACCATGCTGGCCATAATGTCAGTAAAGCTGTAACTGACTTCACCAAGTTCATCGATACTCAACCAAAGCAATCCCTGGGACACACCGGCGCCCCACATAGCCAGGATATACAGCATGGTGCCTGCCAGTGCCAACCAGAAGTGGATATTGGCCAGGCGGACACTGTACAGTTCACGGCCCATCATGCGGGGTACCATGAAATAGAACGTGCCGTAGGTAATCATGGCATTCCAGCCAAGTGCCCCGGAATGGACGTGGCCAATAGTCCAGTCAGTAAAGTGGCTGACAATATTCACGCTTCGAATCGCCATCATTGGCCCCTCAAAGGTGGCAAGGCCATAAAATGCCAGGGCAAGAACAATAAATTTCAGTGCCGGATCAACGGTAAGCTTTTTCCAGGCCTTGCTCACTGTCATGATGCCGTTGATCATGGTGGCCCAGGAAGGGGCCAGCAGGATAAGGCTCATCGCCATACCCAGGGACTGAACCCATTCCGGAATGGCGGAATAATGAAGATGATGGGGACCTGCCCAGATATAGGTATAGGTGAAGGCCCAGAACGAGACTACCGAGAGACGATAGCTCCATATGGGTTGGTTGGCCTGCTTGGGCAGGAAATAGTAGACCATCCCCAGAAAACCTCCTGTAAGCAGGAAGCCAACAGCATTGTGTCCATACCACCATTGAACAATGGCATCCTGGGCACCGGCATAAAGTGAATAGGACTTGTTATATGTCACCGGAATGGCCAGGTTATTCACAATATGCAACATGGCGATGACGATGATCAGGCCGCCATAGAACCAGTTCGATACATAGATACTCTTGATTCGGCGAGTGGCGATAGTGCCGAAGAACACCACAGCAAAACAAACCCATAGTACTGTTATAGCAATATCAAAAGGCCATTCCAGTTCCGCGTACTCCTTGGTTGAGGTCCAGCCGGCAAGCAGCGACAAACCGCCAAACAGCACAACTACCTGCCATCCATAGCAGCAAATCCAGGCCAGTCGGGGCATGAACAGAGGCACGTTGCTGGTACGCTGGACACTGTAAAAGGCCGTGGCCATCAGGGCAGAGACACCAAAACCGAATATGATGCCATTGGTATGCAGGGGCCGGATACGTCCGAAACTGAGCCAGAACTGGCCAAAGTCCAGACCAGGCCAGATTAATTCGGCGGATAGATATACGCCGACAAACATGCCGACTACAGCCCAGAGTATGGAAAACTGTACCAGCCGTTTGACGACACCATCATGATAAACTTCACGGGAATCAGGTTGCATTGGGCCCGGAAAACTCCTTAAGAAAAATTACAGAATAATTAAACGCCGATTGTCGGCCCGATACCGTAGGTCCACAGGCCAGCTGACAATCCGAGCAGGCTTACAAATGCCACCAGTAGCCAGCCAACCAGGGAAGATGACATCAGCATGCCCCTTTCTGGCGGAATGTTCAGGACTGTCGGCAGCCCCCTGTAGAGCAGGTTCATCGACCAGATGATGCAGGGAATCAGCACCAGAACGTTGAAAAAGATATTCGGGTAGATGTG
>Ga0181590_10004696_pt1 | contig 11359 bp, 8 predicted proteins | sample 071ome_34_FD_132446 | JGI IMG/M metagenome (GOLD analysis project Ga0181590, IMG submission 132446) | Coastal salt marsh microbial communities from the Groves Creek Marsh, Skidaway Island, Georgia - 071411BT metaG (megahit assembly) | ecosystem: Environmental > Aquatic > Marine > Intertidal zone... | reverse complement strand
CGCGATTGTCGGCAGGGATGCGGTAATATCTGCCCATATCCTGCGCGTGAGCCATCTCTTCTCGCGAAATAAGAGATTCGAACAGTTTCTCGCCGTGGCGAGTGCCGATGATGCGAACCGCACTATCGCTGTTGAAAAGCTCCTTCAACGCCTGTGCGAGATCAGCTACAGTCGAGGCAGGCGCTTTCTGCACGAAGATGTCGCCCTGCTTGCCATGCTCGTAGGCATACAAAACCAAATCGACGGAATCTTCAAGCGACATCAGGAAGCGCGTCATGTTCGGATCGGTCACTGTCAGTGGCTTGCCTTCCTTGATCTGGGAAACGAACAATGGAATGACCGAACCACGAGATGCCATCACGTTGCCGTAGCGCGTGCAACAAAACACCGTCTTGGTATCGCTCTGCATACGCGATTTGGCGACCACCACCTTTTCTGCCATAGCTTTTGATATCCCCATAGCATTGATCGGGTAGACCGCCTTATCGGTACTAAGCACCACCACTCGTCTCACTCCATTAGCGGTGGCCGCGTTCAATACGTTTTCGGTACCAATAACATTGGTGCGCACCGCCTCCATCGGATAAAACTCGCAAGAAGGAACCTGCTTCAATGCGGCCGCATGAAATACATAATCTACGCCACGCATCGCCTGAAACAGGCTGTCATAGTCGCGCACATCGCCAATGTAGAACTTCAGCTTACTGTTATTCAGTGCAATGCGCATATCTTCCTGCTTCTTCTCATCGCGGCTGAAGATGCGGATTTCTCCAACGTCCGTGGATAAAAAACGGTTCAGCACTGTATTCCCAAAAGAGCCGGTCCCGCCCGTAATCATCAGTATTTTGTCTTTGAACATAGAAAACCCTTAGTTATATGCATGCATCCTTTCAATCAACTCTGACCAAGCCGGTGCAACATATCCAGTCGCATTGTAGAAGCGCGTGGCATCCAACGAACGGTCGATCACCAGCCTGTCATCCGACTCGATATCGATCTGCTTACCATAGACATTCGCTATCAACTTGAGCAGATCGAACTTATTGATAGCCTGTGCTGCCACGTGATAAAGACCTGAAAGTTCCGGGTTTGGAATCACCACATCGCGCAGAACCTCGGCAAAAACCACTGTCGGCAAACCAGAAAAAACAGCACGATTATACCCTTTGCAACGAACTTCCTGCGAAAGGAACCATTCCAACAGTCCATATTTTGTTTCAAATTCATGGCCTATCGTCGAAGTACGCAGAGTCACAGTATTCGGGTAAATCACTTCACCCAGCGCCTTAGATTTACCATATATATCGCGGGCATCAGCAAAATCCTTCTCGGAGTAATTCCCTTTATCACCCGAAAACACGCAATCCGTGCTGACATGGATCAAACGCACGCCCGAAAGCTTGCACAACCCGGCTAGCCGGTGAGGCATCAGCGTATTGATCGGGATAGTAACCAGCGGGTCTTCTGCTGCGGGCTTGTGCTTAGTCAATCCAGCGCAATTGATAACCACATCGGGCCTTGTCGCATCCAGTACTTTAATCAGTGCATCTGGGTGCTCGACATCCACGCCCTCCACGATGCGTTCCCCGATATGGGACAGAAAGAATCTTTTCGAATCGCCATTACGTACAGTGCCGGTGACATGCCATTCTTTTTTTTCGCTTAACACGCGCAGTACCATGCTGCCTATCATGCCGCTCGCCCCGATTACCAGAACTTTCATTGAATACTCTCTTTATTCTGTACAACCCCGCGCAACTCGTCAATCAACTGATCGACAAGACGCTCATGATCATAATGCTGGTAAAAATAAGCACGCCCATGTCGCCCCATTTCATCCCGCGCCGACTCCGACATCTTGTAGAGTCCCAAGACCGCTTCCGCTAATGCCTTACCGTCTTCCGCCTTGACAGCCACACCCGCCCTAGCCTCCACCACCAGCTTAGCCCCTTCGCCCGGCAAGCAGGCGATGATAGGCCTTCCCGCGGCAAGGTAGGCCTGTACCTTGTTCGGAACGGTCATTGCATATATCTCGCGATTAGTGAGTGTCACCAGCAATGCGGAAGCCTTCTGCATGAAGGACGGCATCTTTTTCACTGGAAATCTACCAGGCAAATGAAGATTAGTCAGTTTGCGAACTGCCACCTGCTGCAACATCCACTGCCTACAGCTTCCATCCCCAAGCACCACGAATTGAATATCCTTATGTTCCTTGAGCAAAGCAGCCGCCTCGACAATCACCTCCACACCCTGTGCTGTGCCGATGTTGCCAGCGAACACCACAGAAAATCTCCCCTCAAGTCCCAGTATATCCAGCATCTTTTCTGTAGGAGGCAAGGCAAAGCTATCATCAACCGAATTCGGGTAATAACGCACAGGAGTAGAAAAAGAAAGTGCGCGAACTGGTTCGATAAAAGCTTGTGACTGAACGAGTAACAGATCTGCATGACGATAGATAAACTTAACAACATGTTCGATAAAAGACAGAACAAACCGATTGCGGACATATCCAGTCGCAGACAAACTTTGGGGCCAAAGATCCTGCACCCAAATCACAACAGGGACACGCTTTAACCATCCGAGAAACAAAGCTGGCAATGCTTGTATTATTGGAGATAATCCATAAACAAATATCACATCATATTTTTTGCGACGTTTCAGCCAAGGACCGGAGGTCAGGCCAAATACAATAAACGACAGATAATTAAGTGCCAAACGAAAGACACTATTCCTGCCTCGTGGAAATAAGGGCACCCGGCTTATATTAGCGCCGCAATAATGCTCGAGCTGGCACCCACTCAACTGGTAACCAGCGAATATCTTCCCCTCCGGATAGTTCGGCTTGCCAGTTAGAACATCCACTTGTATACCTTTTTCGATCAAAGTTTTACAAACTTCGTTGATACGAAATTCCTCAGGCCAGAAGTATTGGCTAACAATAAGGACACGCACTTTATAACGCCCCATCTATAATATGCTTAAGAAAATCTTCTGCGTTTTGCAAAGGTAGCGGCTGCTCTGCTTTCAGCATAAACCTCTTCACTGCCCGAGCAATAGATAGAGGTGACTTTGGATCGAACGATTCTTCGGGATCGATCACATCACGGACGAAATCCAGCTCAGAAGCGAGAATCGGTAGCCCCGCCTGTCGGGCCTCGATCAGTGGCAATCCAAATGACTCAAATGTGGACGGATAGATCATTGCATTTACGCGACCGTATAGTTGTGTGACTGCTTCTCGGGGCAGGTCGCCTTTGTTGGAAATTTTAAGCTGGTGCTGCGCTATCTGCTGCTCAATCCAAGTGCACAGATCAGGGAAAATCTGCCTATCCAAGGTCAAGTTCAACGAGGGATACAACTGTTCTTCAGCAAGCAAACACCATGCTGAAACCAGCATAAGATGATTCTTATGCGGCTCACCGGATGCCACATAAACGAAATCGATCTGGCTGTTCCTGGTAGCACCATACTTCCCGCTCCTGCGAACATAGTTCGCCGGAGTGGCCATGAAGGGCAGCACATGCACTGGAATTTTCCCTTTCGTCCGCGCTACCAGCAGCCTTTGCATCGAAGGCGTTTGCACTATAAACGCATCGACATTCGCCATCCGACCAGACAACCATAGACGCTCAACCCATAACCTAATCCTTATCTTTAATGGAAAATCGTACAACGAAACATTGTCTATCAAGTAACGGTTCTGAAGGAATACCTGCACACGCCCAGCCAACTTGAAAATCGGTGGTAAATTTCCGAAACAAAGCACCTTGTCTTCTACTTTTACATGCCTAGCCAACCACCATTCCGCCCATATTCGTTGAAATAAAGAATGCCCTACGCGCTTTATAGATAACCTATTCGCAGCACCATTAGGAATCTCCATACGTATATCAAGCTGCGCAACCATTTTTAGTTTCCTGAATATTTCCACTTGTAGTAAAGGCTTGAGCAGTGCAGCGCCGCCTCCATTGTGGACATTCGTGGCATGAATAATGATTTTTTTGCTCATATTATGTTTCGGGCATCAAGCAAAGTCGCTTCGCGACCAAAACAAAAATTCGTTAATTGATTAATTCTAAAAAACACAATTCAACTGACCTAAAGTAAAAAATATTCCGCTTTGCAATCGGGTAAGACCAAATTTTGCAATATTATTTTTTCCCAGCACCCCCAAACAACCCATATAGCTATGACTTTTTTGTAATCAATGCAACAACCTACTCTTTTCTAGTTTAAAGTTTTTAGCGCTAAAACCGAAATTCATACTTTAGTAAAACGTCTTTTCAGCTTGTTTAAAATACCATTATCCTCTGGTGAAATCGTGGACACTATTGTCATATCTTTATTAACGCTTCCAAATAGACAATCTTTTATAAAGTCACTGATCATCGGAATAACTGAGTGTTTGTTTAGGTAATGGTACTTAGCCTGAGACAAGTACTCGGCATGTCGCTCGTAGTGACATGGGTCTTCAATTATTGTCGTAATGATCTTTAAACTCTCTTCGAAGTCTCTAATATCAATTGATGCATAACTTCGATGGTCATAATACTGGTCTACGTTGGGCGCACCCATGTAGAAAGGAAAAGTATGTGAGGTATAGCAGTCACCAAGTTTTTCTGTGATCCAATGGTCTTCTATCGCATTTTCGATAGCTATTGAATATTTATACGGGGCGATGACATCCCACTTGTCATCAAACTCATTAAATCCCCTACCATAAAGATCGGCTTTCTCACCAAGTGCTTCTTTTAGCATTTTACAAAACTTGAATCTATCCCTGTGTCCCTTTGTCATACTCTTATTTGAACACACAATTGAGAGCAGCCTGGTTTTATCGACCTTCGAAGTTTGCATTAGCTCGTCATAAGTTTTTTGAGAAAACCAAGTATGCCCCGGAGATCTCAAATGCTTAGACTGATGTACTATTTGATTCTGGCAAGTAATAACGTGCCCAAACTGGGCAAGAAATTGGCTATTGTAGGTTTTTATGGAGCTAGCTTCTCCAGCAATGAAAATAAGTCGATCTTTATCTATCGAAACACTAAGATCCTCATCGATACGCTCAAATACAACGACGTAATCATAATCTTTTCGCCACTCATTAATCGAAAATTGGAACCGTCCATACCTACCAGTACCACCTGGCGTTAAGTTCATGTAATACTTTCTAACTTCAGGGGAACGATGCCCAGTAAAAAATCCAACTGAAACAGTATCCATCTAGAGGCCTCTAGAACTATGCCATTTAAGTACCATTAAATACACTCCTCTCTCCAAAACAGAAACTCTGCTGCGCTAAATCAGCAATATTTTCATGAGAATACCCTTAAAGAAATTTACCCAAGCCGGCACCATGGAAACCGGCAACTATATATATAAAGTTGAGTACAATAAATCCATAAAAAACAATCGTATAGCTTATAACAAATCTAGTGACAGACAAATAGAAGGCCGATATGGGCAGAAGAAGTGCAACAGCAAAACTAAAATAAGAACTCTGCACCTCTGTAACCGCAACTGCCATTATCAGCAACAAAATCAGGGTGAGCACTAAATAAAATTTAAAAGGATATGAACAGCGTTTGTAATTCAAAATTGTATAGTAAAGAATTACCACGACGTAAACCGCCTGAAGATAATGAGAAACCAAAAAAATTGTATTATCAGTGAACTCGAACCAATTTATCCAAGGAAACGGCCCAATGATAGTCCTCAAAATATCAACAGGGAGCAAGAGCAGAAACTTAACATTTAATACTTGACTCAAGTATGTTGAATATCCATCATATACAAACAAGTATAGATCAGTTGAAAAGAAGATAGTAACTACAGTTACTAGCATCCCTAGTAAAAAAATCTTTCCATCAATCGAACCTGATACTGATTTATCTCGCATGTATTTCACAGCAAGAAGAAACGGAATGAATATGTATACTGTTCTTAGCAATGCCATCGACAATGCGGCTATGGTAACTCCAAAAAACGCTTTAACCGGTCTAAAGAAGCCACTCAATAAGAAAAAATACACACCACTAAAAAAGAAAAACTGTCCAACAACATCCCTCCAAATTATCGCACTGTTGATTGATAACGGCTGAAAAAAAGTAAGTAAAAACAATAGTCTCACCTCTCTTCTGTTACCACCAAAGCGAAAACCTATCAACGAAACTACAACTGCTGAGTAAAAAGAGAATAAAGTATTCTGAATGCTCAAATCAAAATAGTTTGAACTTCCAGACATGAATAAATTACTCATTATATAATTTATAAAAAAATACTTCTTCTGGTAGTAAAACTCTTCCAATGGTAGGCTAAAAAATCCATTTTCAAGACGGTATTCGGCAATTTTCTGCATACTGCTAGGGGTATAGAGATACTCATAATGACTAAACTGCATCTGAGAAAATTGATTCGTAAAATAGTCGGGCCACATATACAGCTCCCAAAAAGCGTAGCCAACTAATAACTTAAGGAAAAATCCAAAGATGCTTAATATTACAATCTTGACATTGAATAAAAAACGAAATTTAAAAGAGATATATGTAAAAGCTATAAAGGCAGACCAACAACCTAACATAAAACTCTCAAGCCGTCCCATCTCGCTTCCGAGAAGTATGGCTGAACCTATGAAGAACACATAACTGATAATTATGTGTAGATAGATTTTGCTGTGATTAGTTTGAGGTATTTGCAATTACTTAGCTCAATAGACTCTGCAGTGGTGCATGTTTCGCTATCAACATGCTCTTAAATCTGAGCCCACAGCACACTGTGCTTTCAGCATTAGGAGCTTGTCATTCTTTTTCTCGTAACTTAACAACTCAAAATCCCGCTTGTAGACTTCGATTTTTAAGTACATAGTGTTTGCGCTTCAACTTTAGTTACAAATAATAAATTTCTTTGCAGTCTTTTCAATTAGAAAATTGATACTAACAATTCTTCCCTATTGCGTGCATCGCTTTGGGTCTAGTTAACTCAACACTACCTAGTAGTAATGGACCACAAAAATTAGGTGGCACGATAAGTATTTTTGAGGGTTATGCCGCCAACTTGGCTACGAGTTGACAATACACCGTCTCAAGTGATTGCCTCTTCCTTCTTGAGCACTACGCTCAAGCCAAGGAAAACAGTTTTCTTTCTGCAATCATTGTCCAATTAATGGGGTCCATCGCAGTGTTGTCCAGATCAATTTTAAGTGTCCTATAGAGCCTGGGAGCTCAACTTAAATGAAGAACGGCTATCCCGAATTACAAGTGTCGCTTTCGTTTAAGCCAACATTAGTATTAAGAATTATTTCGTTTTTCTCGATTTAATGCTAACGAATTTTATTATATTCGTATCCAAGTTGACGGAATTGATTCGGAATTTACAAATCCGTGCTCAGGTGCTATTACAATAGACTCGGGAGTCTCTCCTAAGTAGGCAGCCCACCAATAAAACGTTCCGTTAGAAATCACAAAATTCTTACACAAAGCCATTAAATGAAGATCATGTATAACATCACACTTTTCTCTGACGGGTTCAATGTACACAACATTTTTAACATCAATTTCACCCATAACCTCACGAGCTCTAGTCAGATCGGTGCTAAAGATGAAATATGTTGGGGCAGACACAGCGTTTTCAATGTATTCAATGGCAGTACGATAAAATTCAACTCCTTTTACCGCGTGGTATAGATGCGCACTTTTAGTTTCTTCGTAAAATCGCATTCCTATTGCAACTGGTGTGGTTGCTCTCTGAATTAGAGATCTGTAATCCAGATTTATTTTTTCTTGTTGGTTTTTTACTTCTAAGTTCTTTCGCAGTAGTGATCTGTAGTCGTTGAAATAACGGTAAGATTGCCAATAGCCCTCATAAAATATTCGATTAGAACATGAGACATCTTTATAACTACCTATTGTTTTCTCCACATGACAAAAGCCCAAGATCCTTGCTAAATACCAAAAATATTTGTTGGCAATAAAATATTTGAATATTGTTTCACTGATTAATGAATCAGTAAGATTAAGGTCACCTAGAGCATACTCGCTTTTGTACTCGTCCAACTTACTACCAAAACCACTTATGTTATCTATTACTAAATCGGCACCGTGTCTCTGAGATTGTGCCAGTCCAAATGCATACATAAAGAGCTGATTTCCTAAGCCTCCTTTTAGGCGCACAAAAATTTTTTTTCTCACCTTGAAATAATCTCATGTTATTAATTACTGGCGTCTAGCAGGTTGTTTCAAAGGCCAGGCACTTTCATTTTACAGTACATTCTAAGCCAAATACTTCATCAAATGATGATTGGGTACAGATCGCGATAAAATAGCTCTATAGTTCTACCAATTCATCTTCTTTAAACGTCACAGCAAGATTCGCGATTTGATATATGAGGCGATACCGAAGGCGAAATTTTTAGTCCTTATTCGATATGCAATATGGCAAAGCAAAAAAAAGTCAAAGTCAAATTTCAAGTAACGAAGCAGCGTTTTAGTGGCTGACCTTTCCATCATATCTTCGGAATAACTTAGGTTACAGAATTTCGACAATGCAATCTTTATATCATAAAGATTGTTTTTCACGAAACGATCGTAATTCACAAGAACCTCCTTCTTAATAGCGAGACTATGAATATGAGAGACCGAAGTTTTTACTCGCCGATATTTGATCAATGGCCCCGGTGAATTACCAAACCTAGCCCCAGCTTCATACATGGCCATCCATAGACCAATATCCTCGGCAAATATGGATTCATAGGCACCATAATTTAGCTTGTTTTCAATCAAAAACGATCTCCTTATCATCACACTTGGGTGCGCAAACGGAACGTTGCATCCCAAAGTTAACAAAATTTCAAAAGGCCGCTTCGGAACAAAATTGTTCCTAAGAAATGATCCATCTTGTCGAATTGTAATGTAATCTCCACCGCATATATCAAGGCGATTTTCTTCCATATAACTATGCTGCGATGCAAAGCGAGTCGGATAACAAATATCGTCATGATCCATTCTCGCCACGAAAAGACCAGCTGCCACTTCCAGGGCTTCGTTTAAGGAGGAAATTAAACCTCGATTTTCACGACTAATGCATCGAACTCTAGAGTCCCGTTTAATAAACTCTTGAATTATAGTGAGACTGCCATCGATTGATCCATCATCTACAATTATTAGCTCGAAATTAGAAAAAGTTTGCGACAATACACTTTCTATAGTCTCCCGTAGATATAACTCCGAGTTATAAACAGACATAATTACTGAAATTATAGGTCTATTCATCGGAGTCTGTGTCATATGCAGTTCTCATTAAAATTTACATCAAACCTTGAATACACCATGAATCACTTATAGCATTCGCACGATAAAAATTGATAAACACTATGGGCTCTATAGCTGATTGGTAAATACATGATCTGGAAAAAATTATATCGACTATGCTCCATGATTCACTAGAGTCAATTGGTCCATAAATTCTCTAAAAGCACGGTAAAAAAAGCTAACAGAAACTACAAAATTGATTTAAATCAAGACTGCTAAACAATGACCAGCTCAAAGTTGGTGTAGAACGTATCCAAAGATTTCAAGAAGTTAGACGATGAGGGCAGAATTAATTTCCCTTTGAAAGGTTTGAAAACAGGTGAGCTCTGAAAATAACTGTCCCGCACCTGACGCGATCGAGTCATACAGTATCTTATTATTATTAAGCGCCTCAATCCTGGCGCAGTATCCCTGCAAGTCACCAGTTTTAACCATCATTCCATTTTTTCCATCCATAAATATTTCCCTATGGATACCAGAATCAAATACAACAACCGGTTTTCGTAGCATCAAAGCCTCCATCATTGTGAATTCACCAGTTGTAGGGTAATAAGAAGGGATTAAAACACCTCGAGATTTAGCCACCTCTTGGAGGAGTGATTCATGAGTGTCTGAGTAATCAATAATTTTTAGAGCTCCACTTTCAATCTGAAACCCTAAATCATTATCTCTAACAAATTTATCAGCGATGTCTTCAGGTATTATCGCTTTAAATTTCGCCCCATTTGTATTTTTTATAATATCTGGAATAAGATGCCAGCCCTTGGCTGTAAGAAACTGTCCAAGTATTAGAAACCTTTCACCAACCTCTGTACGAATTCCACTTGCTGAATTCGGATCAAAGAAAACGGGGAGCTTAATTGTCTTAGCCCGATCAACCCCGAAACACTCCAAGACACTGAGTTGATCGTGACTATAACCGATGACTTTATGTGCATTAATTATCCTTTTTCGACTCAACGACTCAATCGCTTTATCTTTCAAAAAATTTATCATACTGTAGTTAGACGGCAAACATTTCTTTACTAACGGCGCAGTGAAACTACCCTTCAAGCAGTCATAGCATGGGCCGGTTTCCACACCAGCGAAAGTCTTGATGCAGTAGAACTCCGTTGTCAGCGGCAAGTAAAGATATTTTATTTTGTTTTTTATGCAGTAATCGATTGAGACTTTATTCTTTATAGTCCCAACATACAAAACATAATCAGGTTTAAAGTCATTTATTATAAGTTCAAACTCTTGATCTATTTGTTGACGAAAGAGCTGCTGCTTGTAGTTATATTCGCTTCTTGGGTAGTATTTGCAATTTAGATGTTTCAGTAACTCATATTGATCCTCGCTCATGTTAGCGGTCGGCGCGTATACCCCCATTTCTATATTCGCAGATGAAAATGCTTTTATAAGATATTGTGATGATCTATGACCAGACAAACTACCCCACAGCGAATCGGGCACGAACAGTACTTTCATTTAATTATGCTTTTGATGGTATCTTTTAAACCCTTTCGTAAGGAATAGCGTTGATGAAAACCTAAGGTTGATATCTTAGTCACATCAGCAGTCCAAGAAACGTCATGAATTAATGGCCGACCAGTTTGACATTTAATAGATCCTTTGTATTCCATTAACTCAGCTATTGTCTTTACAAGATCGACTATTTTAGTTGCTACCCCACTTCCAATATTAAAAATATCTCCCCTAGGCTTAACTTTGTCACTTAGAAATTTTATAGCTAACGCCTGGTCTGAGACGTAACTGAAATCTCGAGCACTCGTTTCTGTCGACGCAAGCAGAATCTCAGCTTCACCACGCTGCATTTTTAAAATATTATCGTAAATGACTTGCCTCTTTAATCCTGGTCCGTACGTAGAAAATATCCTATAGACGCCAATATTAAGATCGAAGGTACGCGAATAATGCTTTGCGTAACTCTCAACAGTCAACTTTGCTACCCCATAGTTGCTTAGAGGCACACAGACTGACTCTTCATTTAAAATTGCGTCAGGAGAGTTACCGTAGACCGCTACTGAAGATGCGAACCACACACTGCCCTT
>Ga0181590_10004692_pt1 | contig 11360 bp, 9 predicted proteins | sample 071ome_34_FD_132446 | JGI IMG/M metagenome (GOLD analysis project Ga0181590, IMG submission 132446) | Coastal salt marsh microbial communities from the Groves Creek Marsh, Skidaway Island, Georgia - 071411BT metaG (megahit assembly) | ecosystem: Environmental > Aquatic > Marine > Intertidal zone... | reverse complement strand
TGGCTGGCAGTGGCATAATCAGGGCATGAGCCAGGTACAGGAACTTGGCTATTTATTGGCCGCGACAACACAGATTTTCCGGTCTGGGATGGCGGCGGGGCTGTCGGCGGCACAGATCGCGCGTAAAACATCAATGTGCATTGCCTTGCCGGCTGATCTGTTTGACGGCATTGCAAAATGCCGGGCAATCAGGCGCGGCTGGGCGGGGCTGGTGATGGCATTGGGGCTTGATGCTGACAGCTGTCGTCTTCAGCTTCAGGCATTGCCATCATTGCGGATGTTCAGCCTTATCGATGCCGATATAAATATGTTGCGCACCACCACGGCCTTGCTTGGCGGTGCGATAGGTGGGGCCGATATAATGACAGCCTTTGCCCATGATGAACTATCCGGGGGCAGTCCAATGGGGCGGCGACTGGCGCGGATGCAGCAGATTATGATGATTGAAGAATCCGGGCTGGGGCGTAGCCTTGATGCGGCTGGCGGCGCGGCCTTTATCGAGGCGCGCAGTGATGCCTTGGCCGAATCGGCATGGGCTGCCTTTCAGGATATTGAAGCAGGTGGCGGCGCCGCGGCGGCACAGTCTGACCAGCGATTTGCCGCAATGGCAGAGGCCGCGGCCACAAAGCGCAACAAAGAATTTGCCGCTGGAGCGTTGCCGATGCTTGGCGTTACCCTGCAGCCCGATGGCCAGCCTGTAGCCGATTTGACGTCGCGCTGGCAGGCGGTATCACGGCCAGTGGCGGTGATCGAGGCAATCCGCAGGCAGACAGCATTGAATCCGCCCCGCATCTTGATTTTGCAACCGGGCGGTGCGGATAATTCAAAATTGCACGCGGTCAGGCGGGTGTTGCAAATTGGCGGCATGTCGGCGGTTCATTTAACCTTGCCGCTAGACCAGCCTGATGCGGTGACCACGGCGCGCCCGGCAATTGTTGTGTTGATTGATATGGAAATTGATGCGCTGGACCCGGCGATACAAGCACAGCTTGATCACAGCTTATTGGCTGGCGGCATTTTCGCGGCGGATGATATTTTAAAAAGCGAGGCGCAAATTGCGTGGTTGATTGCGCTGGCCGATATGACAAAGGAGCCGAACTAATGGGCGTGTTTCCTGACTTTACCAAAATTGCCCTGCCTGGCACCGACCAGATCAACACCACCCTAGGCCAGATGCCGCCAGCACTTGCCAATGCCGAACAACTGCCTTTGCCAGCATTAGGATGCGCTGATGCGGCAACACAAGCGCAGCTTGCCGCTAGCCAACCCGGTATTGCGCCATTTTTGCGTGGGCCATACCCCAGCATGTATGCCACCCGCCCATGGACAATCAGACAATATGCAGGCTTTTCAACAGCCGAAGAATCAAATGCCTTTTACCGAAAAAATCTTGCGGCAGGTCAGATGGGATTATCGGTGGCGTTCGATTTGCCAACGCACCGGGGGTATGATTCGGATAACCCATTGGTGGCGGATGATGTCGGTCTGGCTGGTGTGGCAATTGACTCGATTGCCGATATGGCCGTTCTGTTTGACTCGATCCCGCTTGACCGAATGACGGTATCAATGACGATGAATGGCGCGGTTTTGCCAGTGCTGGCGCTGTTTATCGTGGCCGCCGAAGAACAGGGCGTATCTGCCGAAAAACTGGCTGGCACCATTCAAAATGATGTGTTGAAAGAATTTATGGTGCGCAACACCTATATCTATCCGCCAACGCCCTCGATGCGGATTGTGTCGGATATTTTCGCGTTTTGCGCCAAAGAGATGCCGAAATTCAATTTTATTTCGGTATCAGGCTATCACATGCAAGAAGCCGGGGCTTCGGCTGATTTGGAACTTGCCTATACGCTGGCTGATGGGCTGGCCTATATCCGTGCGGGTGTCGATGCGGGTCTAAAGGTTGATGATTTTGCCCCGCGCCTGTCATTCTTTTTTGGCATTGGCATGAATTTCTATATGGAAGTTGCCAAATTGCGGGCGGCACGCATTTTATGGGCTGAATTGATGCAAACCCATTTTGCCCCACAAGATCCAAAATCTTTGATGCTGCGGACGCATTGCCAGACATCCGGCTGGTCATTGGCGGCGCAAGATGTGTTTAATAATGTCCCACGCACATGTATCGAAGCGGCCGCGGCGGTGGCTGGCCACACACAATCATTGCATACAAATTCGCTTGACGAGGCATTAGGTCTGCCAACCGATTATGCCGCACGCATTGCCCGCAATACCCAGATTCATCTGCAAAATGAAGCCAATATGGCGCATGTGATCGACCCGTTTGGCGGTAGCTATCTTATTGAACAATTGACCCAGCAACTGGCTGACAAAGCAAGGCGGCATATTGCCGAAACAGAATCGCTGGGCGGCATGGCCGCGGCGATTGAATCAGGCATTCCAAAATTGCGGATTGAAGAAGTGGCAACAGCCACGCAGGCGCGCATTGATTCGGCAGATCAGGTGATTGTTGGCGTGAATAAATATCAGCCTGACATCACTGATAGCCGTGCCGAGCAAGTTGAGGTGCGCCGGATCGATAACGCGGATGTTCGTGAACGGCAAATTGCAAGATTGAAAACAGTGCGTGAAACGCGCGATCAAGCGGCTGTTGACGCGGCATTGGCGGCATTGTCCGATGCGGCATCAGGCACAAAAAATTTAATGCCATTTGCCATTGAAGCGGCGCGCCAGCGTGCCACGGTTGGTGAAATGTCTGATGCGCTTGCGGCAAAATTTGGCCGTCATACAGCCAAAATTCAGGGGGTTCGGGGAATCTGGCGCCAGCATATCGCGGCCAGTGCTGATCTGGATATGTTAAAAGAACGGGTTGCTGCCTTTCACCAAGCGGCAGGTCGCGCCCCTCGTTTTCTGGTCGCAAAATTAGGACAGGATGGGCATGATCGCGGGCAAAAAGTGATTGCATCGGCTTTTGCCGATCTTGGGTTTGAGGTGATTACCGGGCCGTTATTCCAAACTCCGGACGATGTTTATGATCTGGCCATTGACGGCGAGGTGGATGCCATTGGCGTGTCAACATTGGCCGCTAGTCACCTGTCGCAGGTGCCTGCATTGCGGCGCAAACTTGATGCGGGTGCGGGGCGGCATATTGAATTGGTTGTTGGTGGGGTGATCCCGCCGGGTGATATTCCGGCGCTTGAAGCGGCTGGCGCTGGCGCGGTATTTCTGCCTGGCACAAAATCAACCGATGCGGCGATGCGTCTTCTTGATTTGCTGGCTCGGCGGCGCAATATCTCTGGCTAAAAGCTGGTTGGCTGTTACATCATTTTCGACAAGAGGTAGATCAGGTCATGACCGCACAAACCGCACCAACGGCGCAGGCTGAAGCCAACGCAATTGTCGAGGAGTTCGGATTTTTTGATGATTGGGAAGACCGCTATCAGCTATTGATTGATCAGGGGCGAAAATTGGCGCCGTTTCCGGGCCATCTTCGTAATGATTCGCACCGGCTTCGCGGGTGTCAGTCGGTGGTGTATTTCGCCGCTGAACGCGATTGTTCGGATATTGTTACATTCAAGGCCGAATCAGATGCCGCCATTGTTCAGGGGTTGGTGGCGCTTTTGTTGCGGGTCTATTCAGGGCGCACTGCCGCAGAAATTCGTGAAACAGAGCCAAAATTTCTGGCGGAAATCGGCCTTGATTCACATTTGTCAGCAACCCGTAAAAACGGCCTTGCCAGTATGCTTGGCGCGATTAAATCTGCGGCCAATTAAAGATCGCGCTTTGGCGCGTGTCACGCGGGTTTTATGCAGATGATTATGATTTGGCCTGTTTAATCGGGGCTACGTTCAGCCCGCGGTGTCCGGTCATAACATTCGCGATAGCATTTGGAAAAATGCGAGGCCGATACAAAACCACAAGCTAGCGCTACAGATAAAATCGACATTGATGTCTGGCGCAATAAATGACGCGCACGGGCAAGGCGCAAATTCAGATAATAGCGCGTTGGCGTGGTGTTCAGATATTTCCGAAATAATCGTTCAAGCTGGCGTGTTGACAAACCGGTTTCGCGCGCAATGGCGGTTTGCGGCAACGGCTCTTCCAAATTATCTTCCATGGTTTTTACCACAGCCAATAATTTTGGATGGCTCACACCGATGCGTGAACGCAGTTCCATACGCTGTCGGTCGGATGGTTCGCGGATTCGGTCATGGATAAACTGATCTGATATTTCCGCCGCCAATTGCGCCCCGTGCGAATGCGAAATGAGATTGAGCATCATATCAAGCGAGGCTGTACCGCCAGAACAGGTCACACGGTTACCATCAATTTCAAAAAGATCGGTGGTGATGTTGAGATCCTGAAATTCTTCTGCCAGTCCATCAATATTTTCCCAATGAATGGTACAGCGACGCCCATCAAGCAATCCAGCCGCCGCCATCACATAGGTGCCGGTGCAAATCGCACCGATAATGGCGCCGTTTCGATCAAGCCGACGGACCAAATTTAAAATGGCTTTATTGGTGTTGTTTCGTACATCAACACCGGCGCAGACAAACACCATGCGACAGTTTTTTAGATGCTCTGGGTCGATATTGGTTTGCACCTCAACGCCGTTGCTTGCCACACTGCTGATGCCGTTCGGGCTGGCAACCATCCATTCAAAAATCTGTTTGCCGCTTTGCCGATTGGCGGCGCGCAACGGTTCGATGGCTGATGCAAATGCCAGCAAGGAAAACTGATTCAGCAATAAAAACCCGATCTTTTGTGCGCTGGGATCAGCGTCACCGTTCAACAAGGTTTTTATGGTGCTATTGTCCATACGCATCTCTTGGTCTAACGCCACGAGCAGTCACCGCTCAATTACTCTCATTAAGCTGCAATTTGTCGGAAATGAAACAAAAAAAATCGATCATTGCCATTTTTATATCGATGTCATGACAAGACCTAGCGGTCGTTCGGCGACTGGGCGGGTGTTTTTTGTGTCAAAAATGGATGATATTTGCTATCACCCTGCCGCGATGACCCAGTTTCCCGTTTCTATTCCTGATCCGATTACCAGCGCCGCCAATGCCGAGGTAAAATCCTTGCGGGCGTTGCATGAGCGTAAATATCGTAAAAAATCAGGCTGGTTTCTGGCCGAGGGTGCCAGAATTTGCCGCGAGGCGGTTGCGCTTGGCTGGGACATGCATCGGCTTGCTTTTTTGGCTGGGCGTGAAACGGATGCGGTTATGCGCCCGCTATTAGACGGGCTTGCTGCTTCTGGTGGCCGGGCATTGCCAATGACTGAAAATTTATTACAGCGTATTAGCCGAAAAGATAATCCGCAGATATTGATCGGGGCGTTTGGCCAGCGTTGGCATGATTTGCAAGCGGTTGCTGATACGTCTGACAGAATTTGGGTGGCGCTTGACCGGGTGCGTGATCCGGGCAATTTAGGGACGGTCATACGTACCGCGGATGCAGTGGGGGCCGCTGGTGTCATTTTGGTTGGAGATTGCACCGATCCTTATTCGGTTGAGGCGGTGCGGGCATCAATGGGCGCGGTGTTTAATGTCAAGATTATCGCCTGTAGCGAAGCTGAATTTATTGCGTTTGCAACGGCTTGGCCGGGCCGTGTCATTGGCACGGCGTTGCCAGCCGCGGTGGATTATCGACAGGCTGATTATGATGGGCCGTTAATTATGCTGATGGGGAACGAACAAGCTGGGTTGACCGCGCCTTTGATGGATATGTGCGACCAGCTGATTAAGATTCCCATGCAGGGGCGGTCTGATTCGCTTAATCTGGCGGTGGCGACAGCTGTTGCTTTATATACGGCCCTTGATCAACGGGGCTAATACGCCGCCCACCGCGCAAAATTTGCCTGTGAGACATAGCGCCTTGTGTCTAGACCCGAAAGGGCTGATTCCTCAATCGCCAATTCGCCAGCTTCAATAGAGCCGGGTCGTTCTTTGAGCGCGTCCGCAAGCGCGTAATGCGCCGCCAATGACGAGGCCCGAATCGCATAAATGGTCAGCACTAAAAACAATGCATCATCGCTTAATAAATCGGCCGCCAGCCGTAATAAAGGGCGTAAATCCTCTTCGATGCGCCAAGTTTCGCCCTTTGGGCCACGGCCATATTTTGGCGGGTCCATAATGATTCCATCATAGGCACGCTGGCGTCTGATCTCGCGCGCTACAAACCCGCTGGCATCATCCGTGATAAAGCGAATGGGCGCGTCCTGAAAGCCGCATATATCCCGATTTTCAAATGCCTGTGCGATGGCTTTTTTGCTGGCATCAACATGCGTGACTTCGGCGCCAGCGGCCGCAGCGTGCAGGCTGGCCAGCCCAGAATAGGCAAATAAATTCAAAATACGCGGGCGGCGATTATGTTTTTGCTGAAATTGCTGAATTTTTTCTGCACACCAGTTCCAATGCGCCGCCTGTTCTGGAAAAAACCCAAGGTGACGAAACGGTGTTGGCCGCGCCAGAAATCGCAGTTCCTGATACCGCATCTGCCAGCTATCAGGGAGATTTTTTGATAGGTGCCAGCCGCCTGACTCATTATTTTCTGAATCATTTTTGTCAGGCCGGAACACGCCATCTGCCACCCACGCATCAGCACCAAGTCGTGGTTGCCACATGGCCTGTGGTTCGGGGCGAATAAAGCGAAAGTCACCAAAGCGCTCTAGTTTTTTCAAATCACCACTGTCGAGCAATTCATAATCATGCCAGTCAGCGCTGGTGAGTAAAGTCAAATGCGGAGCCGTCATGTCGGCGATACTGCCATAGATGATTTAGAATGCAATCACCAATCTGCCAGATGGCCAGACCAGTTGACTTTGTTGCTTTGTTGCGCCCCTCGCCTTGCCATAGATTTGTAAAAAATTTGCGTTCCCAGCGTTTTATAATCCAGAAACACGCAATAAAATTTGCTACATGTTCACATCTGTAAAAAATAATAATGCCTTTTTGGCCATCTTGGCTGGTGATAGATTAATCACTATACAGACAAAAACATCCGCACTCATTTTTAAAACAAGGTGTTGCAAATGGACCAGATTGATAGACAAATATTGATGCAGTTGCAGCATAATGCCGCGCAACCAGTCGCTGATATTGCCCGCAAAGTGGGGTTGTCGGTAACGCCCTGCTGGCGACGAATCCAGCGGATGGAAGAAACTGGAATCATCCGCAAACGTGTTGCCCTGCTTGATTCAAAGGCGATTGGCGTTGGCATGTCGGTGTTTGTCGCGGTGCGTACCGACCAGCATAATGCAGACTGGCTGAAAAATTTTGCAGGCATGGTGGCTGATATGCCTGAAGTGGTCGAATTTTACCGGATGAGTGGTGAGGTGGATTATTTATTGCGGGTGGTGGTGCCGGATATGGCCGCCTATGACAGTTTCTACCGCAAGTTGATTGCTCATGTTCAATTGACTGATGTCAGTTCATCATTTGCCATGGAAGAAATTAAATATACCACGGCCTTGCCACTGCCCGAGGCTGATGATGCCTGAGGTTGCGCCGGTGGTGTCGGGGCAAAATCCAAATATCCAAAATCCAAATATATTGGTGTTTCGGGATAAATTGTTATTGCCAAGCGAAGGGTTTATCAAAACCCACTACACCGCTTTTGACGCGGCAAATCTGGTCTATCTGGCTAGCCAGTTTGGCTGGCGCGCCGCCGAATTGGACGGGCAAACCATGGCAGCCGCATCTGGTGCGTTGCAACGATTTTTGTTCAAACAAACAGGTCGCACGCCTCGGCTGGCTGATTTGCGCCGGTTGGCACCACAATCGGTGCATGCGCATTTTGGCCGGGGTGGGGCATTAGCATTGCCGCTGGCACAGGCACTTGGGGTGCCACTTTATGTGACATTTCATGGGGGCGATGCCACCAAAGAAACCCACCGTCGACGTCGATTGATCCCAACCATTTACCAGCGGCGTCTGCCACAATTGCAGGCTTATGCCAGCGGGTTTTTGTGCGTGTCACAATTTGTGGCTGACCGTTTGGCCGGACAAGGTTTTCCAAAATCAAAACTCATCACGCATTATATCGGTATTGATCTGGCCCAGATGACGCCGCCACATCAACGCAATGGACGGCTTTTATTTATTGGCCGCCTTGTTGATAAAAAAGGGGTGGATATTTTGTTGGCGGCGATGCGGCGCTTGCAAAATGCGCAAAATGGGAAAGTGCCGAATGGGAAAATGCTGGGCCTTGACATTGCTGGTGCGGGGCCACTCGAAGCCGAATTGCGGGCACAGGCGGCTGATCTGCCATCAGTCAGGTTTTTAGGATGGCAAACGCCGCAACAGCTGGCATCAATTATGCGAACGGCGCAAGCGGTTGTTGTGCCAAGCCGGATAGCGGCAGATGGCGATTGTGAAGGTTTGCCAACGGTTGTTTTGGAATCCATCCGGGCGGGTCTGCCGGTTGTTGCCACCAACCATGCTGGCATTCCAGAAATTATTCGTGATCAGGAGACCGGGTTTTTGGTGCCGGAAAATGATCCCGATTCGCTGGCCGCGGCATTGTTAGCGGTGATGCAACCGGGCGATCATATTCAGCAAATGGTAGTCAATGCACAAGCCCGCCTGCAACAAGATTTCAATGCTGCCATTCAGTCTGAAAAGCTGCAACGCCGTCTTCTTGGTCGCTAGGGGTTTGACATGTTGCCGCATGCGGTCGTTACAAGCCGGTATGGCTATAGGGTGATATGTACCGATTTTACCTCGCTGTAAGCATCCAGCGTATAGAGTGAATTTTCCCGGCCAAAGCCAGATTGTTTGGCCCCGCCAAAAGGCAAGCCGGGCGGCAATATATTAAAACTATTGACCCATACATTGCCTGATACAAGCGCATCGGCCACCCGGTGCGCCCGTGCCAGGTCGGTTGTCATCACCCCGGCGCCCAAACCAAATTCGGTGCTATTGGCGCGGTCAATGGCGTCTTGTTCATCATCAAAAACCAACACTGACATCACTGGCCCGAAAATTTCTTCGCGTGTTATACGCATTGAATCATGACAGTTTGTCATAATGGTTGGCGTCATAAAATGTCCGTTTTCAAATCCTTGTGGGTGGATTTGCGTGCCGCCGGTGGCAATTTGCGCGCCTTCGGCAACGCCAATTTGTACATAGTCCAAAACCTTTGATAGATGCGCGGCTGAAATCAATGCGCCCATATGGACATCAGTTGCCATGGGGTCGCCAACAACCATATGTTCGGCTTTTTCCACCATTGCGGCGATAAATTTGTCGGCAATCGAGCGTTGGACAAAGACCCTTGTGGCATTTGAACAGACCTCGCCAGCTGTGTAAAAATTGGCATCCAAAGCGGTTTGCACCGCCACATCAAAATCGCAATCATCAAACACCAGCAAGGCTGATTTTCCGCCTAGTTCAAGGGTGATTTTTTTCAACGTGTTGGCAGATTGCGACATGATCAGCTTGCCCGTATCAACACCGCCAGTTAGAGAAATTTTTGCAATGCCCGGATGTTCGCAAATGGCCCGGCCAATTTCATGCGTGCCATGGATAATCTGAAACAAACCAGCAGGTAGCCCAGCATCAGCCAGAATATCGGCAACCTTGTGGGCTACCAAAGGTGTCATTTCAGATGGTTTTAGAATAAAGGCATTGCCAGCGGCCAACGCTGGTGCGGACTTCCAACAGGCGATTTGCATTGGGTAATTCCACGCTCCGATGCCAGCACACACGCCAAGCGGCACCCGGCTGGTATAGCTAATCGCCCCGTCCCATTTGTTATAGTCACCTGTTTGCGTGGTGATAGCGGCGGCAAAAAAATCAAAGGCATCGGTGCCAGATGGCACATCGGCACTTTCAGCTTCGGTGTATAATTTGCCAACGTCCATAACTTCAAGACGTGCCAGTTCGGCATTTGCCTCGCGCATCAATGCGGCGGCGCGGTGCAGAATGCGGGCGCGTGCCAATGGTTCATATGCCGCCCAACTGCGCTGGGCAACGGCGGCAACAGCCACCGCCTCATCCAGCATTTCTTTTGTGGCTGGTTCAATTTTTGCAACAATCTCGCCGGTCGCTGGGTAAATTTTGTCAATGGCAGGTAGCGGGCTGGTAACCGGCTTTCCGCAGATCAGAGACTGGCATATTTGCATCGGATGAAACCTCGTCATGGTTGATGGTCTGGATCTGGTGAAAGATAGGCATATGTCCCATCAGCACCTTATTCAACCTAGCCTAAAACAGAATGATGAAAAAATCATTTGCACAATTACGGATGTGTCATGCACAATTTTTTAAACGCGCCCGTCAAAACAGCGTTGCAAATATTTTGTCTGGGGGCGGCTTGGTACGTCCAAATGACATCGTTTGAGGGAGAGACTTTATGTCTGAAATCATCGTTGATCTTTATGAAGCGCGGCGTGATTTGGCGGCGGTATTTCGTTGGTCGGCGCGCGAATCAATGCATGAAGGCATCGCCAATCATTTTTCTTATGCGGTATCGGATGATGGCCAGCAGTTTTTAATGAACCCTTATGGGGTGCATTTCTCGCGGATGAAAGCCAGTGATTTATTGTTGCTTGATGCGCGCAAAACACCGGATGATTACGGTGAAAATGTCGACCCGACAGCGTGGTGGATACATGGCGCTATGCATCGCAACAACCCGCAGGCACGTTGTATCATCCATCTTCATTCAAAATATGCCACGGCGTTGAGCGCGCTCAAAGACCCATCCTTGCCAGCTGTGGATCAGACCACCTGTCGATTTCATAACCGCGTTGCCATCGATACCGGATTTGACGGTATGGGGTTGGATGATGAAGCCGAACGTCTTTCACAATGTCTTGGCAATAAACATATGATGATGATGGGCAATCATGGATTTTTAAGTGTTGGCGAGACGCCAGCTTTGGCGTTTGATCTTGCTTATCATTATGAACGTGGTTGCCGCACATATATTACCGCCCTATCGACCGGGGCGCCATTGTCATTTTTGCCCGAAAATGTTGCCGAAAAAACGGCCTGCCAATGGGAAGAATATGACAAATCCGTCGGCAAGCATCTGGCGGCGATTCGCACAATTCTTGATGAGGATGAGCCTGAATATCGTCATTAATTTAGGCGTTATACCTGTGTGGTCAGGCGTCACCATAGATGCCAAGATCCGATATAAGAGGTGCCGCCCGAAACTGCCTCTGGTCAGGGCGTTGCGACGGTTGCAATCACCGATTGAAAAACCAACCATTTGGAAAAATTTTGTTTCCATTTTCGAAAAAATGTCGCTTCTGAAGCATTAAGACTGGATATCGGCCCTTAACGTTGTCATGATAATAATGATTATGAGTCAGATCCAACTGGTTTTCGAATTGGTTAAAATTCAAAATTAACTTTAGGGAGAGGTATCCTATGAAAAAATTA
>Ga0181590_10004688_pt1 | contig 11364 bp, 9 predicted proteins | sample 071ome_34_FD_132446 | JGI IMG/M metagenome (GOLD analysis project Ga0181590, IMG submission 132446) | Coastal salt marsh microbial communities from the Groves Creek Marsh, Skidaway Island, Georgia - 071411BT metaG (megahit assembly) | ecosystem: Environmental > Aquatic > Marine > Intertidal zone... | reverse complement strand
TCTCCATGGCATCCAGTTTGTTCTCTTGTTCACGAACCCTTTGATCGTGAAGACGAGAATAAAGCTCTTCATGTTCCATCCAGTCATGGACGTATTTGTGTGGATTTTCAATCATCCTTTTGGTGGGTCTTTTCAGTTCGGTGCGCTTCTTGAACATGTACGAAGGCACGTTCCTGAACAAGCAACTGTAGTAGAGCATATTTAAAAATAAAAGTCATTATATTTTTAAGTATGAGACACGAGACGATCGCCATGGAAGTTTCGCCCTTGGAGTTCGAGGGCATCAGGAATATAGACTTCGACGCCCAGGTGGACGATGATGAAAAGATGGTGATCGTCACGATGTCCAGATACTTCATTGGGGAACTCCATGATGAATGTGTCAAGAAGGTCAAGAAGATGTTTGAAGGCTACAGGGTTAAAACTAACGTGAGAATGTAAACTAAACATGGAGACAACCACGATTGAAGTACCAGTGAACCCATTTCATTTCGACGGGATGCGAAGACTTGGAATACCAATCAAGGTGGATCACAAGGAACAAATGATCTACGTTGATTTTATGTCAAATCAAGGAACTAAAATAATGGAAGATTTCCTTTCAGAGGTCGGACACAAGTTCCCTGGCTATGATATCAGGGTAGCCAGGCTTGACCAGTGAGAACCGCCTTGGCATACTTGGTGGCGATCATCGAATGAATCATCGGCCAGTCCATGACGTTGCTGGCAGTGATAGATAGACCAAATGGATTGGAGTTTACGTACTTGACAAACTCCTTGCCGTTCTTTTGAGATTCGGGTGAAGTATAGTACTCCATCTTCTCAAAAGAGCCCTTGAGCCACTGAACATGCTTTTCATTTTGGGGATCAAATCGGTCCATCGTTAGTAATTGAAAAGGTTTTTATGTCTTTAATTAATAGTAATGAGTTCCATTGACAACTCAGGAGGAGTCGCAGGAGGTTTCAACTTGTCCGTCTCCGGTGTCAGGGGTGCAGTACAGCTCAACGATGGAAACGAGAATCTTGGTTCCTATCCAACCATAAAAACCACAGCAGGAACTCTTTCCGCAAGCTTATTCATCGGCGATGGAGGTCTTCTGAGTAACACCGCAGGTGTATCCAATCTCCAGCAAGTGACAGCGCAGGGTGCCACGACGACTGATGCAATCACCACGGGCGGTCTCACGACCACAGGAACTATCTCAGCAACCAGTCTGCTCGTGGATACGTTGACCGAAAGTTTGACCGTGGTGGGTGACGTGAATGTCGGCGGGAATGCCACGGTCACCGGAACACTCACAACCGGAACCTTGATTCAGACGCCGGTTCTGGAGGTCAGTGAAGACGCTTCAATTACAGGAAATCTCACGGTCTCGGGCGATGTCGTGACTATTTCCACGAATGTGACCGTCACCAGCAACTTAATTATCACCAACGATGGCACGGGTCCCGCACTCATAGCCAACCAGACCGGCAACCAACCCATAGTAGATTTCCAGGATGACAGCACCAGCGTGCTATTCATCTCGGGCGGGGAAGGAGGTCGCCCAGCTGGGTATGTGGGCATAGGAACCACCGAACCCGCAAAGAAATTGGAGGTCATCGGGGACATCAAGGGGACCAACTTGACCGCGACCGGAACCCTCTCGTCCGCCGGCATCACTTCGTCGGACAATCTCACCATCACGGGTGCAGACAAGTCCATCACAGTGTCCAACATCAGCACGTCCAAGTTGACCGTCAGCAATCGTCTCTCGGGCGGTACCATCTCGGTCTCCAACGTGGAAGCAACGGCAAACTTGGTGGTCGGTGGACCTGCAGACATTACAGGAACGCTTTCAGCCGGAGGTTCACTAACGGGACCATCTTTGACGGTTTCAGGAAGGGTTCAAGGAGCAACCGTCTCGTCCACTGGTCAAGTGGTCGCCACGGGATCTTTAACAGGTGCGTCTGCGACGGTATCAGGAAGGGTTCAAGGAGCAACCATCTCGTCCACCGGTGACGTCCAAGGACTCAACCTAACTTCGACAGGAACTCTCTCGGCAGCTGGTATCACTTCTTCAGCGGATATTAACCTGCCGGAATCCGGAACAGGAGCGTCGATAACAATTTTGCCACGAACAGGTAATAATGCAGATAATGCGATAGAGATTTATCAAGCTGGCGCGCCTGCAGTTCTCAAGTCGCGAATCCAATACAATGGTGACGCGGACTTTAGAACCATTACAGTTTCCAATATTCAAGGTGGTTCGCCGTTGACCATAGGTGCCGGTGCGGACACTATAAATGTCCAGTCAAACATGATTATGGTGGGTGGATCTGTTTTGACCGCGACCACCATACAATGTGCCACACTTACCACCGAACCTAACGTAAATTCAAACATAGAAGTTTCAAATATTGTCGCTTCAAATCTTGTTCAGGGATCTATTGTGTCTGCAACAGGTTCACTTACAGGAGCGTCTGCGACGGTTTCTGGTGCGATCGACGGTTCGTCCTTAGTGGTCACGGGGCTAACAAGTGTAGCAAGTATCACTTCGACTAATAACGTGGACATTGATGGAACAATTTCGGCGTCCAATGTCGAGAGCTCAAATTTGACTGTCAGTAATCGTTTGTCTGGAGGAACGATCTCGGTCTCTAACGTGGAAGCAACGGCAAACTTGGTGGTCGGTGGGCCTGCAGACATTACGGGAACCCTTTCAACCGGAGGAACCATAACAACTTCATCGAACCTTGTCGTGGGTAATTCGAACCTTCACGTTGACAATGTGGCTGGATACGTCGGCATCGGGACCGATAATCCGAGTTACATATTGCACGCGAGGGAAGATGTTAATACCCCCGCTGAAATTCGTGTAGAAAATCCAAACACTGGTGTCTCTGCGCGCGCAAGATTTGCTATGCAACACTTGAGCAATGTCGCTACAATTGATTTAGTTAAAAATAATATTTTTAATATAGAAAATAACGCTGAAACTGAATCTCTCGCGCAATTGAGATTAATTCAAAATGGAGACCGACCCATCACATTTTGCACAAATGGTTCCGGCAACGAACGCATGAGGATTGCTGGTGGCGGCAACGTCGGCATCGGGGTGACGAATCCTCAACAGAAGTTGGAAGTTTGGGGAAATATGTTACTTGGTCAGAACAACGTGGACGGTTTTATTCATTCAGGAAGTAATTTTGCATTGCAGGCTGATGCAAATGTTCTCATAGTAGCCGATGTGAATGACCAGTCGGGCGCCGCTTCCAGTGATATAATATTTGGTTATGGTTCACCGATAAACGTCGATGCTGACCGAGACGCTACATTCGCCGAACTGTATCCCTCAGGAGTCCCCCGCGTGGAGACAATGAGAATCAAATCAAGTACTGGCAACGTCGGCATCGGGACGAATAGTCCGAGCTATTTATTACATGTTTACGCTCCGGATACCTCAACGGCAATAGTAGGAGCGACCGGTACTACCCAAGGAACGGGTGTATTTTATGTAGGTCAGAGTACATCATATGGAGGCGGTATTGCTTACAATGGAGACAATAGTCCTAACTGGGACGGGTCTGGGCAAGATTATATAAGTTTATTTAGAAGGGAAGATAATTCGAATTATTGGACAGCAAGAAACAAATACAATAGCAATGATTGGGAATTTAGGGGTTCTATTTATTTAGATGCAAACAACGGGTTGAGGACGCGCACCGGGGGATTTGGTTCGGTACAGACATTTGGAAATAATGACTACGATGGATACAGTATAAACGGGAATGCCGTGTTTATGTCCAATGGAACTAGTTATGGTTTATATGATGACACGAACGATGATTGGGGTATCCGTTGTATTCACGACGGCGGAACCGAATTGAGATATAAAAATACCGTGGAACTCGTAACGACCAGTTATGGCATACGATGCAATGGCGCCGCCTCAAATGGTGGCTGCGCGGTTAAAGGAAATGCAAATGCATGTCTCAAGTTAGAGAGAGCTGGTATATCATGGACAACTGATATCGGAATGCTTAATAGTAGTGGTCATCTGCGAGTGGTAAATAACTCTAATGGTGTTCAATTGAATAAGAATGGCACGAGCTGGGGGGCGGTTTCGGATGAAAGATTTAAAAAGAATATTACCATTTTGGAGAATAATCTTGATCTAATTTCTAATATAAGATGTGTATCATTCAATTATAAAAATGAAGATGATTCGGCACAAAAAAGAATTGGGTTTATAGCACAGGACTGGCTGGAAGTTCTTCCGGAAATTGTTGATTTAAATGAAGCGGATGGAGAAGATAATACAGAAGAACAATATTTATTGCGCTCAGGTGATACGATTCCCATACTTTGTGGTGCCATCAAAGAACTTCGGACCAAGGTAGAATCGCTCGAAGCCCGCATAGAATCCCTCGAAAATTCTTCCTAGGTAACTAATAGAAAACATGTCTTACGTGGGCATTGGAACGTCAGATCCCAATCATCCCCTTGAAGTCGAGGGTCAGGTGTTCATCAGCAACGTGGAACAGGGCAGCACCACCAACCTGGTTCCTTTTGAGGTTCACAGCGACTACACCGGTATTACAGGCAACATCCTTGAAGGCGCCAGACAGATGAGGCTTCGGGTGACGCCATCGGGTACCACATCATCTAACGTCAACATCGACATGGGAATCGAGCCAACCAGTGGAAGTTACTTTTACATCAGCAATCCGGTGGTGGACACGGCACTTGGTTCAAACACGGCACTCAGGATAGTCCAGGCGGGTCACGTCGAGGTGGGCAGCAACCTCAGCGTTTCGGGGAATGTCGTGGCGTCCAACATCATCGGAGGGTCGCCATTGACCTTGTCTTCGGATACCCTTGTCAAGGTCGCCGGTTCAGGTGGACTCTCGGTCACGGGACCTTTGAACGTTGATGGAGGGGGTACAATCAATGGAACATCCGCGACCTACACAGGACAGGTTCAAGCGGCGACCGTCTCGTCCACGGGTGTTATAAATGGTGCATCTGCGACGGTCACCGGACAGGTTCAAGGAGCGACCGTCTCGTCCACAGGCGTTATAAATGGTGCATCTGCGACGGTTACTGGGCAGGTTAGGGGAGCAACAGTTTCGTCCACAGGCGTTATAAATGGTGCATCTGCGACGGTTACTGGGCAGGTTAAGGGAGCAACAGTTTCGTCCACCGGAGTGATGGGCGCGACTAGTATGTATCTTACAAATGATTTAATCCATACTGGTGATACAGATACACGTCTCCAATTCGATACCAATCAGATAAGTTTGAGAGCAGGTGGTACTGATACTTGCTCCGTCACCAATTCAGGTGTGAGAGTCACAGGAACCGTGTCTTCAAGCGGTGACATCTATTGTCCAACCCTAACTGTTTCGGACTATATGGTTCACTCAGGCGATACGAATACCTACATGGGATTCAGTGGTAATGATACGATTGTATTTTTTAATAATGGTGCTGAACGAATGCGAATAGAATCTGGTGGCGACATCGGAATCAACAAGACCAACCCCGCGAAAAAATTGGACGTGAACGGAGACGCCAGAGTTGGGACTTTCTCTGTGACTTCGACTCAAGTTATGACCGATAATGGCGTGAAAACGGCTGATCTTCAGTGGGTAAATGGGGCTACTTTTTCAGACTATATGTCAAGTATTACTTTTGGGGGGTTCACAACTTGGTATAGAAATTGGGATTTTAATGGAAGTAATAAAATGTATTTGGTAAGCTCCGGCAACTTGTACATAGACGGAACTTACCAAACATTTTCAGATTACAGAATAAAGGAAAATATCCAATCCATCGACGATGACTACGCCATGGGCGTCATCCGTGGTCTTGATCCTAAATCATTCAACTGGAAAGATAAAGAAAAGGACAAAGGAACCGAATATGGATTTTTGGCGCAAGAGGTGAAGGCTCTTTACCCTGAAATGGTTTCGGTGGATTCAGGCATAATCCCAATGGATCAAAGGGCATACCCTTCACAGATCACATCAGACACCACGATGGAAATTACAGTGTCCGACGGTTCCACATGGACGTCTGGTGATAAAATTGTTGTCAAAGATGCTACCAAATACAGCCGTACACTTACCGTTAACGACATTCAAAACTCTGTACTGTCACTAAGTGCCGAAACGATATCGAGCGACATGGTGGATTCAAACTCCGAAACGTACATTTATGGGAAAGAGGTTGACGACTTTCACAGAATGAAGGTATCTTATCTTGATCCATTGATGATTTCGGCGCTTCAACAACTTGATAGACGCGTTGCCGCTTTAGAGAATAGGTAACATCCTACCATAGGATGATCTATCCAACAACGAAATGTCGGTGGTGTTCCGTACCTTTGCGGTGGACCAGTGAATATGATTTTGTCAACTATGCGTTCGAGTATTTTCAAAGAGAGCGCAAGTTTCCAATAGATCTTGTGACGAGGGTTTACTGCAAACCAAAGTCCAGTTCCAGATGGAACTTGTGCCGTGCCTGTTATAACCTGAATCTGAACAAGATTCACCGAAGAGAAATAACCGGACGATGTAGATTGGCGAACCATAAAGGTCTTGATATCACGCCTTACGTCTCTTTATTTATGTTGAAGCTGTTTGATCAGTCATGGAGACACAAACGTTACGTCGAGTTTATGTGGCGCAGTGGTCACACCTTCGAGGCATTCATTGAATACCTTTGTGCTCGAGACGCACTCTTTGGAACTGAAATGAATTTCGATGAAATTGAACATTACTATGAAGACATGGTAAGATCACACTTTCAGGTACCGAATCACCACGAACCTGTGTGGGATGAAGATGAAAATATTACTTCATTTCAATTAAACGGTACAGACACATTTTTAGTAAATGCACATCCTGCTGTCGAGTAATGGCACACCATTTGAGGGTGCCAAGGGTGGGTATCCAATTCAATTGAGGCACTTGATTCGGATGTTCATCGAGAGGGGTCACACGGTCACCATGGTCATATGGTCTCTGTGTGGCGTCAAACACTCTGGTGTGCTAAGTTTCAAGGATATTGTGAATCACAATATTCTTGTCAACGAGACCAGGGATCCGTGGTCTCAAGCGCTTTTGGATCGCCCAGAGATGACCTTCATTTTGGGTCCCTACGAAAAGTTTCCACACGAGATCAAGATTTCTGACATTAACGAATTCATAAAGCGCACCAACGCAAGTGCTATCTTCTTTCTTCAGGATATCTTTTTGATGGAGTCCAATACACCAGAAATGATCGCATGTCCATCGTATCTTTGGTTCCCACTTCATTACGAACCGATTGATCAGCCGACAGTAAAGGCTCTTTCCAAGATTCAGAACATCATCTCGTTGTGTCCATCGACCCGCGACCGTGTAATCAAGCAATTAAGAAGGGATACCTACGTGGTTCCACATATCATAGATTTCAGAACGGAACTTCCGCCGAATGAAACCAGGGACAAGATTCGAGATGATTTCAATTTGAAAGAAAAGTATGTGATATTGACGATCGCTGGAAACTACGAAAACAGTGGTAGAAAGTCACTGGATACAACTTTGCTCGCGTTCAAGGAGTTTCATGCTACCCATCCAGAGGCACTGTTGTGGCTTCACGTCCCAAACTTAAACCATAATCGAGTGTACAATGTTCCTTTGATGGCTTTGACCATCGGCATCCCGCCCGATGCCATAAAAATCACAGAAGCAACCTTGGACGAAACGACTCTTCAAAAGGTGTACAAGTGTGCCGACGTGTACCTTTGTGGGTCGTGTTCGGAAGGCTTCGGCATCCCTCAATTGGAAGCACAGTATTTCGGTTTGCCGGTGGTGACCACAAAGTTCGGTGCCATGGACGACTATTGTTGGCGTGGAGTGAGCGTCCCACCTTCACAGAAGCGTTTCAATCACTTACAGGATGCGTGGTGGGTCGCACCAAGTGTCAGTGGAACCGTGGATGCCCTCGAGAAGGTATACAAAGGCGACGTAGAGACGACAAGTGAGTGGGTTCAAGAAGAGGTTCGTACCAAGATGAGTTACGAGAATGTCAAGAATCAGATACTCGCCATAATTGAGAAAAAATAAAGGTGTGTCATATTAGAATATGGAGCAGACTCCATTCAAAGCCGTGTTTACCAAGAAGACAAACTTCGTCACTCAAAGTTTCGACACGGATTCCTTGACGATTGATTATGGTGGAGACACTAAATTTTTGGTGCCACGACACGGTGACTTTGTCACGCGCATGTATCTGTTAATAGACTATACAAGTTCAGCAAGTTCCAACATAAATCATGCACTGGCTATGCTCGATCATGTATCTTTGATTATAGGTGGAACCACGATTCAACAGGAGAGTGGTGAAACACTTAATCTTAGGTTGAATGTGGAAGGTAGAGAAAAACAGGCATTCTCTGTGGTTCAGTTGTTCAGGATGCTTGGCGGTGGGCCGACGTATCCTTTCAGTAGAACATCACAATATCCACGAACTTACCGTCTTCAAGTTCCATTGCAGTTTTGGTTTCATGGGAATCCAGATTTGGCAATTCCATTGGCAGCGCTACGTTATCAGGAAGTTGAGGTCGAGGTGGGTCTCAGAAATTCAGCAAGTTGGGGTGGAGCAGATTCAGGCGTGACAAGTTCCGAAGTACGTCTAAGAATTGAGTATGGATATGCTCCAGATGAAGTTGTCAAATCGGTGATGAGTCGACCTCTGGTATTTCCAACTGAACAGTTTCAATTGGAGGAGAAGGAATACACCGGCGATACTTCATTCACCTTGAAACCGGAATTTGTGAATCCAGTCAAAGCTGTTTTTGCAATTTTCAAGGACACCACAACAGACACCACGAATATATTTGATTACTCCAGAGGAAATGCAGTTCCACTTTCCAGCGTGGATCAGAATGACTTTTTGACGTCGATGGAGGTCGTGTTGGACAATGAGGTGCTGATGCCAAAGGAGGTGGGCACCTTTGAAATGTATCGCGGTTTTCAGTACTATTCACACTTTCCTGGGTCTGCTCAGGATATACTTTCTGGTGTAAATCGCTACTGTGGATTTATCTACGCTCTTGCGTTCTGCAAGGATCCCATGAACAGGACAATTCCAAATGGGTCCATTAACTTTTCCACGATCTTAAATCCACTGTTCAATGTGGAAGGAAAGGGAAACAGTTCCAATACTATTCGTTTTCGTTTGTACGCACTCTCGATGAATTTGCTTTACATCGAGAATGGTATCTCGCGGCTTTTGTTTACGGGTTCTGAAGTTACACTTCCTCGATTTCCTTAAACTCGGCAAAGGAAACCTTACCATCGCCGTCTCTATCATACGTGCTAACGTCAAATTCTATAGCCTCTATAAAGCCAGAACCGTCTGCATCCAGTCTATTGAATTTGTCCTCAACGATTCCATTACCAACGTCGTAGTCGATGACGTCAGCCGAGCCATTTTCCACAATGAGTGTGTTCGTGGATAGATAGTATGTGGTTAACAAATACGATTCAATTGTCGCAACAAATGAATTAATGTTCGTTCTCGCACTCGGTACGATTTTGATGTAACCCGTGGGTGAAGTAAATGTAGTTCCACCATCAGTAGGATAATCTGTGCCGAGCGTAAATGAACCTGCAATATTTGAGAATGACCCAGTCACCGACGACACACCAGCGGTCAACAATGACACATCTCCGGTGTAAATACCCCACGTCGGTGCACCAGATCCGTCTTGGTGTATGAGAACGGCGTCGGTGGTTCCATTATTCCAGTAGGGGACATTTACATCATTTGCTGTCAAGTAGGTAAATGAACCATCTTGATACACACCAGTACTGTCCACATAGTGCATGTTGGGAGACGGGAAGTAGTCTGTCCCAGATATTGTAATCTTTCTGCTCACCCAAGGTTCGAAGCGCATCATGTAAGGGTTCGAAAGATTGTCCGTTCCGGTGTAAGAAGTGGCCGGGATGCCCACTCGTGCCGTGTTGGTTCTGAGGTATCCATCGGTGCTCATGTCGAGGGTCAACAGTGCATTCGTGGTCCTATCAAGACCTACACTGGTATCCAGCAAATACTTTGCGCTGGTTATCGTGTAGTTGTTGGTCGACGCTGCAAATGTTCGCGACCACAGACTGTAACCTGGCGCCGATGCGGTAAAAAACATATCGATGTAGGAACTCTGTGGGCGCGGGGCGCGAAACTCGTAGTCACCGATGACCACCTGTAGAGGCTGCTCCGAGAATGAATAGCCATAGAAACTTCCGTCGTTGTAGTAATCATGAATGTAAGCCTGTAACTGTTGAAGGAAAAGAGGCGTTCTTAGTTCATTTCTGTCTGTCTTATTCAGCGTAGTGATTCTTGCGTCAATTAGGGGATTGTAGGAAAATGGATTGTATCCAGTGATATCATTTTTGAATGTCCAAAATATAGCACGACACGAATAAGCACTGTTGAAAAAATATCGATACTTGACATCCACGGCTGCAGCAATTTCTGTATCTTCTGCCGTCACCTTTTCAATTGGATATTCTTGGCGCGTAGAACGCAGCATGAAGCGTTCACTCGGCGTCAATGTGACTTCCTCTGTAACGAACATAAAGTCGGTGAGATCGGCGCCGGCCGCGAAACCAACGGTACTGCTAACGATATCAGCGAGAGGTAGGAATTGGATAACCAAAATGATTTCAGCATTGTGCATCGCACACAATGGCAATGGCGCGCGAAAGGATGTGGTGTCAGCCTTGGAATCTACATAGTGGTTGTTGAAGAAAAATGGCAGTGGAAAGAACAACCTTTGGGAGGTGTCGTTGGCTTTCAAGATAGGTTGAGTATTATACTTGGCGCCCAGGTTGAAAGAAACATTGAATATGTTTTGGCGGTCCTGTTCGGTGGAATACATTGATTCGTAGATGGACAGCCACTCTCCACGGAGTGTTTGAATGGTCTTACCATTCACTATGAGATCAACCTTTTTGATCATCGAAAGACCGAGGTTCTTCAGGCACGTGGGTGTCGCGCTTGTTGAAGGAAAATTAAACTTCAACATGAGTCCAGTGAGAAGGTCGCCCATATCTTGGGGTCTAAACGTGTATCTAATCTCTTCACCTAAGAAAGTGGTTGTCGCCGGTCTATAAAACCTATAAAAAGGAGTCGCCTGAGAATACTCATTGTAATTGTACTCCCTTTTCGAATCAAAGTCGTACAAAAATGGATCTTGCTGACCCACGCCACTCAAGCCGGTTAGAGCACCAATACCAGTGTCGCCACGGAATCCAACTGGAGGCTTCTGCATGTTCCTCTCTTAAAGAAAAGCGACATTTTAAAAAATAATAATGGACCGCGAAGCACAG
>Ga0181590_10004687_pt1 | contig 11365 bp, 11 predicted proteins | sample 071ome_34_FD_132446 | JGI IMG/M metagenome (GOLD analysis project Ga0181590, IMG submission 132446) | Coastal salt marsh microbial communities from the Groves Creek Marsh, Skidaway Island, Georgia - 071411BT metaG (megahit assembly) | ecosystem: Environmental > Aquatic > Marine > Intertidal... | reverse complement strand
TGGAGGTAATCTTTTTTCCCCAGTAATTCGTATCTCCAATTAAAATCGCTAGATCTGCAGCTTTGGATCCTTTTAGCTCAGTTTTTTCATCAATAGAATTTAAAGAAATATTTCCTATTAGCTTACCGTCTAACTCAATCATCCAGCTGTATTCATAGGGATTGTTGATTATATCGAGAATTCTTTTTTCTTCAGTTTTTAAGTCCACTCCATCAAAATCTGCTCCCATGTATTGCACAACTTCATGGTTTAACACCCATGGAAGAGTTTGAGGGGCTTGTTTGATTTTTGGTTCAATTAATCTTAATTTCCCACTTGAGAAATTTGATATTTCGAATTCTTGATAGAAAGGGATGTTGTTTTGAGTAGTTCAGATTATATATTATTAAGTAAATCGTTGAGAGATTTGTAGTGAATTGATTTTATTCCAAGTTTGGAGCTTTCATTGATAAGACTTAAAGTGTCATCAAAATATAAAACCTCTTGAGCATTGCAATTAATCTGACCTAAAATAAAATTGTAAAAGTTTGGGTCAGGTTTTTTATATCCTACCTTAGCTGAGTCATAAATTTCATCAAAGTAATCTTTTAGATTTAGTCGGTTCCAAAGGTAATTTGCACGGTGTTTTTCTTGATTTGTAGCTAAAACACATTTAACCCCATGCTGCCTTAACTTTTGAACTTCCGTGATTAAACTTTGATCTATTTTGGATTCATAGTTAAACCAGCTTTGTAAAAAGTCTTGGGCCGTGCCCTCAAACTTCCAATCTTTTAGGTATTTAGGGAGTATCTCAAGTAAGTCTTTTTTATTTATTAAGCAGTCTTGAAATTCTCCCTTGAAAAAATCTAGCATGATCTCAACTGGAATATCTTTTAGCTTTGAATAGTAATTAGCGTAATAATCAGAAGTGATAACAACACCATCAACGTCAAATAGAATTGCTTTGTAATTCATCTGCTAGTCTTAGCTTTTAAGATGGCGGAGAGAGAGGGATTCGAACCCTCGAAGGCTTTCACCTTACACGCTTTCCAAGCGTGCGCACTAGGCCACTATGCGACCTCTCCATTCATTAATAAAATAAAGAAAAAGGTGTTAATGTGCAAGTTTTAATTGTTAATCACAGAATCATCTAAAACCTGTTGAAGAAATTCAAAAATTTCATTTTTTTGTTTGCTCCATATTGAAACTTGTCTTGAATTTTTTTTGTCTAAAATTTTTAATGGTGTATCTGTAAAAAGCGTATCTTTTTTAAAAAGTAAACTTGAAATATCCTTATATTCAATAGCAATTGTACAAATTGAAGAGATAACAAAAAAATTTTCATAAAATCTCAGCTGTACAAATGGAAAAGATGCTTTTACCGTTTGGGATGATATTTTATTGGGATTGGTATATTCAGCTCCAACTTGAAAAAACTTAATTGGGGTTAATCCGATTTCTGAATCAAGTTTATTTTGCTTACTTACTTTTCTTAACTTATAGATAGGGTAAATAAATAAAAAGGCAGTAAAAGTAAATAAAAAATCTGAATTTAAAATAGAATCAGCAAATGGTTTAAAAGATTGAAGTAATTGGTTTTGAGAATTTAAAACATAGGCATTTAACAAAATAAATCCTATAAATGAGATAAAAGTTAATGCATATCTTTTAAAAAAAGGATGATTTTTATATTGCATAATTTTAAGGTTAGATTTCTTTTAGAAGTTTATTGGCATGATTTTTAGCTCGAACGTTTCTCCACTCTTTAAGTATTTCTTGAGAACTTGTATCGATTAAAAAACTTGAACGAATTAAACCCATGTAAGTTTTACCATAATTCTTTTTTTCTCCCCAGACTTTAAATTGATCAATAAGCTTTTTATCGGGATCGGAAATTAATGCATAATTAAGATCATATTTTTCAATAAATTTTTGGTGGGATTCAACTGAATCCATTGAACAACCAATCACTGTGATATCTTGACTTTGGAACAATTCTAAGTTTTCATTGAAATTTAAGGCTTGGTTTGTGCAACCCGGGGTTGAGTCTTTTGGGTAAAAATACAAAAGAATTTTAGAGGTTTGGCTTAAATCCTCTATTGATTTTATAGTTTTGATTTCTTGATTTAAAACAGCTGTTAGCATTTGTAATTAAATTAAATCCATAAACAGTCTAAGGTATCTGTGAGCATGTGTAAAATTGATCTAATTGGAATTATTTATTCCCTCTAAAATGAGAAGTAAAATAGAAAGATGTTCTCTTTTGTCTTCATTATTTTTCTGATTTTTGAATTAGGTAATCTAACATTTGTCCTGAAATATCTATATTGGTTAATTCTTGAGTTCTTGGGAAAAAAGCTGGCATATTTACTTCTGCAAGATAAGGCTTTTGAGAATCTTCTTCAATTAAAATATCTACTGCTCCAAACTCAAATCCACATGAATTTATGGCAATAACACCGATATCATAAATTTCCTGAGAATAATTTTTCACAATTCGTTGACGGTTTTCTATACTAGCATTACTGCGAAAGTCTTTAGTAGCTAAGTTTGTATGATAAGCCACTACTTTATCTCCAACTACAATGAGTCTGATTTGTTCTTTGTGCTTTATAAACTTTCTTAAAACATAAGAATCATTTTTTAATAATAAATAATCAAGTATAGACTTTAATGAGTCTATGGAGTCTATTTTAATTACTCCCCTTCCATTTTGTCCCCCTTGAGCTTTGATAATTACAGGGAAGCCACCTAAATAATCTACCTCTTTTTGAAGATGTTCTTTATCATTCGTTAAACAATAAATTGTAGGAATTATGGGTAAATTAGCTTTTTCATGAATTAATGTTGCTTCAATAACATTATCATATTTACTTATGGCTCTTAAATTATCTTTGTAAAAGGTGGTGACTTTGGAATTCAACAAAAATTTTTCTACTATTTGTGCTTTTATAGAAGTAGAAATTCTGAATATTAAATCGTTTTTATCTAAATTAATCTGTTGAGTGAAATCAAATTCATCTACATAAATTATATTTACATTAAGATTTCTAAGTTTAGCTGATTCAATAATTAAGTTTAAAGTAGTTTGATTAGATCCTTTTTTAAGAATCAAGTGTAAATTTTTCATTGATAAAGTTTATTTTTTCTATTATATCATTTTTTTTATAAACTCATAGTAATTGAGTCTTAGCTATATATATTAATTAATTAATTGCATATAACTGTATAGAATTTATAAGAAATAGATATAACTTACTATTGACAATGTTGAGTTTTGACAGAATTTAATTGGTAAAGTATAATGGAAATAAGTAAAGAAAATTTATGTTAATAAATTTAATATCAAAACTGTATTATTATGAATCTTTTTAAATAGAAGGTTTGTTTAAATATACGTTTTTTACACCTTCTAAATTGAGGGTTTTTTATGATAATTTAACTTTTTAAAATGAATAAAATTATAACAGATAAAATTTTAATTGATGAAATTTTGGATCGAGGGACAATTATAAAAGCTATTCCTAGTATGGATGAACTTAGGAAGAAACTATTAAGTGGTAAACAACTTAAAATCTATATTGGATTTGATGCAACTGCACCTACGCTGCATTTGAGCCATGCAAAAAATATAATTCTACTTGAAAAATTTAGAAAATTAGGACACCAAGTGATTTTACTTTTTGGTGACTTTACAGCTCGAATTGGAGATCCTTCCGAAGAAAGTTCTGCTCGTAAACAATTAACTGGCAGCGAAGTGGTTGAAAATATTAAAGAATGGAAAAGAATGATTGCTCCTTTAATGGATTTTCAAGATAAAGTGAATCCTCCATTAGTTAAAATGAATAGTGATTGGCTTTCAAAGTTGAATTTTGAAGATGTTGTAAATTTAGCTGCAAATTTTACGGTCCAACAAATTTTAGAAAGAGATATGTTTGAAAAAAGAATGCAAGAAGGTAACCCTATTTTTCTACATGAGTTTTTGTATCCTTTAATGCAAGGCTTTGATTCAGTTGAGCTAGATGTTGATATTGAGCTATGCGGAACAGATCAAACTTTTAATGCTCTTTGTGGAAGAACTCTTTTAAAGAGAAATAATGGAAAAGAAAAAATGGTTGTTAATGTCACCTTAATGGAAAACCCAAAAACTGGTGAATTGATGTCGAAAAGTAAAGGTATAGGTGTCTTTTTAGATAAAACTCCAAATGACTTATTTGGACAAATTATGTCTCAACCAGATGAAATGATTGAAATTTTATTTTTACATTGCACTCATATTTCAAAAGATGAAATTAAAACTATTTTGAAGCTCCATCCTAAAGAAGCAAAATTGAAATTAGCTATGGAAATTACTACTCTTTTGCATAATTTCGAAATTGCAAATCAAGCTAAAGATCATTTTGAAAGAACTGTTACTAATAAAGAATTACCAGAAGAAATGGATGAAATTTGTATAGAGGAAGATAAAATTTCACTTGTAGATTTACTATTAAAGACTCAACTAGTTGATTCTAAAAGTAATGCTCGAAGATTAATTGAACAAAATGCAATTAAAATTAATGGTGAAGTTTGTAATTTAGATTTTGAGGTGAAATTAGTTTCAGACAAAGATTTAATTTTACAGAAAGGTAAAAGATATTTTATGAAAATAAAAAAAGCATAGTCCAATATTTTTCTGGTTTTATATAATCTATCTAAATTTTTAGTTAGATTTACTTTGGGATAGAGTTCAAGTAGACATTTAAGAAGAAATCATTTAACTCTTGGAATTCCATACTTACAACTTGAATGTTAAATTTTGTTTGATTTAAAAAGTTTTGATTTCATTTTTTAAAACAGCTGTTAGCATTTGAAATTAAATTAAATCTACAAACAGTCTAAGCTATCTGTGATCATGTGTAAAATTAGTCCGGTTGAAATTACTCGAATATAAAAATTTGGAAACAATAAAAGTAAGAAATAAAAGATGATAGCGCTTGTTGAGTGAAAAGGATGAAATCCAATACTGCAGCGATTTGGATCGAAAATTGGATCAGCTAGTAAATGATCCAAATCAACTAAATTAGTGAGAATTAAAATTAGGTATATTTTAAAATGTTGCTTGGGAGCTATTTTTCTAGCTATAAACCAAGGGAAAATAAAATGTAGAAAGTAATGAATGAGAAATCTAAGCATTGTAAATTATAATAGCATATTTAGTATTAAATTGAAAAACAATACAATAAAAAAGATGGAAAATATAATCAAAATTAGTATAAACCACCCAAAAAGACCAAAAATACTTTTTGAATAGGTTTGATCAGATATGCCTATTTTTTTTAATTCATAAGGACTGAAACTTCGTGAGATTAAATCTGCGATTATAAACGGTAAAATAAAACGAAAACAAAAATACAAAATCTCAAAATCTAAAGAATTAACGTCAATCTTATAAAGGTCATTAAAATATGGCAGATTCAGGGATATTATAAAATATATTACTGGCAAAGTGAAAAATAAAGATCCAAACAGAGTTAAAAATGCTTGCTTGGTTTTCTTAATTGCCTTTAGATTATGGAAATAACCTAATCCTGCTAAAAATGGAGAAATAATCGTTAAATAAGGTAAGTATTTTGGATTATATAAATCAACTTTATATTTAATTTCTTGCATTTATTTAACTTAAAATTCCATTAGATGAATCTGAATCTTCTGAAAATTTAGCAATTAAAACTGCAATAAAAGATGCAAAGAAAACGATTCCCATAGTGGTTAAAGCTTTTCCTGCAACATCTTCATGAAGAACATCCCAAACTGCTAGAACTGCTAATAATGTCATTACAATTAAAGTAAGAATCATTACCACAGTTGTCCAATATTTGATTTTTTTAGTCATAATTTATGATTAATATTTTTATAACAATAACAAAAAATATCTATCTTTAAAATTGACAAAACCTGGACTGCATTAGCTTCCAATTCAATGCCCTAGGTGATTTCTTTAATAAAAAAGAGCATTAAAGCTCTTATTTAGATAACTAATATTTGAATTTATTTTTCCCTCTTGATGAGTTTCCTCTTCCTTTAGAAGGGTATATTATTTGATTTAAATTATTTTCTTCCAGCTCATTTGTAGAAGTTTGAGTGACATCATTCTGCTGAGTGTTTTGCATTTGAGTTTGAGTATCAATGGTAGTATTAGGCTCTGCGGTTGAAGTAGAGGTGTTTTCTTGAGTGTTTGTTTGAGTATTAGTTGTGCTTGAAGTAGAGGTTGAAGTGCTGTCGGTTTTGCTTGAGCCAAATGTTGAGAAGACTTGCACGTAATACATTTTATTTTCGCTGTTGAAGGCTACTCCAATTCCAACTGAGTCGTATTTTTCATCTAAAATATTTGCTCTATGTCCTGGACTGTCCATTAAACCCAAGAAAGCTTTCATTAATCCTGCGTTACTACTTAATGAAATGTTTTCACCAACATAAGGTTGAATACCAAATCGAACTCGTCGATCATTTGGCCCTTCGTTTAGATGATCAGTATGAGAAAAGAAGTTTTCTTTGGCCATATTTTCAGCATGATACTGAGCTAATTGACTTAAAGATTCATTAAGTTCAAGAGTTCCAACACCTTCATATTTACGACTATCATTAATTAATACCAGAGATTCGCTAGTGATTGCCTCTATAGTATTAGAATCTTGATTTGTAGAATCTGTTTTCATAAATTTATAATCGAGTACAGGCCAAACATCTTGGGAGTAAATTGTGTGACTTAAAAGTTCTTTGTTATCTTGTGTGAATATTTTAAAAGTATATTTACCTTTTTGAGTTGGTGTGAAGTAGATTTCAAAAGTTGTATCGGTTGCATTATAATATTCAGAAATCGGCTTATAGGATTCATCTGGTGAAATTAGAAAAGCTTGAGTTTCTAGAGGTTGCTGGATTTGTCCAGAGATTTTAATATTTTGGCCTATTTGGTAGCTAGCTGTTGATTCTTCTAAAATTATATTTTCACTAACTATATTTGGCTTTTTATAAGTTATTTGAACTGTAGATTCTTGAATTAACTCTTGACCGTAAATTTTATATGTTAAATCTCCTGCTTGAAAATCTGCAAAAATATCAGCTGGAATATAAAACTTGGATGGTTCTAGTATAAAAAATTCAGTTTGATTAGTGCCATCAGAAAATTCAATTTTTAGTGGATTTGTAAAATTTGAAACTTGCATATATGCAGATGCATCATAACCAAATCTAACATCTACATTTCTTGAATCAGAAAGTTGAAAGTTAGGTTCAAACAAATTAATTGGTTGAGCTGGAATAACCTCAGACTTATCATGAATTATAAAAAAGGTCATGTTATCGAAATTTGGAACTAAAATATTAGTATCAAATTTTCCATCTTGCAAAGGAGCTGAAACAAGGAAATATCTATTATCCTGTAACTGAAATCCAAGAACTAAATTTTCAATACCTGCTTCCACTTCTCCTTTGATATTTTTATATGTGTTTTTGAAAAATAAATTAGTAAAATCCGAGCTTAAAGTAACTCCAGAAAAAGCTTTTAAATTTACAGCCGTATTTAAATCCTCAGGTATAAAAGCTTGAACATAAGATGGTTCGGTCATGGAATCAGTTGCAGTTGCAGAAGTTAGATCGGCATTTAAAGCACGGTAAAAAATTTCAGATAACTCACCTCTTGTAATAAATTGATTTGGATAAAATTGATCTTCAAAAGGTAATAATTCTAAATTTTTAGCTGTTACAACATATTTATAAAACCAATCATTCAAAGAAACATCTGAATAAGGATTTATATCTGAATTTATTAAAGGTATCTGCATAACTTCCATAGCAATCTTAAGGCTCTCGGCTCGAGTAATTTCTTGTGCTGGTTTAAATAAATTGCCATCATACCCATTGATAAATCCATAAAACTTTGCTGAACAAACGTAATCTTGAAACCAAGCTCCTTTAGGAATATCTTCAAAACAATTAGACTGCCCTTTAGATTCAAAGTCTGAGCTTAACATTATAATCTTAAGAGATTCTGCTCGATTAATATTATTTAGAGGTTTAAAAGTTCCATCGTTATACCCCTTAACAATCCCCTGAGAACGAAGTTCATAGATAGCCCTCCAGTAATCAGTTTGACTTGTTACATCACTAAAAGCTCCGGCTCCGGCTTTGGCAACTGTTAAACTTAGCATTAAAAAAATTGCGAAAAATGACTTTAAAAAATTCATATAGGTTGGAGATTATCTTTTTAGATATAAATTATATTATTTTCGAACTTTTGTCAAGTTGTTGACAGAGTTAAAATATACTTTCAATAGAAATGTTAATATGAGATTGATTTTACTATTGATTCTTGGCATTCGCGATATATTTTTTCTTTTTCATTTTTATAAAATATTATTTTAGGCTTCGAAATGCTAAGTTTTTTATAATCTAATGTGTAAACCATACATAAAGTTATAGCTTTTTTGGGGTTTGAATCGTAAAACTCCTTTGCAATTTGAATCGCACAATATTGCTGAGGATCTTTATAATTTAACGAGTTTTTTCTTGCGCATAAATTAATTTGATTATTGTAAGAATAAACTGATTGCAATTCTATCAGATAGGTAATTGTATTTTTAAAGTTATATAATCCGGTAAATAAAAAAACTATAGTAAAAAGCATTAAAACTGAAATCCCTATTCTAAATATCCTTACATATAATCTAAAAAATAACCTTGTTAATTTATTTGAATCTTGATCTAACCCCCAGTAGTTTCCTGCAAATGATTCTGAAATCGTATCTATTTGCTTTGTTTTCTTATTGAAATAAAAAATAATAGCTCCATGTTCATTAGCTTGGCGCTTGGATTGTGTTGAAAGATCTCCTGGAACTAAATGAAATATTTTGTCTTTTTTAAAACCATATATAAAACTTCCAACGTATGAGTAGATTATATAATCATCTTTTTCTTCAGTATAACTTTTCACATCAATAGGTTCGAAATCAAACTCAATTTGGCTGTGAAGAAAGTTATTCTTCATTTGAAACAAATCCTCTTTTAATTTTGAATTAAAAATTCTTAAATTTTCATCTGGATTATCAGAAAAATAACTTCTAAATATATTTAAATACTTCATAGGCCTATTTAAATTTTATATAATTAGATTTTATAAAAATTTACTGAGAAAAGTATAAATCTTTTGTTTTAAGATTGCCACTTTTCTTGGGGGTCTGGAATTTCAGATAATTGTCTTTTAAAATTTTCATATTGGGATTGAGTAATCTTTCGCATTCCACCATCTGGACCTTCGTATTCATAGCTTCCATCTGGTAAACGTTTCGCTGTTTTAACAATTCTAATAAGAGGCTCTCTTTGCTCTCTGTATCCAGAGGCATAGTGAGCTTTTCCATCGATATTATAACCATGATAATCATTATTTAAATCGCTGGACATTTCCACATAAGCGGGTTGGTGAGAAAGAACATCATAAAATTCTTTAGCATCTTGAATACTTACAAAATTAGTAACAAAGCGGGTTGTTTGACTTTTAGGATCCAAAACAATACTTGCTGTTTTATTTAAATCAAGATGTTTGAATCCAATTGGAATTCTTTTAGCTGCAGCTATTTTCATGACTATTTTTGCTAATAGTTCCATTTTATCTAAAGGAATATCAAAATAGATTCTTTCTTCCCCCCAATTAAAATCTCCATTTTGCTTTAAAGTTTTGGCTGCAAGATTAGTGTATTCGTACCAATACACTCCATTGTCTGTTTCTCCATTTTTTAATTGAAATTTTTTAAAATCTTCATCATTAAATTCCGGATAGGACAATGGGGATTCTAAAGCATTTTCAACTTTAGTTCTGTGTTGATTTTCTAGGTCTAAAATTGATTGTAGGGCTTTTTGTCTTCGAGCAATTTCAGCTTGATTAACTGGTATATTCACTGGTTCTGGCCATAACTCTTCAACAACATCATATGGCATACCTTTGTATTGCGGAGGAATATTTGCATATAGATCTTCCATTGTTTTCTTTTAATATCTGTTTATTATAGCAAATTATAACCTAAATCTCAAACTAAGAAGACTTTTTTTCCTTAAAGAAAGATCTAAGAGTGATATCTAAGTTCATTTATATTTATTTTACAAATTTTTATAAAAATGATATAATAACATGATAATTTTTTAAACATGCATTATAGTCCATTTTTTCCGCCTGAAGCCGATTTAAGTGAATTACAATTAGAAATTCAAGCTTTTGAACCTAGTTTTTTACTTGATGAAGAAATTGAAAGCTTAAATGGTAATTTTATGGAATTCAAAGATTATTTAATTGCTTTTGATATGAAAGGATTTGTTATTCTTGAAAAGACTCCAGAAAATTTAGAAGAATTCAAACAAAAAAGGTTTAAACAATCTAACTCAAATATAATCGTAAATCCTGTAAAATTAAATTATATTTGCAATAAAGCTATTTACCTTAAATCTGTATTAGATTTAACTCAAGAAATTCCTGATTTAAAATGGCAATTAAAAAGATGTAATTTAGACCAAGAGACTCTAAATCAAATTTTAAATAAAATGCTGTTTTATTCTGACTTTCATAAGATGATTGAGTTATTTGAATTTGCCATAAAAAACGATGAATTGGAAAATTTATTTGAATTTATATTTTTACTTCGAGAAGCATTTAGCGAGAACTGGAAAACTTATGCAAGAAATGTTTTTTCGAAAGGGGCTGGTGTTTTAGGTGATGAAGATATCTTTTCACTACAAGATCAAATCTTAGACTTTGCATTAAATTTCGAAGAACCAAAACAAGAGATTGTTAAAACTTCAAACCAGATTGAATCCAAAATTAAAGAATCAATTGCACCTGAAGTAAAAGAAGGATTTATTAGTCAGGGAGACGAGACAAACTGGTTTAGCGGAAAAGAACCAAGTGAGTATGATTATTTAGGTGGTACAATTTTTGAAGATTGGTATAGCGGAATATTGATTTCAAATTTAGCTATTGCGCTTGGAAGCAGTTTTAGAAAGATTGATTTTAATGTAAATACAGAAGATTTAATTACAGCCTCAACGTTCTATGTTGAAAAACCTGTTAAGGAGTTAAATGTTCCATTTGGATCAAAAATAAACGAGTATCAACTAACTGAATCAGGAGTTATTTTTAGTTTTTCAATGTTTGATTATCCTTCTTCGATTGAATATGAAAAAAGAGTACTTGAAAAAGTTCGAGAAAGTCAGATAACAAACGAGGAACTAGATTTTGTAATCGATTTACTTCCCAAAGATTTACCAAATGAGATAACGAACCTACAAGATATGGATATAAACGCAGTTATAGCTAAATTAATACAATTTTTGGGTCAATGTACTTATAATAATTCGGAAC
>Ga0181590_10004680_pt1 | contig 11373 bp, 4 predicted proteins | sample 071ome_34_FD_132446 | JGI IMG/M metagenome (GOLD analysis project Ga0181590, IMG submission 132446) | Coastal salt marsh microbial communities from the Groves Creek Marsh, Skidaway Island, Georgia - 071411BT metaG (megahit assembly) | ecosystem: Environmental > Aquatic > Marine > Intertidal zone... | reverse complement strand
TCAATGGCAACCAATCGCGCCCTATCAATCGAGGATGGTAATCTTGCCACCGTATCGCTTGCAACGACTCGAAACAAAGAGTATGTTGACTTGGATCTTGCATTTAATAAGAAACCAACAAGCGGTGAAATCTACAAGAAAACAAATGCCGCAGCAGTAAAGCAAGCAGTAAAAACTTTGCTCCTTACCAATCAGAATGAAAAACCATTCCAACCGTACTTTGGAGCAAATTTAAATCAGTACCTCTTTGAACTCGCAGACTATGAAACCGAAAAAGAGATCGAAAGAGATATTGAGAATGCAATCAGAGCATACGAACCAAGAGTCGACGCAAAAACTCTAGAAGTTTCTGCAAAAGTTAGTCCCGATTATAATTCACTTGAAGTCACAGTTGTTTTTAGAATTATCAACTCAACTGAGACAGTGGAATTTACGACAGTCCTGAACAGGTTAAGATAAGATGGCAACAACTATCAAGTCAACAGCACTAGATTTTCAGAATATAAAAAACAATCTGAAATCGTATTTGCAGCAACAGGAAGAATTCGCAGATTATAACTTTGAAGCGTCTGCCCTTTCTAACATCCTTGATGTACTTGCCTACAATACCCATATCAATGCCCTGACAGCAAACTTCGCCCTTAACGAATCTTTCCTCGGAACTGCCCAGCTGCGTTCCTCTCTTGTTTCGCTTGCCGAAGGCATTGGATATATTCCTGATTCCAGAACTGCTTCTGAAGCAAGAGTAAAACTTTCTCTAAATCTTTCCTCTGTTACAGACCGTCAAGCAACTATTTCTGTTGCCTCTGGGTATAAGTTTACGACTACGGTCGACGAAACCAACTACGTATTCCAGACAAACGAGACAATTATCGCAACAGATGATGGTGCAGGATTCTATCAGTTTACTACTCTTGATGGTGAAGAATCTATTCCCGTATTTGAAGGGACAGCAAAGCAAAGAACCTTTATTGCAGGGAAGTCCGATGAGAATACAGTCTATGTGATTCCTGATGTCAACATGGATATTAGCACAGCAATTGTTCGTGTTTATGAAAGTGCAACTTCTAGCACATTTACGACCTATACAAGCATTCTCAATGCAACCACGATTAGCGAGCAATCCACTCTCTATATTCTGAAAGAGATGCCAAATGGTTACTTTGAGTTGACCTTTGGTAATGGAACGACTCTGGGTCAGACTCCAAAGGCAGGCAGTAAGATCAGCGTTGACTATCTTTCTGTCAATGGAGCCAATGCTGACGGTGCACTTGTATTTGAACCTTCTGCTCAGATTGAGGTTACAAGTCTTGTTAGTCGCACACCGACTGTCACCACTCTTGCTAAGTCTGCAGGTGGTGGAGAAAAGGAAACAGTTGAGTCGATCCGTAAAAACGCTCCTTTCCAATATGCATCTCAGAACAGAATGGTGACCCATGCAGACTATTCTTCGCTTGTCCTCCGCAATTTCTCCACGCTTATCAAAGACATCATTGCATGGGGTGGCGAAGACAATCTAGAACCAGAGTTTGGTACGGTATTCATGTCTGTTCTGTTTAACGATGATGTCACAGCAAACAGACAAACAATTACAAAGAATTCTATTCAGGATCTTGCCGAGCAACTTTCAATTGCTTCGTTTATTCTGAAGTTTGCAGATCCAGTTACAACATGGGTTGAACTTGATGTGTTCTTCCAATTTAACCCAAGACTTACGACCCTCTCGCTGAATACAATCCAGGAAAGTGTTCGTAGCGTCATCTCTGATTACTTTACAAATACAGTCGGTAAGTTTGGTCAATCTTTCCGACGCTCAAACCTGTTGACTCTCATCGATGAAGTGAGTCCTGCGGTGCTTTCTTCTCGTGCAGAAGTAAAGATGCAACAAAGATTCACACCTTCACTTGGGATTCAACAGGACCATAGTTTCTCGTTCCCTGTTCCGATAGCAGAAAAAGATGATATTCGCTACAGGGTTCGTTCTTCTGTGTTTACATATAAAAACAAAGAGTGCCAGATTAGAAACCAACTCAACAGCACAAAACTACAGGTGTTTGATCTAAGCAATAACAATGTGTTTGTTGATAATGTCGGTAGTTATAGTCCGACAAATGGAACAGTCAGTATTGTTGGTCTCCAGGTTGACTCAATCTCTGGTGGGCAATCCTCAATTAAACTTGCGGTAACTCCTGCAAACGAGAGTGCTATCTCACCAGAAAGAAATTATGTGCTTCAATATGATGCAGCAAGAACAACAGCGAAAGGCGTCCTCGTCTCCGCAACAAACTAGGATTTTAGATGAGTCATCTTACTGACAAAACGCTAGAAGATCTCGGGAGGAGAGAACTTAATCTGAGTGAGTATCGGGTTAAGGAATCTCTCCCAGATTATATTGTCCAGGAATATCCGAAACTAGTTTCGTTCCTGGAGAAGTATTATCAGTTTGAGCAGACAGATGATTCTCCGACTCACCTAATCCAGAGTTTGTTTGAGTCGAGAGACATCACACAGACAAATCAGGTACTCCTACGTTTTATTGAAGACGAACTTCTCCTTGGTGAATCTTACTTCCAAGGATTTCCCGATAAAAGATCTGCTGCTAAATTCTCGAATACTCTCTATCGCTCAAAGGGTACGAAGTATTCTATTCAGCAGTTCTTCAGAATGTTCTTCAATATTGATCCGGATCTGATCTACACAAAAGAGCAGATTTTTGTTGTCGGCGAATCAAAGATTGGACCAGAATCTCAACGATTCATTACAGACGACAAACTCTACCAGCAGTTTGCCCTTCTGATCAAGAGTGAACTTCCTCTGGCGACATGGAAAGATGTCTACAAACTCTTTGTCCACCCTGCAGGAATGTATCTTGGTAGTGAAGTCCAGATCGTCGGTACGGTTGACCTAGATATCGAAAACCAACCAGATCCTGGCGTATTCTCTCCGCCGCCATTTATTATCGAAGGACAAGCGTCTATTGCTCCGCAAGCATTTGCTCAGCATACTGCTCTGTTTAATATGGTTACTGGAGAAGCAGATTTGCAGTTTAGAACAACGCTTGGCACACCAGGGACATATCCAACATCTGGTAACGAACTCAAAGACTACGAGAACTTCACTCTTGATCAGGTTCACAAGCAGTACTCCTCGATGGCAGAACTGCTTACTCCGAACTCGCCAACACTTGATGAAGAAGATAGCGCTGCAGCAGAGGTTTACGGATTGGATATTAGCAGCACTGAGACGATTGACCAGGATCAGTTTACCTGGATTGAACCATTCACTCTCGATTCTGCTTCGCCAGGACCAAGAAATGATTCTGATAGCGAAGTAACTTTGAGAGAAATTCTAAACTTAGATACTTGAAACCATTATAAATAAACTTGTAACCTTTTAACGAACTGAAGGTCTAAAATGACGAGACAGGTGCTGAACAGAGGAACGATCGCAAACGACGGTACAGGTGATACCCTTCGTTCTGCGACGTTGAAAATCCAACAGAATTTCGAAGAAATCTATTCTAAGTTGGGGGATGGGAATGTTCTCATGCCTCTTATTGACTTTGATAGTGACAAGATTCGGATTCAAAGCACGCTTGGTCATGATACAATTATTACTGCGCCAAATGCTTCTACAAACAGAACTGTTGTTTTTCCAAATGCAGCAGGAACTCTTGTCCTTGACACAGCAACTCAGACTCTAACAAATAAGACTCTGACCTCTCCTGTCATTGCAGACCTAGACCTTCTAGAAAGTTCCGGTGCGTCCTTCTCGACTCAGGTTAGAACAGGTTCTATTTCTGCAGATGTTATCGTTAGAGTCCCTGGGATTGCTGACTCCGATACATTCACGATGAATGCAGAGACACAGACTCTTACTAATAAGACTCTGACCTCTCCCACGATTTCCAATCCGACGTTGACCGGAACTGTTGACGACGTAAACGGTAACGAATTGCTTGAGTTTACTGCAACAACTGCTGCGGTAAATCATGTTAAAGTCACCAATGCTGCATCAGGAAATGATCCTGTCCTATCCGCAGTTGGTGGTGATACAAACATTGATCTGAGACTTTCTGGTAAAGGTGTTGGTGGCGTTCGGATTCAAAGTCCGTTTATTTTTGCGAACGAAGAAATCAGTGCTTCTGGTGCATTGAGTCTTTCTGTTCCAGTTTCCTTTATTAATAACAGTGGTGGTGTTGGTTTCACTCTTACACTTGCAGACGGCAATCAAGACGGTGAGATGAAGCACGTTGTTGTAAAAAGCATTAACTCTGGTGTTTCTCATACGCTTACACCAGCAAACTTTACAAATGGTACAACAATTACGTTGGACTCTAATGGCGATGCAGTTAGTCTGATTTGGTCAGACGGTAACTGGATTCTTCTTAATAATAGCGGCGCAACAATAGCATAGGGTAGATAAATGGCAGCGGTTCTAACAGATAGACTGAAGAAAAATATTCTTCTCGATTTGATCTCGGATTTTAACGATTCGGCAACAAACTATTTTGCTGCTGTGGGTAAGTCCGAAGAATGGAATGACTCTGACGTCGCAATCGACCCAAGAAACTCGGTTAGAGACGACAGAAATGGCAGACTTGGTATTCAGTCGGTAAAAAACATCACGGACATTACCTTTACGATTCCCCGTTATAACTGGGTTTCTGGCGCAATTTATTCCGCCTACGATGACAACACAGTTGGTTATCCCACAAATGCATATTATGTGATGAATGACAACCAGCAGGTTTATATTTGTCTGCAGCAAGGCAAGACAAGTGCCAATCCTCCTCAAACAGTTGCTTCAACTGTTCAACCCACAGGTAATACCACAGGTACTCCGTTTAGGACGGCAGATGGTTACATGTGGAAGTTCCTGTATTCTATCGGTGCACTGAAAGCGTCGAAGTTTATTTCCTCTGCATATATTCCTGTTGCCAGAGTCCAAGACGATGGTGCTGCAATTGGTGTTGGCGAACTTGCTGTTGACTCTGATGCTCCGGCAGAAGATGTTGAACAGCAGCTGATTCAGGGTGCAGCAGTTGGTGGACAGGTTCTTGGATATGTCGTTACAAATGGCGGGTCTGGTTATACCTCTGTTCCTACTGTAACGATTGTTGGTGATGGTTCTGAAGCAAAAGCAACTGCAACTGTTGCAGGTGGCGCGGTTGTTAAAATTACGGTAAAAGATAGTTCTGATGGTTCTATCGCATTTGGTTCTGGATACAAGAAAGCAAATGTTGTCATCACTGGCGGTGGTGGTGACTCTGCTTCTGCTCGGGCAGTCATTGGTCCTAATCTTGGACTTGGGTATGATGCTAGAAACGATCTGAAGTCTAGTGCCCTAATGTTTAACACCAAACCTGCTGGTGCTGAAGGTGGTGATTTCCTTGTCGGTCAGGATTTCAGACAGGTTTCTCTGCTTCGCAATATCAAACTTCGTGACAGCAGCGCAAACTTCACAGAGGAAACTGGTCTTGCACTTAGCAGACTCCAAGTTACCTCTATTGCCGATGGTCCTTTTGTAAACGATATTATCATTGAAGGTGGAACTTCTGGTGCAAAGGCATATATTGATGATGTTGATTCTTCGAATCTTTACTTTCACCAAACTGAATATACAGGGTTTGGTACCTTTGATAGCGGTGAGACAATCTCAATCGTTGAAGGTGGTGGATCTACTACAGCAACAGTCTCGAATATAATCGCTGGTGCTTTCGATCCCTTAAGTGGAGAACTTCTATATATTGACAACAGAGCAGCAGTACTTCGCTCCACTGATCAGACCGAAGACATCAAGATTGTAATACAACTTTAAGACGGGGCATTTAAATGACCAAGGCATTTACTGAACAAATTCTAAGAACATCGTATAGAGACGATTATAGAGACAGCGACGGTTACTACCGAGTCCTGTTCAATAGTGGTCGTGCCCTGCAAGCAAGAGAACTGACTCAACTCCAGACAATCATCCAGAAAGAACTTTCTCGCCTGGGTTCTAACCTGTTTAAAGACGGTGCGCCGATTCAACCTCCGCAACCAAACATTAACAACGGTTATGAGTTTGTTAAGATCTCTGCAACCACAGCATTCCCGTCTAATCTTACGACTCTTAATAACGTAGTCTTTACTGGTCAAACCTCTGGTCTTAAAGTTAAAGTTTACGAAGCAGTTGCTGCGACTTCTAGTGATCCGCAGACTCTTTACATTCAGTACCTTGATATTCCTTCTGGTTCTGCTGGGACGTTTATCCCGAGACTAGAACCTGGTGAAACAATCAGCGGTACGGTTAGTGGTTCTACCCTTAACCTTACTGTTCAAACGACAAACACGACAACTAACCCTGCGGTTGGTGTGGGGTTCTTGTTCAGCGTTGGTGAAGGTAGTTTCTTCACTCAAGGACACTTTGTATTCTGTCCTGCTCAGAGCCTGATTGTCTCCAAGTATACAAACAACCCTAATGCCACAGTTGGTTTCAAGGTTGTACAAGATGTCGTGACTTCTTCTGATGACGAAGATCTGTTTGACAACCAAGGTGCAGTTCCTAATCGTTCTTCTCCTGGCGCAGACCGTTATCGCATTCGCCTTATTCTGACCAAGAAGATTGATCTTGCAGCAGGCGAAACCTTTGTTTACTTTGCAGATCTTGTTGATGGTGTCATCAAAGGACAACAGACTTCTTCCAGCGGGTTCAATTCTATCCGCGAAGAAATGGCACTGCGGACCAGAGAGGAATCTGGTAACTACATCAAGAAATACTTCAAAGCATATCTTGAACCCAATGACGCTTCCTCTTTCCTTCTGAAAGTTGATCCTGGTACAGCGTATGTAAATGGTTATCGAATCAATAAGTCTCAGACGACAAAGATTGTTGTTCCTCGTGCTCAAGACACATTTACTCAAGACAATGAGAGCATTCCTGTTGACTACGGTAACTACTTCGAGTGGGATTCCGGCAAAGGGATGTTGGACTTCAATAACTGTCAACAAGTTAGTCTGAAGTCTGGTCTTGCCAATAGTGGTTCTGAGATTGGTACGGCAAGAGTCCGAGCAATCAAAGAAGGTGTTAGCGGTAAATATAACGTATACCTCTTTGATATTTCAAGAACTTCGGATACGCTTTCTCTGCGGGACGTTAAGTCTATTGCTGCAGACAGTGACACTTATGTTCACACAGTGCTTGACGCAAGCGGCAACTCTATTCTCAAAGAACCCAATAAGAGAGCGTTGATCTTTGATACGCCAATTCGTCGTCCCAAGTCTTTCACGAGCATCAGTCTTACAGGTGCGCGTAAGTTCTCTGATACAACTAGTGGTGCGGGTGAAGTCACGATTTCTCTCTCTGCTGCCAACGAGAACTTTACAAATACTGGCGACTGGATTATTGCTTCTGCTGATTCGGCAGTTATGTCTGGTTATACCATTACCCCTAATGGCGACCAAACTTCTGCAACGATTACTGGTCTAGATGTCAGCACTCCTGTTGAGATTATGACATATGTCCGTAAAGGTACGGCAAAGATTCGTCAAAAAACTCTCAACGAGACAACTCTTACTGCAACTGTTGATTCAGACGGAAATGGGTTCAAGTATATTGACCTGAACCAATCTGACATCTATGAAGTATTAAGAATTCGTAAGTATGACTCTGACGGTGAGAGTCTTTCTAGCAGATTCTCTCTTGATCCTGGTCAGAGAGACACCCACTATGATGATGGACGACTGATTCTGAATGGCGGTTCTCTTGATTCTGACGGGATGAACGTCTTTGTTCGATTCAAGTATTTCTCTCATGGTACGGGTGACTTCTTCGCTGTTAACTCCTATAACACGCAGGTTCAATATATTGACATTCCTGCGCATAGACTTAGCGACGGTCGGTTTGTTTCTCTCCGCGATGTTCTGGACTTCCGTCCCTCGACAAACGGTTCTGGTTCTTTCACGGTTATTAACGAACTTCCGCAACCAACTGATCTGGTTGAAGCGGATGCAGAATACTATCTGCCTCGCCTTGACAAACTTGTTCTTTCGGCAACTGGCGATCTTCGCTACATCACGGGTACTTCTTCGCTGCAACCTAGATTCCCGTCGACTCCTGCGAACTGCATTGACCTCTACAAGTTTGAGTTGAATCCGAATACTCTCCACACCAAAGATCTCAAGAGCAGAATGCTTCCGCTCAAGGGATACACGATGGAAGATATTGGTAAGATCGAGAAGAAACTAGAAAAACTCGAAGAACTGACGACCCTTTCTCTCCTCGAACTTGCAACGCAGAACCTGAAAGTTCTTGACTCTGCTGGCGCAGACAGAACCAAGTCTGGGTTCATTGTTGACAACTTCTCGACTCAGGTTTTCTCGGATACCAAGAACCCTGAGTATCGCGCTTCTATTGATCCGCGTCAGAGACTGCTTCGTCCTTCTTTCAAAGAAACTTCTATTGACCTTGTTTGGGACTCTAGCAATACTGACCAACTTCGTGTTGTTAAGTATGGCGATATGGTCATGCTGGATCATACAGAGGTTCTTCATACCGCACAGGATCTTGCCTCTAAGACCGAGAATGTTAACCCGTTCTACATTGACAAGATCATTGGTAACATTACACTTTCTCCTGCCTCTGACTACTGGAAAGAGTCTGAAGTTGCTCCTCCCAGAGTTATTGATGGTGGCACGCAACTTGACACTCGCCAAGCATTCCTCTGGAATAACTGGGAATGGAACTGGCAGGGTGTTGATGTAAACGATCTTCAGGTTGGCGATATTTCCAGCAACGTTACTGGTGTTAACACCACAGTTACTAAGAACACTTCTGAACCCCGCCTTGTCGGTTCAAACGTAACAGAAGAAGTTGGTGATTGGGCAGTTACTGGTTCTACCACATCTACAACTGAAATTGGCACAAGTTCTGATCTGATCAACGTTGAGACTGAGGAATTTGTCACCAGAAGAGGATATGATCCCAATGTTGTTGGTGATGGTCAAAGAGACGGTTATGGTGCTGGTGACTGGGAACCTCAATATCAAGAGTTTACCAACGTTCGGACGACCGAGACTTACCAGTCCAAGACTGAATTTGAAAACATCAAGACAACGACTCTTGAGCAGACGACAACGATCAACACTGAGAACAACTATGCTCAGGATACAGAAATTGTCACTAACACTTCTACCACGACGACGGTTAACAGAATTGCCAGCGAGAGCACGGTAAGAGAAATCGTTGACAATCGTGTAATTGACGTTGCGATGATTCCCTGGATGCGTTCTCGTACTGTCTCTTTCCGGGCAGAGGGACTTCGTCCCAACTCTCGTTACTTCCCGTTCTTTGATGGTACTGACGTCGGCGTTTACTGCCGCCAGAAATCTTTCGTTCGAGTTTCTGATCGTGGATATTCAGTTGCTCTACCAAAGGTTGGCGTTGAGCATAGCGAAGGTTCTACTTCTTTGGTCTCGAATTCTAACGGTGTGATCGAAGGTGAATTTGAAATCCCGTGCAACAACTTCATGAAGTTCCGCACAGGTTTCAGAGAGTTTGCCCTCTACGACGTTAGCGTCTACGACAAGACTGCAGCAATGTCGACTGCAGAAACAACTTATGTTGCTCAAGGTACGCTTGAAACGAGACAGGACACAATCCTTTCTACAAGAATCCTTGAAGTTGTTGGTTCTCAGACGACTGTTGACACGGTTGATCGTGAAGTCGATACGACCCTTTCGACTGAAACAATCATTACGACTGAAGTTGCATCTGATGTTAAGACAGAAAAGACCTACACAGAAGTTCTTGGAGACATTACTACAAACTCCAGCACAAGAACAACAGGTAGTTCTATTGTAACAGGTACTGGTCAGACTTCCAGAACTAATACTATGGGTGATACGTTCTATGAACCAACGCCTGACCCGACTCCTGATACAAGTGTTCGCCCGGCAATCAACACAACGATTCCGGCACCTGTTCTTCTCAACTATCCGACAGGTCTCTCTATTCAAGGCGGATATGAGATTAACATTCCTGTCAAGGATACTCCGACTGGTCAATCGACGATCATCGGAAGTCGCCGTGGTGGTGGTGAGAGATGGTCCAACGGTGCAAGACTTTATATTGACCCGATGGCACAATCCTTCGAAGTTCCGGATCCGAATGGTATCTTTATCACAAGAATTCGTGTCTACTTCTCCGCTAAAGATTCTGGCAACCTTCCTGTTAAGTTGGAACTCCGCCCGATGGTTAACGGGATTCCTGACTCGAACAAAGTTATCCCGAACTCTCGTGTCGTAAAACCTGCTTCGGCAGTAAACATTGTTCCTTCTGCAACCATTGCTAGCATGCTGGCAAATGGAACAGACTTCGTGTTTGAAGAACCTGTTTACTTGAAGGGACGTACAGAATACGCTGTTGTTCTCTGGTCTCCCTCCATGGAATACAGAGTCTACACCTCTGAAGTTGAAGACTTTGTTCTTGGTTCGACCGAGCAAAGAATCAGCAAGCAACCCTATCTTGGTTCACTCTTCAAGTCTCAGAACTCCAAGACTTGGGAACCTAGCGGTAGAGAAGATCTTGCTTTCAGAATCTATCGTGCTCAGTTTGAATACTCTGGTAACGCAATCCTTGAGAACGCTGATGTTCCTCAAGCAAACCTTGGTAGAGATCCTCTTGTTGCCAACTCTGGATCGAATGTAATCACTGTTGTTAACCGTGGACATGGTCTGCGTTCAACAGACAAGACTGTAATCACTGGTCTTGATTCTGCAACAAGATACAATGGTATTCTTGGTTCCTCTATCATGGGTGAGAAAGCAGTTATTGCGGTTGACGGGACTGGATATAAGTTCCTTGCTGACTCTGCTGCTACTTCTACTGGTAGATTTGGTGGTGGTCGAGTCACGGGTAGTCAGAACCTGACATTTGACGTTCTTCGTCCGATGATTGATGTTCTTGTTCCTGAGACTACAAACGTTACTTTCTCTGGTAAGTTTACAACCAACTCCTCGCTGGTTGATTCTGACCAAGGTAGATTCACCAAGGACACCTCGTTCAGACTTATCAAGAACAAGGCAAACACTGAGTTTTTAAGACCAATGGCAATCTTCCATCCTCTCGAAGAAGATACGGAAATCACCAATGGTCGTTCTGCAGAGATTCAGTGCTCGCTGACCACAACTGACCCAAGAGTCAGTCCTATCATTGACTTGCAGAGAGCAGGTCTTGCGTTGATCGGCAACATGATTGACAAACAAGATTCTTCGGCAACCTCTGGGTTTAACGTTCCAATGAACTTTATTCCTGAGACAAACCCGCAGAATGGTTCTTCTCTTGCCAAGCATATCACAGTTCCTGCGAATCTTGCTGAAGAAGCAGTTGGTC
>Ga0181590_10004654_pt1 | contig 11412 bp, 5 predicted proteins | sample 071ome_34_FD_132446 | JGI IMG/M metagenome (GOLD analysis project Ga0181590, IMG submission 132446) | Coastal salt marsh microbial communities from the Groves Creek Marsh, Skidaway Island, Georgia - 071411BT metaG (megahit assembly) | ecosystem: Environmental > Aquatic > Marine > Intertidal zone... | reverse complement strand
TTTACCGATGCGAAGGAAAAGAAAAGCTCATGCGGTACCGGTATCTACTTCTGTCTGTGTGTCGTGTTGTCCTTCTGGTGGCGTTCAAAAAAATAGACGTTCCAACTCGCCGGTGAGTCCCGTCAGTCTCGGACGAACGACGACGACGCCCGAGGGAAGACGACGACGCGAGAGGGAGAGGGAGGCGCGCGAAGGGGCGAACGGCGACGATGGAGAGCATGGATGCGCACGAACACGACCGGCGACTGCCGGCGTGTCCGAACTGTGGGAAGAATGAAATCAAACTCGAAGAAAAGCTCGGGTCTGAGATTTGTCAGGCGTGCGGTGCGGTGTACACGACGAGCGTGTTGGCGTCGCAGGTTAACTGGGATGCCGAGGGCGGGGTGGAAGGGACGTTTTTGAGCGATGGGGGCGGAACATCGGTGGGCGCACACCTCGCGGCGGCGAGGTCACACCTGGTCACCATGCCGGGGGCGTCGCACGTGACGAGAAACATGTTTCGGGACCGAGACTCGACGAACCTGTATAACATCGCCAAGAGCGTCGAGCACACCGGTCAGTTGCTCAAGTTGAATAAAGACATCATCGCAGAGGTGAAAGATTTGGTGACGCGGGCGTCTGATGGTAAGTGGGGTCAGGGTCTTTGGACGAGCCAACTCACCGGGGCGTGCGTGTACTCGGTGTGTCGACAAAATAACCTTCCAGTGTCTATGCGTGAGGTCGCCGAGGCGTGCTCCGTGAACGTGTTCACGCTCGGTCGAGTGTTTCACAAGCTTCAAGAGTTGCACGGATTGAAGATGCCGCCGTTAGATCCGGAGAACTACGTGGCGCGCGCGGTGGCTGCGCTTCCTGAACTCGCATCCATCTCAAACAAGGGATCGGGCGTGCAGCCGCAGCGAGGTAGCACTACTCGCAGCGTGATGATTGCGCCGACAGTCAGAGACGCAAAGGTTCTTCTTAAGTTTGCCTTCTCTCGGGGGCTTTTGATTGGGCGTGATCCCATAGTGATTGTCGCCGCCGTTGTCATCGTAGTCGCGCGACTTCACGGAGTTAGAGTCACCGTCGAACGCGCCGCGCAGGCGTCCAGAGTTCAGGCTGTGTCCGTGCGAAAACGCCTCAAAGAGTTGCTCGGAGAGATCATAACCTTCTGCAAACAGTTCCCGTGGGGTGAGGATATGAGCATGAAGAGGTTGGACGACTACTTGCCGATTGCGTTCAAGTTTATCGCCACTGCTGAGTTGAGCAAAGAAAAGTTGCCGTTGGACGTCGCACCGCCCGCTAGTTTGGTGGATGGACTTCCCCCAGCATATCGCGCGGCACACGCCGAACGCTCCAAAGTGCTGGAAAGCATCAAGAAGGTGCGCGACCATTCCGTCGCGGCGACGGATCCGTCGCGGAGACCTCTTCAGAAAATTGATGGCGGATTCGACGAGGAGAGTCGACCCGTCAAGGAGGAACCCAATGAAACGGGCGTGCAAACGAATAGCAGTGACTCGACGACAACGTCGAAGGCGATAGTTCTGACCAAACCGCTCGATTTGAAGATGAAGCGCACTCGCGCGACTCGCGGCGGAGGCAGAACCAAGATGACCCAAGCCGGAAGGAAAAAGGTGCGGAGGGTAGACCCGTTCAAGCCAGTCGTTGATAAAAACGAAGAACCAGATATCTTGCCGTTTGGACTTCCCGAGGACAAGGAGCTGGGTTGGCAAGAGGTTATGCTGCACGGTTTGCTTCTCGCTGGAGTACCCGAAAGGTTACTCTCTACCGAGATGAAGCCGCTCGACCCGTCGAACAAGGAGAGCGTCTTCGAAGCTGGCGAGATCTTTTCGAAAGCTATGGCTGAACGGAGCGTTGATCCGCTTCTTCATGAAACGGATGTTGAGCGCATCGAGAGGGAAGATGCACTCGCCATTGAAGCCATCGACGACGACGAACTTGATTACATGTTCAGAACGAATGAAGAGATGGAAGTCGTTCGTCTGTTGCGCGCTCACGAGGAAAATGTACTCGGGGCTGCTTGATTACATCTTTAAGCTGATGTTGACTCTTCTCTTGCGCGGATCCAAGCGAATGTATGCTAGAAAAAATCAGTAGCCCTTGGTGTAAAAAGGTGTACCACAGCAAAGAAAATTCTAAACAACATCATCGACCACAGTACGAAGTAGACGGTCTCGTGTGCTCGCCCATAGGACGAACACCGGCACACGCTTCACGTTTTATCTGCACGTCTTCGTTGTTCGAGCGAAACAGCTCCTTGGCGACGGTTGGAGCGGAAGAAAAGTGCCCACATTTGGTTAACCGAGAACAGGAGCGAGCGCTCTCTACGATGGAGCGACATTCTTCCAGCTGTTCCGCGTCTGGGTCCGCGTCCGTGTCACTGATAGATTTTGCAATGTCAACTTTACATTTCGTCGCCAAAACTGTCGTGTCGAGCAAATCTTGCGGTATTGCTATCCAATGGAAACCGGCGTGGTGAAGGAACGACGTCGCGAGACTCGTGTTGCTCGCGCACGATACAACCGCAATCGTTGAACATTTACTCGCTTTCCACTCCGTGCGCCCGTCACGATGCCACCACGTGTGCGAACCTGACACTTTCTTCTTGAACTCCATCAGAGTCGCCTCGTGGAACGGTGACATGTCCTTCGCGTCCTCGGCGACGATGTTGAAGCATCCCAGAAGTCGCACAGCGCGGCTGAAAGCGCTCGTCTCCACATCGTCGTTAATCAAGATCCCAAACGTCTGCGAAGTCATCGATGCGTTTGATCACGTGAAAATTGTTGATTCACCCTCGTGCGTTTTCTCCCGCGGTGACGACGAAGAAGCGTGTCGATTTATGACGTGAGTGGTGCCTCGTCCATGTGACAAACAGTTGAACAGTTGGCGCTGCCACACGCGCCAGAACTCGGTCGAGTCGCCGCTTCGACGGCGACGATCATCGGCGTCGAGAACGAAGGAGCGATGGCGGACGCTGACGTCGTCGTTCGCGCGCTCGAACAGAGTTGCGCGTCTACGTCGACGAATGCAGCCGAGAGATCTCGAGCGCGCTTTGACGCTTTGAGTGGTGGATTACTCGAGCTCTTTGAATCGAAATCGACGACGGATGAGCGCGCGATGGAGCTGTTAAAGTCTACCGAGGACGGTTTGGTGAAGTGCATCGTGGACCCTGACGGCGAGGCGTCGGCAACGCTGGCGGCGATGACGTTACTCGGCGCGTACAGGCGCACCGGCGCCGTGTCCATGTTTTCTCGAGTGAATGAATTCCTAGACGTCGCGGCGTCCTATAGGGCGGGTCCGTTCCAAAAAGCGTGCGTATTTAAAGCGCTCGGTCGTTTCGTGGAGGCTTTCGGGTCCAAGCTTTGCGGGAACGCGAACGTTTTCATGCGTGTTGCGTGCGGTAACATTCGACCGGCTGAGAGTGCGATAAGTCGACAAGCGGCGCTCGAGTTTATCGCGATGACGTGCGTGCACTGCTGCGATGGCATGGACGCAAAATGTGTCAATGAAGCTAACAAAGCGCTCCAGCGACTAGAGCGTGACAAGGAGTCGATCGTGCGTGCCGCGGCTGTGAGGGCTTTGGGCGGTTTCGTTTGCGGATGGAGCGCGGCACATATCAAGCTTGGTCACGTGGTTAGATCTACGATCGAGGTAGATATCACCGTGGTAGTCGAGCGCATCATCGTATCCTTAGGTGACGAGGACGATCGCGTTCGAAACGCAGCGTCGAGTGCGCTCGTCATTGCGATTTTGTCGTGTTGTCGTGCACAAGCGGCGTTATCTGAAGGAAATGAGAGTCAAGGACAAGATTCTTACGCGCAAGGAATGCAAGCGTACTTGTCCGTTCCATTCTTCGCCGCGTGCAAATCACATGGAATTTTTGATCAGCGTGTGAGAGTTGGGCTCGCCTCTGCGTGGGGGCGGTTCATTCATGAAGTAGTCAAAGACGGCTTGGCGGAGCATCACGAAATTGTTTCACACACGATGACTGCGCTGCTCTCTCAACCGTACGACGACGATCCGAGCGTCTGTGCGTGCGTCATTTACATTGTTCGAGTCGGATGTCTAGCTCGTGCGGATGAAGCGTGCCTGCATGGCACGCTATCCGCCGCGATGAGAGCCCTCGAATCCGCCGATGTGAGTCGTCTTTTGATTGCGCTGCGCACCGCTCGAGATGCTCTAGACGTCATAGGTAGTATCGACGACGAAGTGTGGTCCTTGAATGTCGAGATATTGAAGCAGTCACTCTGCCATTCAAACCGACACGTTCAAGTGGAAGCTGCGCTCGCTTTGCGTGCGTTGGCGCTTGCGTGCCCAACAAAGTTTTTGTTTCAGTTGCAGGAAGCGATGAAGCATCTTCAAAAGTACATCAAAGCAGTTCAAGAGCACGATTCACTCGTCGCGGCAGGGACCGCGTGTCACGTATCTGCATTGGTTTCCATTGGAGGGGAATTCACGTGCGGTTTGCCGGCAAATGTTTTACAGGAAGCGACGACACTCGGCATAGCGTGCGCCATGGGACCAGGTAGTGCGAGAGTGCGTGAAGGAGGATGGGTCGTTATTTCAGCATGTTTGGCGGGGTCGGGTGCTGATGTAGCGTCGCGCATGTGTGGTTCCGCCATTAAGTTTGCGATGAGTGCGACTTTCGACGCCGTCGTCGAAGCAGGTGTTGAAGGTGAGCAAGGAGAAATTTATGCGGCGGCAGCGGTTGCCGAAGCGCTTTCCGCCTGGCTCATCGGCAAACCAGATGATGCATTCGATCTATTTTCGCAGCTACAAAGCAGCGTTGAAGCCGCAGAACGTATATTTAACACCCGTTTAGATGCATCTGTTGAGGAACATTCGAAGTCGCTCTTCAGATACAGGGTATTTGAGCTTCTCAACGCTATCGATGAGACGTGCTTCTATGAGGAGTTGCATGGTCGCATAGTAGCGCTTTGCCAGCGTGCTTCGAGTCATAGAGTGAGATTCGACACACAACACTCCGAGACGTTTCTCAGAGAACAACTCAACGACGAAGATACAATTCTCGGACCGTGGTCGGCGCACGAAGACACGCACCTGAACTCGCTGAGCGTGTTTGAAGGAGCCACCGACTCGCCCCACCCCAGAGTTTGGATCGGGCTTTCGGAAGAGCAGACGTATCCTCGAACGCGGTCTATGCGATCAGCTACGAGACGAGCGCAAGGGTTGCAGCTCGCGAAAGTTTTCGCAGCTTCACCTGAGCTGCGTATGGGTATTCTGGCCTACTTCTTGAATGTTGCGCATCAAATCGTGAACACACCACTTGAAGCGCGTGCAGCTTACGAATCGGGAGAGTTCACCGTTAAGAAGTCAAATGCGATCAGTTCGCTTCAGAACAAGTTTGGGAGTCCGTTTAAGTCTCGTCGTACGAAGTCGATCGATGAAGAAGAGTTGCTTGAGAGAGCTACACTGCTGACATCTCTGAGCGCGGACATACTTTGCGCAATGAAGTCACTCGCGCAAATTGAAAAGAAGACTGAAGCATCTGTCAAATCTGGTCTAATCAAGATATTGAACGTGATTCGATACGCAAAGTTCGCAAACGTGAGTCATTGGCGAGCGATGGCTGAAATCGAAGGGCAAGCGGCTTTGATGGGAGACGAAGATGCCGGTGTTGGAGCTCTGATTGAAGCGTCGAGTCGGCTCCTCGATATCGACGCGGCTTCGCCAACGCGAAAAATTGCCGTGTTATCCATCGCCTCATCTTTCAGAAATATGGGGGTCATCGCTTTACGACGTGCCTGCACGCCAGTTGTGAGCAATTTGCTTCGTTCGAGCATGCAGGTTGACCAATCCTCATCCTCACATCTTTGGTCGACGCACGCGATGAGCGTCATCGCGAGTTGCGCCGGGCAAAATTTCGTGCGCGATGCAGAAGATTGTGTCGACTTGGCGCTCGCTTTGACAGACACCCCGCATCTTTTGATGCACGAATCAGGCTACATGTCGCGAATTATCAACGCGCACTTGATTAACATGGCCATGTCGGCTATCGGACCTGAAATGAAGCACGAGTCACGGGTGTTCAAGCACGCAGAGTCGCTCATTAAAGTCCTCACAGAGGTAGAAGAGCCTGGGACAAAGTTTGAATCGACTCAGTTCATGCAACTCGTCGCGCTTTTTACGCCTAGGACGCCTCGAGGACGTGATCTCATATCAAAGTTACGGAACATGCTCCAAAACACTGCGAATTTGGCCACCACTCGCATGGCGATTGTCGTTCTCCACCAGTTGTTGGAGCGCGACAGCTCAAACTTGGCATCTCAGCAAGGTCTCGACGAAGATTTGCTAAACGTTTTGGACCGCGAAAGCGATCCGGAAATCCGACGCATCACTGAACATTGCGTCACGCTCTTTGTTCGCGATAAGTGTCGCACCGAACCGAGGAACGCCATGGACAGCTTGGCAGCCGTAGCGCTTTATGCGCCAATTCCGAAGAATAGCCAAGCGAACTCGTCAGTTACCTTCGACGATGACGACATAGAGGTTGACGGGTTGACATCTTCCGCGGAGGAAGACGCGCACGTTATCGAACAAGGCGCGCCGAAGCTTGCCACGCGCCTTTTCGCGGCAAAGTTGCTCGCCCGCTTGCCCAGTTTTGTGGGCACCGAACCGGAACATCGCAATCTGGAAAAGGCGAGAACCGCGCTCAGGAATGGGAGCGAGAAGCGATGGATGGCTCTGCACTCGCAAGCGGCGTTTGACGTGGCGTATAGACTGGCGGTTTCGCCAATCAGCGCGTTGCACTCACCCGGTCTGGACATGTTTACCAACTTGATGTACTTTTGGGCGAAGGATGTCGATCCAGATTCTACGGCGGACGATGAATACAGAACCATGTGTGTGCTGGAGCAGTTTCAAGCGCAGTTGTTATCCGCGATGCGAGCGACGAATGTAGAAGAAGCCTCTCTCGAGGCGTTCCTATCGTTTCTGCGCCTCGTGTCCAGCGCGCTGACGAGCGGAATCACCGGTGATGATGAAGCCATGACAATGCGATTGGCAAACGCCGTGACGAAGATTGCCGACGAATGGTTTCAAGGGACGTCCAACATATTGTGCGGGAAAGCATGCAACGAACGGGTCGCAGAACAAGCGAGGATGACGCTCGTTATCTCCATGGCGCGTATTGCTTCTAAAGCTCCCGGAATCATCTCGGAAGATCTCTTGAAACCTATCAATCGCGAGTGGCTTCGGTACCTCGAGAGCGACTCCCTCGACAGCGTCGACGAGTTCGTCACCGTGATATCGGCGTGCTCAACACTGAAACGCGACAAAACACGCACCAGTTATGTACGAGAGCTCTGCATGCGGACGTTAGCTTGTGGATTCAGGTTGAAATCTGTCGATGTGAACGACGCCGTCGCGCTACTTGGCGCATTCAAAGTAATCGTGGCGAATGATAATAACGGCATTCTATGCGGCGAGTGTGAAATATTGCGAGGCGTGCTCGCCCGATACGACTCGTCCGCGATGCGCGGTGAAATCATTCAAGTCGTTGAAAGCTTGAGGGTACATGAACGGGTGCATTCAGAGACTGTGTCGTCATTATTACGGCTCGTCTGTGGTATTTTATGGAATGGCGAAATTGACGACGAGAACTTTACGAGCGCATTCAAGACGGCAATTCATCTATCGAATCACGACCCGATGAGTCGAGCGGCGCTTCGAGCGACTATGAAGCGCATATTTGCTCAACACGAGAGCGAAGAGCATCGATGCGTTCTCGCGATCGAGGCGCTGCGTTCTTTGGACGCCGATGCGACGCTGCGCGCCGCGCGTTCCGGCGCAGACTTTATCGCTCAGTGTGCGCGCGATGCAATCAAGCGATATTATGCGAACGAAGGATCGAGCGTGACGATGGATTTTGTATCACAAAACTTGCAACTCTGGGCGTCAGTCTTCGTATTTGCGAGGGATCGAGGTTCGGAAGACTTTTGTCTGACGAGTCTCGCTGTCTTCTTAGCAATTGCTGTCGACGTGACGTCGCCTGCACAGGCGACTTTAGTCGCGACAGATACCGAGGCGGGCGTGTTAGCGTCGCAGTTACTCGTAACGCTAGCAGCTGCGCACGCGCAGCCATTCAGAGAAGTCGTTGGTCAGCTTTCAGACGAGTCAAAGTCGCGACTTCAAAGGCTATTAAATTTCAATAAGGCGACAGGACCGGCAACAGTCCGCTCTGTGCGGACGCCTCTCAAACCGATTACTTAGTACGAAACGAGATTAGTCCTCATTAGACATTGGTATAATAGTTACAATTCGTATTGCTCAGCTAATATAGTAGTGCGCCTCGCGTCGGGCATCAATCCGTGGCTGTGTTCTTCAAGCATTCGTAGTACGGCGTTGGATCGAGCTCTTGCGCCCCACCGATGCGAATCGGTGACAACTTCTCACCAGAATCTATGTGAGATTTGAGCATCTTTTCAATCTCAGCCTTTCTTTGCGTGAACAAGCTCTCAGCTATGTGGAAGAGCATCGTGTCGACGTCGTTGCACTCGTAGAGCTTCTCCTTGAGTTCGGCATCCATGGAACCTTCGCTGTGATCGCCGCTGTGCGGATGGTTTGCGCGAAGCGTCTCTGGAAGCAACTTTCCTCTGTCGTAGTTGCTCGAACTCGTCGGCAGCGGATGTTTTCTCAACTTGAAGGCTAGTATGCACGCGCTCTCGTCGAATCGGTGCGTGAGACCGATCCAGTCGAGCTCTCTCAGTCGTTTCTCAGCCAGTTCCATCATCGCCGAGTGGTCGTTTTTTATTTGCGGCCACTGGTCCTCGAGTAGCTTTTTCGTTTGGAAATTCGTATCCAACCCCGCTTTGCAGTGGTCCTCGAGCATGATTTTCGCAAACGTACTATTCGGACTAAAGTCTGTCAGCTCCTCCTTGGTCAGTGCCGTACCGAGCGGCGTCTGCACGAGTTTACCCCAACCCAACTCGGCGCGAAGGTCGTGGTACATGAAGACTTCGCTCCTCCACGCCGCTTGCTCGTACTCTGCCGGGTCTCTAAACATCCCCATGAGCATCTTCGGACGACGAACGCCGTATTCACTTTCCAGCTCTTCGGTGCGCTTGAGAAGCTCTCGACCAGTGTGACTCGAGAGCAACCCACACTCCCTCCAATTATCCAGCGTGTCGTCTTGCAGCGGTCGCGGATGGTGCGGTTCCCACTTGGATCCCGTCTTCCAAACCGTCGTCAAGAACATGGCGCTCCCCGGGCACAACGCGCGCGCGCTTCTAAACGCATCGTCCAACATGACATCTTCCGATCGCACGCGATCAATCAACGTCCGAACCTGGCTGTTGTCCTGATTCAAAAGCTCGAGCGCGTGTAACACCAGAGACGTCCCTCCGCTCTTCTCCGTGTGAAAATACACCGGCAACACGAGCGGACCGGTCGCTAAGGGCTCACCGAGCGCATCCGTGGCGTCGTCGGCATCGTATTCATTCAACGCATCCTCACGCACCGTCTCGGCGACATCGCTCGACGGTTTCAAACGAGATCGTCCTCCGCCGCGTCTCCACCCGCGTCTGCTTCGACCCAACGCGCTCTCGTCGTCGTCGTCGTCGTCGTTTTCATCCTCGTCGTCACCGCCACCCTCCCCGCGAACCATCTTCGCGAAATCCCGCAGCGACACCCCAAACATCGATCGCATCCTCGAATCCACCACCTCTCTCGACACCGACCCATCCTCCGTCCCGAGCGCCGGTTCCGCCGCTCGCGTCGAGCGTTGTCGCTTCGCCCGCCCGCTCGCCGCGCCCGCGCCGATCAACGCCGCCCCCGTCACCGCCACCATCGCGATCCGCCATCGTTTCGCCCGCACCGACCGTCCAGATTTATTTCGCCCCGTCGCCACCGTCGCCCCGTCGCCACCGCCGAGTAAACCTCGTCGTTCGTCATCCGTCGCCGCGTCGCTCGACGACATCTTCTCAACACCCACCGCCGACCGGTGCGAATCGAACCGATCGGGTCGAACCGACGACGACGAAGACGAAGAAGACGAAGACGAAGACGACGACGACGACGACGAAAACGAATCGAGTCCGGTGGCGTCGAACGCGGTCGCAAACGCCCGTCGCCGTTCCGTGTCCACGCGCGTCGTAAACTCCCGAGCTCGGATCGGAGGTTGGGTTCGAGACGTGTGCGTGTGCGTGTGTGTGTCACACACCCGGGTGTCGAGATTGGACGAGTTATAACTCGACGACGAAGACGAAGAGACGCGTCCCACACCGCCGGCTGCTTTGAAGTGCAGCGTCAGACTAAATGTAATCAACACTGTTTACCGGTACCAATACAAATAACCAAATGACGGAACACACGGGTGCTTCATTCGCAACGTCGTGCGACGCACCACTCGTCGTCGTCGTCGTCGCTGTTGTCGCTGTTGTCGCTGTTGTCGTCGTCGTCGACGACGATCGCGCGTTATGGCGAGTTTTTCAGCGACGGTGCAGTGCGTCGGCCCGAGCGCGTACGCCGACGCCACCTCCGTGCCGTGGTTTGCACCGCCGACGTGTTCGTGCGACTCTGAGAACAATTTAGTTTCCGTTTGGGTAAACATGGGATCTTCGTTGACGCAGTGCTGGTCTTCCGGATCGTCGCAGTGGACGTCGGTGAGTGTTCCGCAGTGCGTGTCGGAGTCGTCGCTCGGGTGGTGCGACGACGGCGGGGATCCCTTTCTGTGTTACTTTTCGCGGTCGGGTCACACATACTGCGGCGCTTTCGAGTATGATTGCTTAGGAGGCGCCTGCGTACCGACGGGACGGTTTCTCGATACGTACGGTGTTACGATCTCTGCCGGCACGTACAGCGCGCCGTCGACCTTGAGCAGCACGATGGGTTGGCAGCAAGTCACCGCTTCGACGGGCGACGTCAGGTGTTGCGGCGTCACCAACGATGCGTACAACTCCGACAACCGCTCCTGGGACATTGAAGACAACGCGTGGACACTCTTCGGTCTCACCTGGGTAGTTCTCTTCGCCACCACCGCGTTGACCGTCTATCATTACGTCACGAGCGCGCGCGCCAAGATTTCTCAAATGCAACGTCGCGTCGCTCGCGGACAAATTCCCTCGCGTCATCCCGTTGCTGTCGCTGCACCGCCGCCACAACAAACGGTCGTGATGATGCCCACACCGCCAGCTCCGGCGACGGCGACGTCCACCGCGTGAGGTTTCCGATTGTGCTTGTAATTGTACAACTAATAACCGGTACCGTAGGGTACCGTACTAAGTATATTGTATACACGCGACGACGACAAAGACGACGTTTGATTGATGATTGATTCACCGCCGACCACCCCAAGATTGACGGAAATACCGCTCGCGAACAGTCTCGAGCTCGTACCGGTCGAAGGCGGCGTTCGCGGCGGCGCCGCCGTCGGGTGGAGGACGGACTCGAAGACTC
>Ga0181590_10004648_pt1 | contig 11418 bp, 9 predicted proteins | sample 071ome_34_FD_132446 | JGI IMG/M metagenome (GOLD analysis project Ga0181590, IMG submission 132446) | Coastal salt marsh microbial communities from the Groves Creek Marsh, Skidaway Island, Georgia - 071411BT metaG (megahit assembly) | ecosystem: Environmental > Aquatic > Marine > Intertidal zone... | reverse complement strand
ATCTTAGTTGCGTTTCTACGACTTGGACCTATGTTAGGTATTTTAACTTTTTCTTGGTCTACCAATGAACGATAAAAGTTTCCTGTAAACCCATTGACATCGACACTATGATTCTCATATGTTTTTAAATGTGAAGTGTTTGATGCTGTTGCTACGGTTTGTAAATTAATGTTGTCATTCAATTCATAACGAACTAATAATTCATCATAGGAAGATGAAAAACTATTTCCATTGTATGCTTTTGGTGTTCGAACGTGATTATCAAAAGTATTTTGTGATAACACCTCTGACCATAAACGATATTCCATTAATGAACCTGTAAATTGTGTACCAAACGCACTACCACTACCACCTAAAAACACGTGTCCTGATGATGTAAATGCTGCTAATGAGTTCTTCATACCAGTAGTTAAACTTTGTGATGTAGCATAAACTATTCTTTGTCTTGTAGAATCGTATTGTTTTGTTATCAATTCAAAAGACGAACTTGCATAAATACTATCCTCAGTAAATTCACTTAAATCACTTGATGATACTCTTGTCAACATAACTGACCACATATCATCATTGTAAAATGGTTGTAGTGATGATGTAATAAATTCTGATGTTCCGTCAGAAGCACTAATACTAAATCTTAAATATCCATACTCATCAGTTGTACCATTGTCTTGTAATGTAATAGCCCAATCATTATTTTTTTGTAATATAACTTGGTCTTGTGATTTGGGTGTTCTAAATCTAAACTCTACGGTATCTGGAATCAGTCCGTCTGATGCTGTTTTCCAATTTGATTTAATGTATTGTCCTGATTTAAAATCTAATGCATAAGTAAATTTTCTTTTTAACTCGTAGCTAACTCTTGTACCTTTATCTGGTCCACCATATTCTCTAACTCTTAATATAGAACTTGGAATACCATAACAATTCAATATACCTTTTAAAGAACGTTCTGTTCCTTTTGTTTTTACAAAATATGGTAAATTGGATAAAATTCTTTTGTATATTTCTTCCGTAACTTTTTCTTGTCCTGACTCGTATAATCCATCTCCACTACCACTTTTACCAAATAGATACTCTGGTAGATTTAAGTAATTATTTCCATTAGTTAAATCTATTCCGAGTTGTTTAACATAATGTCTTGCTACATCTTTTGATATACCTTCTGATAAATTATTTAATCTTTTGTTAACATCTGTAAAGTGTTTTGTGTAGGTCCAGACTTCATCAAATTGTTGTCCAACCATATCCATAAATTCTAAAAATACATTGTTTTGAGAGTCAGCATAAACGTGTTCTGGTAATGAGTTTCTTAAAGAGTCTGGATTATTAAAGTCATATGTAGAAGCACTTGATACCATATTATCAAACCAAGTTACTGCAGTTGAACCTGTTGAAGGAACTAACCTGTATGGTTCACTTGAATTTTCTTTTGGCCAACTCGTGTCGTGAAACAATCCATTAGAACCACTTGAATAAGATGAACTTTCATAATATAAAAAGTTTTCATATGGGTCAAATGAGTCTTTTACTCTTTGTCTTTTTCTTTCAATGGATTGTATTCTGGACAATGCACTTGTAATGTTGATTAATGAATGACTAACAGCAGAGTGTGATTCGATTAAGATTAATTTCTTTTTAAAATTACGAAGTCTTCTTTCTGCATTAGAAAAATGAACAAAGTTTCCAAAACCCGTATCATCAACTTCATAATATTCAGTAGATGTTTTTTGATAATCAATATTAGGTTGTACATTAAGTAAACTACCTGACACTAATTCTCTTTCAATCTTTTTATTTAGTTCATCATCTGTGCTTAATAAATTGTTATGAGATTTATAATCCATAACATTATTTTCTATTGGACTATCTACATTATCTAAGTCAGCTTCAAATAAGAATGTATTATTAACTTTAACAAGTGGAACTAACGAAACATTATCATCGTAATCAGATATTTTTTCTTCTACGATTGTAAATCCTGATGTTCCTTCTTCAAGTAATGATTGATTAAGTGGTTGTTTTAATTTAAGTTTAAGTCTATCAAGTTCAAATTTAGAATTGATAATCAAGTAGTAGTCATTGTTTATCTGTACATAAGATTTGAAATCATTTACTTTATTTAATTCTTGTTTTATATGGAATAATGGCCATTTAACTCCTCCCACGGTTTCATCTAATTGAACATAATCTGCAAATTTATAGTTGTGGTCAATTAAACGATTAAGGTCAACTAATGTAGTTAACGCACCGATTGCGTCTACTTTGAATCCACTTTCTCTTAGTTTTGTATACTCGTCTTTTAAATTATGAGAAACTTCAACAACATCATCACTTATGACTTTTTCTATTGTCATTTCGAAGTTGAAAAATATTGACTTTACATTTTGTTCAACTTTATATCCATCACCACCACCATCACTTGTTCTTGGTGCGTGTTGTGTATTGCTCCAACTCCAATCAATATTATCAGTATCATTTGAACCATTATAAGTGTAGACTGGATACATATTTTCTGCTGATGTGTCCCACATAAAGTGAAAGCTGTTATCACCCACTTTACCGTGTCTATGACCACGTACTGCTGGTCTACCAGTTGCTAACCACCAATACTTTGGTAAGTTTTTATCATTGTTTTCACTAAACAACTCAGTAGTTGAAAAACTTTTTCTATAATTTTCTGGTGCATAATAATTACCACCCAATACACTATATTCTTCTAAATCATATCTACTGAGTTCATCAACCTGTACTGGTTGTCCTGAAACAGTTGAAAAAGGTAAAACTCCATATTCTGCCTTTGTAGATTCAAATTGACTAATAGGAAACATAGTATCACTTACTGGTCTTATTTCTTTTTTACCTTCCCACTCAGTTCCGTGTTTATCGTCATTTGGGTCAAGTAATGGTGCGAATTTCGAGTGAACCGGAATATACGCTCTAATGTAGTTTTCAAAAACCACTTTTGAACCAACCATACCTTGTGTAAATTTAAAAGGTTCTTCTGTTTCTTGTTCTGTTTCTAATGTTAATGTGTTAGTTGTATGATTGAACTTTAATGAAAACGGAAGTGGGTTGTATTGTGTAAGGTCATCTCTATATGGTTTATTAGGATAGTTTACTAAATTTAAATCTAAGTTTCTTAGATTTCTTATGTAGACATCATCTGAAATGTAATTAGCTGGTCTTAAAGAAATTTCATCTCCTGAATTATTGAACTCATCTAATTCATATGTGAATGGATTAACTTCAACTGGTGATTCTAAGTCTACTACATCATCAACTATTTTGTAATATCCTGGGTATGTTTCGTTGGGTCCAACTCCATAAGGTCCATTGTAAACTTGTCCACTTTCATCTACGACAAAGTATTGTAATTCATCACCGGAAATTTTTCTTAAAAATTTATATAATACTTTGTAATCTCCTGTTTCATAACCTAAGTCTCTAAGGTGTTGACCAACATTTAATTTTAAAGTCTTTCTACTAAAGTCTGGATTAACATCACGAACTCTAACTATCGATGTTTTTAAAATTTCATCTGTATCGATATCAATAACGAATAACTTAATATAATCTCGTTGATAAATGTAAGGTGCCTGAAAATCATCATCTATTAGATTATAATCAAATATTCTACCATAGCTTGATATAGTTCCAGGCTCTGGCTTGAAATATGTTGATATTTCTCTTGGTGTGAATCCAAATTTCTTAGACATTATTAATCCTTATAAGTCTTCAAAAGTTCTGTTTAGTTTTGAAGTATATCTTGAGTTAAAAAATTTTTCTTTTATTACAACTGTAACTTGTTCATATTCTTGTTCATCTGCTTTACCAAATGCTATTGGGTCAGCAAACGAAAGTAAAAAACCACGATTATCTCTCGTAACACTTGTTTTAAAATTTGGATTAGTTTTATAATCAGTTCTTTTCGCAAGTATCTGTTTTCTTATTCGTTCTCTTTCAAGTTCTCTAAATCTTTCATAGTATTCTGAATTTGCTACTGCTGCTTCTGTTGATTGATATGGCATGTTTACCTCACTACTCTAAATTCATATTCGTCATCGTAGAAGTTTATTTGTTCGTCTGTTGTTCCACTTCCACTCACAACCTTAATTGCAAATCTGTAATTTCTCTCTGCTTGAAATCCATTCATCCATAAGTTGAAGTAATTACCCGAACTATCACAACTAATTTTTGAACCCGTTCCAAATGGAACAATTATTTCCTCTGTATCAGCATCTCTTACTTGATAGTATATTGAACCACTCGGTAAATACTTTACATCTAATTCTGCTGGTGTTGTTGCAAAAGCAGTGGTAGGATATAATTCTCTACCCACAACTCTAAACTTTACAATAGAACCTTCTTTGTATTCTTCTCGTAAATTCTTAAAGTAAACTTTTAATCTTTCTAAATCCGTTGATGATAGTGGTGATAAACTTCCTGTTGACCAAGAACTATCGTCCCACTCTACTTCTAATTTAGGTGGATAGATTGTATGTGTTTCTGTTGAGAAAAACTTTAAATCTCCAAGTCTTGTTGTACTACTTTCATCTTTTGTTGTATCACTTCCTGGATTGTACGAAAAGTCTGCTGAACCCGTGTATAAAGATTCTCTCTTGACTAAAAATCCTTGATTAGGAAATAATGACGAAGAATAAATGTGTAGATTTACTAAGTCAGTAATGTCCATTCTAACATCTTGAGTTGACTTGGTTAATCCAAAAGAACTACTGACTGATAATCCTGTACCTTGACTTCCTGTCCACCAAGTACCTCCGTCAGTTAGTGTTGATGTTGATACCCAAGGTGTTTGTTCATCGTGATTTCTATATTGATAACTAACACCATTTGTTGTTACGGGGTCGTGGTCAAGTTTACCGTCTCCTTCTGTCCAACTACTACCACTTACTATGTAAGCAAATAAGTTTTGATTTCTTAATAATTCTGTTGAACCAGCGTCATATAAATTTAAATAAAACTTTGCACCTGATGAAATCTTACCACTTTGTATTGATGATGAAATATATGAATAATCGAATTGTATTAATACTCTTGAAACATTTTGTACTGAACCATTGTTAGCTACAGTTTTATTTACTTCAAGAATTTCATCTGCACCAGTATTGATTGATGAAGTGGTTCCACCTGAATAAATTGTTGCGTCTTTATCTCCAAATTCAAAATAGTGCATTATATTTCTCCTAATACTTTACCAATAATATCGGTGTCTGGATATTTCAACTCAAATATACTTGGGTCTTTTGAAGGATAAACTATTCCGTTTTTTGTTGATTGTGCAATGTCATAAACATTACCACTATATCCGTCTTGTGTTGTCGCTTTATTCTCAACAATGATTAGTGGGTTTCCAGGTTCGTTCCCGTCTGGTGGTACTACACTTGCTACTCCCTCTACCAATGATATTTGATATGCTACATCACTCAATACGATTGGTTGATTAATTTGCCATTTGTCAATGTTAAAATGTTCTCTAACTCTTTGAATACATTTAAACAATACTGAGTTTTGATTGTACCCTCTTTGAGTTATAATTCCAAACTTTATTCCAAAATTAATAATATATGCGTTTTTCAAATTGATAGCATCTGTTACGATTCTATATTGAGATAAGTACATTTTTAAATTTTGTTTTACAGCTTCATTTACATTTGCTAAATACTTATTACTATCGTAACCTAACAAATACATATTCAACGCAAGTGGGTTATCGATTTCTTCAGTAGTATCATTATTAATTTGTAGTTGTTTATCCTGAACAATAAATGCTTTTGCTATGTTTCCATATTTTTGTGGTAAAGAATAAACTCTTGTTATGTAGTCTGCTTGTGTTACTGCTCTGTTCTGTGCATTGAAGTAAGCACTTGCGTTTTGCTTTACTTCCGTAAGGGTTTCTTCACTTGAACCACCTGATGCTGGTGTTGGGTTATTAATAGATAAACTATCTTTTGATGTTTGTACAAGTGATGAATCTAATCCGTCTTCTTGAATTGTAAAAGTAATACTTTTTGGAAAATTAATTGTGTTACTTCTAACATTATGTTCTACTGCTCCACCAAAACGATATGTAATTGTTAATGTCGTATTACTTGGTGCTAAACCAAAAGTTCTGGTTTTCATAAAATTACTTGGGTCAAAAGCAGTATCTAAATGTGTAACACCAAAACTTAATGCTGAACCTACATTATCTGGATTAGGAACAATCACTTCATCTGGATTATCACTAACACCTGAACCAAATCTTAATTCCATTTTATTGTCATCACGAACATAAGTTGTAAATCTTCTTGCTGTTTTGATTAATCTCAACATATAAGGTGTGTCATTTTGAAATGCAGAATATGTTGGGTCATTAAGAGTTGTGTTTTCTATTGACTCAAATACTGTGTCTTGTGCTAAAAATGGAACTTGATAAAATTTATTATTATTACTATCGGTTACGGAAACGATTTCTGTAACTTTGTCATTAGACAAAACTAACTTGTCAAACTTTTTAGCATTACCAAAAGAAAAAGTTTCAGTTACGGTTTCACCAGATTTTGCTAAAACCATTTTTGTAAGTTTAAATTGAGTTGGGTCTGTTCCAGATGTAGGAACTTGAACTTCGTCTATTCTTCTATCCAACTCACTCGATACTTTAAAATTAACATCATCAAGTGTGGTAAAATCCACACCAGTATCTGATGTAATTATAGAATTTGCAGACAACACTCCAGCATAACTCAAGTCTGGTTCAAATCCACCACTTCCATCATCTTTAGCTGGAACTAATTGTGATACTTGTAATTCTACGGTAGCTGGAATCGCAAGAGATGGTTTATATCCTAATGATTGTGCAATATCAAAAATGTTTTTCTTTTCTTCAGCATACTCTATTAGTGTTTCTTTATATTGATTATCAACATAGTAATTTAATACATCTCCAACATAAGACGCCATTTCAATAAACATCATACCTGGTGATGATTCATTAAAATCATTGTATGTGTTTGGAAAGTAAGTCTTTGCAAACTCTATTAGATTTTGTCTGATGGAAGAAAAGTCTCTACCAAGATAACTTACATCTTTCTTTACTATTTTTTTGTTTGTATTATAATCTACATTAGTAGCCATTTTATTCTCCTACAACTAAATTAAATGTTATGTTGTCAAGTGTGTCCGGGTTCACTTCAGTAGTGTATTCTAAATTTATTTGTATTTCATTTGGATTACTATCATTTTGAACAACAATCAAATCATTAACAACAACATAAGGTAACCAAGTAGATAATGAAGTTCTAATATCATTGTCTATACTTTCTAAAGTTTCTGATGTTATTTGTTCAAATAACAAATCTCTTAAACCACAACCAAAGTTTGGCTGAAAAACTCTTTCACCTCTTGATGTAAGAATTAAATTTTTGATATTAGATTTAACTTGTTGTCTAATGGTTTTTGTTTTTCGAAAAAAACCTTCTTGACTATAATCTAATGGAAATTCTATTCCAACACATATGTCATCAGTTCTGTCTATTTCTCTTACACTCATTATGGTCTAAAGTTCTCACCCTTCTTTTTCTTATCCATTGCTTTCATCAAACCAGAGTAATCACGAGTTAATGCATTAACCACATCATTTGGAACTGCGTCTACATTAACACCTTGTTTCTTGATTGTTTGAACTGCACCGAATTCTCTTTTCTTTTCTTTATTATCACCCATACCTAAGTTTCCATACCCTAAGACATCTGCCATATTATCAGAACCTAAAACACCACCACCTAATGTTGGATATTCATCAGTTTGTCCTGATGAACCCAATGGTTTTGTGTTGTTCAATACTTCGTTCAATGCTTGGTTTGATGTGTATTGTTTCTTTGGTTTTTGTTTGACTTTTGGTTTAGGTTTAGAAATCGTTTCTGCTAGTTTGATTTCTTTTTTGTCATTAATAAATATCTCACTTAGCTGTTTTTTGATTTCTTTACGAACAACTAATTCAATTATTTTTACTAATTCATTCTTTTTCATTACTACTCCTATTCTACATTTACTTTTTTACTTAGATAAGTTTTACTATTTTTTATATTTTGTAATCTTACTATTTCTTTTGTTAGTTCAATACTTTTTGGTGTTGGTGAACCACCACTTGTCACTAGCTCTTCTGCTATTTCACTTTCGTTAGAAGAAATTTTACTATCAATCAAAGAGTCAATCAAAAATGTAAAGTCCTGATTACCCAAAACCGCTTGTCCAGAAGTGATTGAACCAATATCTATTGTTGGTGAATCTATTTCAACTTTACCTGTTGACTTAATTTCAATATTATCTCTTGAGTAAATACCAATTCCACCTTCTTCACCTTTCGAATTAAATACTAATCTATCAGATTGTAAAATTATCTGTGGTTTAAAATATGTTGGATTGTTATCAAAAGTAGGTTCTACCCCAACACTTTGATAAGGAACATATTCATCAGTAGTTAAATAGATTGAGCTTTTTTCGTCATCTAAGTATTCTGATGAAATATTAGATTCTAAATTTTCTGAATAAACTGGAGCACGAGTAAATCCACCAGCAACTATTTTTATGTTTGGTGACTCAGTAAGGTTTCTTGAATCTTGACTTCCAGTCATAAACTGATTACTACCCAATCTAATTGAGTTTCCAAATCTACCTTGTATAATTGTATCACCTTCTCTTATCAATAATTTTTTAACTCGTGATGAAGGATTAAAATATTTTCCATATACAAAATCGGTGTCTGGTGGTACATCTCTAAATGCACTTGCACCAAAGTTTGACTCGGTAGTTCTTAAATTTCTTCTATTGAGTTTTGACATATAATAATTACGACCAGCGAATTCACACGCAAGAACCTCCTCACCTAAAACCGGAACTTGTAGTATGTTAGAATCTAATGGATAAAAAATACCAGCGGATTCATATCTTCTTCCTTGTTGAGATATATTATATCGTGCTCTTACTGCACCTGATAATCCAGTATCAACAGTATCAGTAAACACTTCCAGAACCTCTGCTGGTTCAAACTTTAACATTAATTTTCCTTACTAATTGAATTGTCTATTTCGTCTTTTTTGATTTGTAACTCTTGAACATCAGATTCTATTGCGTCCATAAGTTGTTGTTTTTCTGCTTCTGATAAACCAAACTCATCTCCACTATCCGATACTCTTTTTTCTGCTGCTGTAATTCTTTGAACGATTGTTGCTAACTTGACAAGTTGTTCATCGTTCTTAACATTGATTTCTAAATACTCTTTTAACATAGGAATAATCTGAACGGCTGTATCTCCGTCTTTGATAAATCCCACAACCTCTTTCATCAATACTTCTAATTGTTGTTTGTTGGTTTTGGAATTATCGTATATGTCTTTGAAGACATCTGATAGGGTTTTTCCCTCAAATATTTCGTAATCGTTTGCCATAAAATTTACCTAACAATAAATATAGAAATGTTGAAAAAAGGGAATATATATTTATATATTGATTTATTTTTTTGATTTTAACATATAATTATTATACGAAGTCGGTTTTAACACCGATTTTTGTTCATTTAAAGGGGGAAACTAAAATGAAAGACACAATCAAAATGATTATGGAAGGTGTAAGTGGAATTAAAGACTTACTACTTCACATAGTTGGCTTAGGAGTTCTCGTGCAATTAGTATTTGTAGGTGGATTCTTAGGTATCGATGTTGTTGGTAATTTGATTAATCTTGTAAATGTATTTGCAGAAAGTGGATTTGCAGGATTTATATCACTTATCGTGATACTTGGATTACTTAACAAATAAAGGTGGATTAACGGGCGGTAGAAATATCGCCCGTTGTTACACTGATTCTTTAATAACTTTCAATAACTTATTCTTAGTATTTACATCACCAACAATAACATTAAAATTATTTATATCTTTTGATAACAATCGTAAACTAACGAAGTTAGCAGTCAATGATGTTTTTTTACCCCAACCACTTTCTATATCGTCAGTTAATTCTGCCAACATACAAAACATTTCTGAAATAGTTCCATTTTCTTCTTGATGAAAACTCATCAATAAATGTGTTGGTGATTTGACATAACCATTACCAGTCCACTTACCACTTGGACTACAAGAAATCTTACACTCAATAGGAAGTTCTCCATAAAGATAGTCGTGTCCTTTACCTTCATCAACTATAAAGTTAGGTTCTATTTTAGACATCTTTCTTTCAAAAATACTATCTAAGATTGGTGCAACCATTTTGGTTTTTTCTTGGGTTTGTCTACCTTCAAAGTAGTCAGAAAATTTTTTACCTACTAATTCTTCAAACATAGGTAGTTTAACTTCATTCCACTCTTTGACCATTTCGGGAACGACTTGTTTAATACTTTTGTTTAAATTATTATTTATTATTTTTTTCATAAGTTCTCATAACTTCATAAGACATATAATAGTCTTCTCTTAATTTTTTCTTAACATCTCTCCAGAAATTTGGATTTTTTGCTGTATCAGATAATCTTGGAACCCACAAATTAATTTGATTAAGTTCAGTCCAAAGATACAAAACTTCATCACTTGTTAAATGTTTGTGTTGTTGAATTTCTTCAATAGAGTAAACCTTTCGTGATGGTCTCGTAATACTTTGATGACTATTGTGAATAACTGGGTTTCCTTCATAGTTACCCGTTGGTTGTCTGTATGCTAAATAAGTATAAATACTTGGAATATTAACACCTTGATTACCCATTTCCGTAACGACTATAAATCTATACTTTGTATTCGTAGGGTCGTTCATAGTATCGAATACATCTTGAACTCCCTCAAAATTATTTTCTGTTTTATCGAAACTTACTGATTTTTGTCCGTTTTCTAATATACCTTCAATTTTATACATATATGTTTTAATACCTTCGTGAGACATTATTATAACTTCAAATGGTGATATATTTTTTGGTAAGTCTAATTCTTCAAACATAGACTTAATATTGATTCTGTTAATTCTATTATATTCTGGATGAACCATATTAACTCTAATCATTCCCTTCGGAACAATAAATTCTAACTTATCGCACTTAAATGCTTTTATAAGATGTTTCATTTTTGTTTCCATTTCAAAAGTTTTTAAAACCTGATTTTGTAAAGCATTTTTACAAACACCATATCCAGTAGATAATGAAGTGCCTTTATCATAGTCAAATTCATAAATAGTTTCAATCGGTGCACACCTAAACATACCTAAGAGTTTTGGTGGTCTTTCTGGAAAATAAAATTCATCAGGACTTTCAATCATAGATTGAGTAGGTGTTGCTGAGTCCATCAATGTTGAATCAAAAACTGGAAGTGTTGTTTTGTAAGATTGTCTTCTTAAATATTTGTTGTTATAATTGGGATTTAATCCACTATCCATTCTATAAGTTT
>Ga0181590_10004647_pt1 | contig 11419 bp, 8 predicted proteins | sample 071ome_34_FD_132446 | JGI IMG/M metagenome (GOLD analysis project Ga0181590, IMG submission 132446) | Coastal salt marsh microbial communities from the Groves Creek Marsh, Skidaway Island, Georgia - 071411BT metaG (megahit assembly) | ecosystem: Environmental > Aquatic > Marine > Intertidal zone... | reverse complement strand
ATAATAGTAATGTTGATAGTGAATTTGAAGAATTGATGGGAGATATAAGTGCGATTGCTACAAGAATGGATGAAAACAATGAAGAAGAACAAGAAGACCAAGAATTATCAGAAGAGTTAGAAGAAGATAAAAGAGATGATGATATAGATATTAATGATATTGTAGATATAATAGAGAAAGTAGAAGAAGATGAAGAAAATAGAGAATTAAAAGAAGAAGATAAAAAAGATGAAGAAGATGAAAAAGATGAAGAAGATGAAGAAGAAAAATTGTTGGAAAAATTAGAGGATGAAAAAGAAGAAGAAGTAAAGGTTGATGGTAAAAATATGGAAGAAATAATTGAAGAAAAAAGAAAAAACCAAGAAATAATGAAGAAGAAATACAATCAATATATAATCAAGAGATTGAAAGAATATGATAATAAATTATTTAATTTTACTAACAAGACACATCCGGGATATAATGGTTATGGTAGAACCTGTGGAGAAATAGATAAGAAGCAACCTATAGTGTTGAATGAAAAAGAGATGAAAAACATAAATGAAAAATACCGTGATTCTTATACGTATAGTATAAAAACTGGTAGTACAAAAGATAAAGTTGATAGTTTTTATTATATATGTCCAAGAATATGGTGTCCTATAAGTAAAATATCTATAACACAAGATGTATTAAATAAAAATAATGGTAAGTGTCCAGAACCTATTGGTGAGGAACCATTGATAATGGATGACAAAAAGGGTATATGGACAGAGATAAAAGATGGTAAGAGAGTTGCTAGACCGAGATATCCTTATTTTTTGAAAAAGAAATTGCATCCAGAGGGTTTTGAAATGCCTTGTTGTGGTAAAAAGGATAAATCTGTAGGTAAAAATGCTCGTTTAGTAACTGATTATAAATTTGATAAAAATGTAGAAAAAGAAGAGGAAGAAGAAGAAATTATGGATAATGAAATATTGAAAGATGGTATGTATAAACTAAAAAATATGACAAAAGAAGATATTAAAGAACGGGCAAATATGAATTATATTAGTAATAATAAGAATAAACCTATTGAAGAAAATAAATATGCGATATTACCAGATAAATTATCAAGTATATTAGGTAATATTGAAAGATGTAGTGGATTAATTAATTCAGAAACAGATTGTTTTGTAAGAAAGGGTATAAAAGAATATAATAATCAGAAATTTTTGTCATTGATGGTAAAATTAATAAATAATCCAAAAATAAAAAATGTAAATAGTTTGATAGATACAATAGAAGAAAAAATGAATATGTTAGAATATATTAAATTAAATTCAGGAAATACATTAAAATTATATATTAACGAAAATGTAAGTATATATGATAAAGATGAATTTAAAGAATTTTCTAAATGGTTTTTGAGTAATAAAAATAAGGAATATATTAAATTGATGGGTTTAGACAAAATAAGAAAAAAAATAGAGGAGATGAAAAACAGTAATTTTGATTTTGAAAATACAGATATTAAAAGAGGAATATTGCGTGAGTTTATGATATATAATTCATTTAAACATTTTATATATTATTTAAGGTCTGATAATATAATTAAAGACCACGAAGAATTGTTGGAGTTATTTACAAATAATTATGAATGGTTAAATATAAATAAATATAATATTGTATTGATAGATATAGATAATATAAATAATGAAGAGACAGTAAAGTTATTATGTTCTAAATTTATAGATTATAAATTGGGTACAAATAAATTAAATAATTTTGTGTTTGTATTAAAAATATTAAATAGTTATGAAGAGATAATACGAGTGAATTATAAGAAGGGTATAAAGAAAGAAATAAATAGTTTTAGTTATTTTGAGTATCCTGAAATACAGAATTTGGTAGAATTACAAAATGATAATTGTAACAAAACCGATTTATATAATAAAAATGTAATAAATTTGATAGATTTATTGAATGATTTATTTTTGTATGATGATAAATTTTTAAAAAATAAAGAAATAAAGATAAAGAAATTTGTAATTAATACTAGTTTTAAGATAGTTGGTATTGTTTTAGACGAAGATTTTAATAATTTATTTATACCATTAAATAATAATATATTTTCTTTATCGAATTTAAAGAATTTGGAAGAATATTATGAGTTAGAAGAAGTAAGTTATATGTATATACAAGATTTAGTTAAATTAAAATGTGATGTAAGTAAGAAGGATATAAATAAATTGTATGATATATTATATAATATATCAGAAAATGAATTATATAATAATAAAAATATGAAATATATTAATGCAATAGAAAAGAAGAATAATAAAAATGTATTGAGTCATATAGAAATAGATAATTATTATTATAAAAAAGAATTTTATAGAGGTTTTGAAGGTGAGGATAAGTCTAAAGTAGAAAAAGAATTTAGTAAAAAATTTATAATTCCTTTAAATATAGAAAAAAGAAATGAGGATTTATTGGAGGATAATATAGTTGATGAGTTTTTGTTTATAGGAAAAAGTTTGAATGATAGAAGTGATGATTATTTGAAAACATTAAATGATGAAAATGGTAAATATATAAAACAGTTGAAGTTGATAGTAAAGGATATTAAGATGGATAGTGGTATATTTAAGAAATTAATGGTGTTAAAAAACAAGATGCATCCATATCCTGAAGATATAAAGTTAATAAAAATAAAAGAATTGACAAAATCTATAGTGGATAAAATAGGTGATATTGATATTAATATGGTATTAAATGATTTATTATATAGAGATTTGGATGATATATTAAATATGGATAATGATGATGTATTATTGAATATAGATGAATTGTTATTGTCTCAGAATGATATATTGAATAATAAATTGGAGTATTTACGTAATATAATAAATAATCCTTTTAAATATGTTCAGAATTCGATAGAGGATTATGTATATTATGTTCCAGTGAAGATAAATAAGAGAATAGTTAAATTTAAATTTTTAACAGATACGATGATATCGATAGATAATAATAAGTATGTAAAAACATTTAAAAAATATTTTGCGAATTCTCCAATATTGGATGATAATTATGTTCAAGATACAACGGAGTATTTAATATCTATATTTAGTGAGTATGGCAAGAGTTATTCATTGAAATATAATAAGACTGTTATAAAAAAGAAGATAGAAGAGATGATAAAGAAGGATTATAAGGAAGATATTAATTTATTTTTAAAGAATATAAATAGTAATGATATATTTCAGAATGAAATAAATAAGATAGAAAAGAATGAAATAAATTTTGATGATATTAAAGAAATTATAAATAAAAAATATTACCTTTATCAAGATTATGAATTATTTTTATTAAGTAAGATATTTAATGTTAATGTAATTTTAGTAAATGTATTGTCTAAAACAACTAAAGATTATATAAATGGTATTAAATGTTTTTCTAATAGCAATAAAAATATGTATATAATGTTTCAAGTTAAAGAAATGATACAAAATATTAATCAAAGTGTAAACAAATTAAATAAATATGAAATAATTGTTCAGAATAATAATAAATTTTTCTTTAAAAAAGAAGAATTAAGTAAAAAGATAATTGAAAATATTGTTGATGAATTTTGTTGATTAATAGATGGGTTAAAATAAAATTGATATATATATACTACGTATAGTTTAATTTTTAAATAAATTTAAAATAAAAAAAATGCGGTAGAGATATGATTAATTTATGTTTTATTTTTATTAATAATGTATTATAATACATATAATATAGATGTAAAAGAATTAGATGAAAATTCGGATACATTTTGTATGAGTGAGGATGATGATTATACGAGAGTTTTAAATAATTTAGAGATAAAATTAAAACCTCATCAGTTAACATTATTGAAGCATTGTATTAAATATGAGAATGATGATATAAAATTAATTAATTTTGATAAAATTAAAGAAAAATATTCTAGTATAACTGAAAACGATTATTTTAATACACAAATTGGTATTATAGGAGATAAGGTTGGTTCTGGTAAATCGTTTGTAATATTAGTATTGATGTTATTAAATAAAAATATAAAAAGTTCTCAAATAGAAACATATGGTTATAATAAGGTATTTTTAAATATTTCAAGACAAAATGAGACATTTAATACGAATGTAATAGTGGTTCCACATAATTTATATTTTCAATGGATTAAATATATTAATGTTATAATTAAAGAAGAACATAATTTTAAATGTAAATTTATTAAAACGAAGAAACATTTGGAGGAATTTATACAGAATGCTAAAAAAATAAATGAGTATGATTTAATTTTGATAACTGATACTCATTTTAAAATTATTACAAATATATTAACTCTTAATCATATTAAAATAAATCGTTTAATTTTTGATGAAATTGATAGTATTAAAATACCTAGTAATAAATTTATTGATTCTAAATTTTTATGGTTTTTAACTGCATCATATGGTAATATATTATATCCTAATGGATATGAATATTATGATCATAGAATTAGAAGATATATTGCTAAGGCAACAGGATTAAATAATAATGGATATATTAAAGATTTATTATCAATGATGACAATTAAAAGATATAAAATGTTTACACACGCTTTGATATTAAAAAATTTAGATAATTATGTTGATAATTCATTTAATATTCCTATTCCTAATAATATTTTTATAGAATGTAAAGACCCTATTGAAACTACATTATTAAATGGTATAGTTAATGAAAATATAATACAGTTTTTGAATGCAGATGATACTCAAAGTGCTATACAGTTATTTGATTCAAGACAAAAAAAGAATGAAAGTAATATAATAGATATTGTAATTAATAAATATAATACAGACATATATAATTTGGAAGTGAATATAGAGTCTATAAAAAATATGAGATATTATATGAATGAAGAAGAAAATAATAATGAAAAAATGATTAGAATAAATAAGATAAAAGATAAGATAAAGATATTGGATGAAAAAATTCTGGATATTAAAAATAGAATAAATAATAATAATATATGTAATATATGTTATGAGGATTTAATTAAAAATAAAAAGACATTGGTTCCAACATTGGTGAAGTGTTGTTCTAATAAATTTTGTTTTAAATGTATTAATTTATGGTTATCAAATAGTAATATGTGTCCGTTATGTAAATATAGTTTAAAAAAGGAAGATTTATTTTTAATATCTGAAGATGTAAATGAAGAGGAAAATGAAATAATAGATGAGTCCGTACCTAATCCAGAATTTGATAAAATGAAAAATTTAAAAATATTAATTAAAAATATTTTTAGTTCAAATGAAAATACTAGATTAATTATTTTTTCTTCTTCAGAATGTTCATTAGAAAAAATAGAAAATATTTTAAATAATTTAGATATTCATTATACTGAATTAAAAGGTAATAAATATATTATTAAAAAAAATTTAGAATCATTTTATAATGGTATTAATTCAATATTATTAGTTAATATATATAATTATGGAAGTGGTTTAAATTTAGAATGTGCTACAGATATTATTATGTTTCATAAATTTGATAAACTTATTGAAAAACAAGTTATTGGAAGAGCACAAAGATTTGGCAGAAAAAATTCTTTAAACATTCATTACTTATTAAACAAAAATGAACTTTCTATTATTAATAAATAATTTATTTAATTATTTTTAAATTTAATTAAATAATTTAATTAAATAATTTAATTAAATAATTTATAAAAAAAATTAATTAATTAAAAAAATTAATTAAAAAAATTAATTAATTAAAAAATTTAATTAAAAAAATTAATTAATTAAAAAAATTAATTAATTAAAAAAATTAATTAATTAAAAAAATTAATTAATTAAAAAAATTAATTAAAAAAATTAATTAAAAAAATTAATAAAAAAAAATTAATTAAAAAAATTAATTAAAAAAATTAATTAAAAAAATTAATTAAAAAAATTAATTAAGAAAAATTATAAAAAAAATTTGAATAAGTTTTTTAATTAACTAATTAATTTAGATAATGAATGATAATGGAAAATATTTTTTCATCATATTTAAATTTATATTATAAAGAATGTTTGAATGAGTTAAATTTATTTATAAATCAAAAATTAAGTAATTCATTGGAATTTAAAAATAAAATAAAAAAAAATGAAATATTAGAAATATTGGATGAATACAAAAACAAAATTAATATAAAAAAATCAATTTTGAACAATATTAGAAAAGAAATAAATGATATAATGATAGAGTATTCAAATCAAATAATATGTGATATCATTAAAATAATAAAAAATAATAAAGATAATTATATAGAAAAAAAGGATATTGACAAATTACTTTCTAGATTAATAAATAATTTAAATAATAAAAAAATTAAAAATGATGAAAATAATATAAAAAAAAAGAGTTATTATAATGAATGGAAAAAAGAATTTGTAAAAAATTATAATGATATTAAATATTTTATAAATATTTCAGAAGATATTAAAAATAATAAAAAAGAAATTATTAAATTAAATTGGAGTAATTTAAAAAATTCAGAAAAATTTATTAATTTAAATAATAATTTTAAAAATAATAATATTTTTGAATTTTATTTTATAAATAATAAAAATGTTAATTGTAGTAATTGTAATTTAAAAATTATATATGATAGAGGATATAACAAATGTGTTTATTGTAACAAAAGTTTTTATTGTTCTATACAATGTCAATCAAGAAATTGGGATAAACACAAAGTTATATGTGAACATTCTATTAAAAATAAGATTAAATTTAAAAAAAATAAAACAAATAATAATAAAAAAAATATTGGTAACGAAGTTATATATACAACTGATGATGATAATGATAATGATAATGATGATGATAAAATAACTTTAAAAATAAATAATTATCCAGATATTTCAGAAGATGAATTAATTTAATTAATTAAATTAGATAAATAAATTAGATAAATAAATTAGATAGTGTTATAAAAAATGTTGTTAATAATATTGATATATTTTTTTATTATTTTAAAATTAGAATCATAATCAATAGATTTTTTTGTATTATTATTAAAGTTAAAATATATTTTGTATAAAAAATTATTAAGATTATGTTTATGAGTGGATATTTCAAAATTAATATAGATACGATTATTTAATTTAAAAATTAATTTATTTAAAATAATAGTATCTGTAAAATCATTAATTTTATTGGTAGATGAAAAATTGATAATAGGTAAATCTTTCTTATCATATTTTACAAAAATATTATTAAAATTATTTTTTAATATTTCTAAATTAATTAAATTTTTTTGAAAAACATTATATTTGTTTTCATTTTTTAAATAATGTAATTCTTTATCTTCGTTTAAGTAAATTATAAATTTTTTTTGAAATGGTTTTAATTTTGTTTCTTTTATAAATGTATTTAAAATATATTTAAATCTATCTTCTGTTAAATTTAAATCAAAATTATTAATTTTATTTTTATTTTCTATTTCTGTATTATTAAAAAAAATTTCAAGATAATTATATTTATCATTATTTTCTTTAAATTTATCTAAATTAAAATCATTCATTATAAAGGTTCTTATAAAATATTTAAAATTTGATTAATAATTTAATTTAATTAAAAAATTAATATATTAAATTTAATATAGATAATATAAATTAAATAATTTTAAATCAAATTTTTAATTTTGTATTAAAATGAATGAAAATAGAGATAGATTTATTAAGTTATTGAAAAAGGAAAAATTAAATTTAAAAATGATTGAAATCAAAGACTTAGAAATAGGTATATTTAATTGGACAATTATATATTGTTCAAAAAATAATATTATATTGAATTGGGATAATATATTTTTTAAAAATATTTATATAAACAAAGCAGTATCAGTATTGTCTAATTTGAAAAAAAATAATTATATTAATAATGATTATATAATTAATGAAATTAAAAAAAAGAATATAAAGCCACATGAGATGTGTTTTTTAAAACCTGAAGAGATTTATCCTAATAAATGGACATCTTATATAAACGAAATAACTAAAAAAGAGGAAGCAGTAAAAAATAATAAAAATATTAGTAAAACAGACCAATTTAAATGTGGTAAATGTAAAGGTCGTGATTGTTCGTATTATGAATTACAAATTAGAAGTGCAGATGAAAGTGCAACTTTATTTATTACTTGTTTAACTTGTGGTGCTCGTTGGAGGCAATAAAATTATTATATTAATTTATTTATCATCATCATCATCATCATCATCATTATCATTATCATCATTATCATCATTATCATCATTATCATCATTATCATCATTATCATCATCATCATCATCATCATTTTGATTTATTTGTTCATCTAATTCATCATCATTATCTTCATTTTTAGTTTTATCTTTATTTCTAACATTATTTAAAGTTTCATCAATATCATCATCAAAAAACTCTTCAGTATCATCATCATCTTGTTCTTCTTCAAATAAATTTCCAATATCTTCTTCCTTTATTATAGTATTATCTAATTCTTTAAAATCTTCTTTTGTATTATTTAATTTTTTTATAACTTTAGCAATACATTTAATAACTTTATCATTTAATTCAGGACGTTTACCTATAATTTGTATTAATATTTTATCATTAATATTGATAGTATTTAAATCAATATCTGATAAAATAGAAGCTGTTTTTTTAGGTATAATAATTTCAACTATATCAATAACTTCATCATCATTAATAATTTTTGCAAGTATACCAAAATTATTAACATTGATAACTTTACAAATAAATTTAGATAATATAATAGGATTGCAAATTAAACAAGAAAATATTACTTCGTATAATATATTGCCCATAAAACCATTGACTTCTAATTTACCTAAAGATGATTTTAAAATTTTGATAGAATTTTTTTTAATAATACCAAATTTAGTATAACCATTATATAAATCTTTTTCTAATTTATTTAAAATATTTTCTTCAAAATTTTTATTTAAATCTTTTGATGAAATTTTTATTTTTGTTTTTAAAATATTTTCTGTATATATATTCATTTTTATTATAATATAATTAATTATTTATTTAAATTCTAAATAAAATATTTTTTTTCAATTTTTTTATTTAATTAATTTATTAAATTATTTAATTAAAAAATTTTTTTTTATATATTATATAATAAAAATGGTTGACCAAAAAATGCTTTTAAATTTGTTATTGCTTGTTTTAACATCTGTTGCTGCTGTAGGAGGAAGTGTTAATGTAATGGAAAATTATGAAGAGCACCCTGAAGAGCACGCTGAAGAACACCCTGATGAGCATCCTGAAGAAGAAAAAAAAGAAAAATTTTATCAATATGTTAAAAAAAGAGAAAAATTTCAAAATGTGAATAATGCTAATGTTTCTATGAATACTAATGCTTCTATGAATGCTAATGCTCCTGCTAATGCTCCTGCTAATGTTATGGAATCATTTGAAGTTAATAATCCTAATGCTACTACTTTTCTGAACAATAATGCTCCTACAGTTGAAGGTTTCACTGGTGGTTCCTTCGCTGCTTTTTAAATATTTTTTTTTGTAAAGTATTTAAAAATAATTTAATATGAAATATATATATTTTAATTTTTTTTTCATATATTAATAAAAAAAAATTGAATTAATTAATAATGATATTATAATATAATTTAAAATGAAGAAAGAGAAAGTGATAGAGGATAGAACAAAGATAAATCAAATATATATTGAGATATTGTGTAATATAATAAGAAAACAGAATATATATTTAATAGAAAAAATATGTAAATATTATGATTTACCAGAGAGAGTATTAATAAAACAATATGTAATAAAAAAATTAGATGTTAGAAATATTTTAACATTATTTTATTCTTAACTAAATTTATAACCTTTATGATAAGGAGTTATTATTTCTGGATTATCTTCTTCTTCACTACTATCTGTTGTTTCTTCGTCTGTTTCATTATCTGTTGAATCATCATTTTTTATATTTTTATTATTATACATAGATGGATGAATAAAATTTTTATTTAAATTAATATAATCTAAATCTTCATCGCTTTCATAATTATATTCCTTTTCTTTTTCTAAAAAATTCTTTTTAAAATTTGCTGTTAATTCACGCGTTTCTTCGTCACTATAATCTTCTTTTTCATATTGACTATTTTGATATTCTATCAAATTCGGATTATAATTTGCATTTAAACTATATTTTGCATTATCTATATTTCCTATTGGTGTATAAAATTTAATATTTAATAAAAAATGATGATTTACACCCTTAAAATCATACTTTAAACCATCTATTGTCTCAAATCTAAAATCAATTTTACTTAATTTACCTATTGGATGAAAATCTTTTGGTTTATAATTAGTAAAATCAAAACGATTTTCCGAATAGCCATTTACACCTAATTTAAATAATCCTAAACCAATTGAATTTTTACTACGACTAAGTATATTGAAATGTTGTTCTATTATATTTGAACGTATTTTTATATGTCTTTCGCCCACTAAATTTACTAAACCAGGTGTTTGTATATTTTGATAATCTTCAAATGCTGCATTTATAGAATATTTACCCCAATCACCCTTACCCTCGCCACTTTTAAATGTATATTTTATAATTTCTTCATTACTTACATCTGGATTTAAATCTTTTATTGCAGTAAAATTTACATCATTTTCATCAATTTTATTATAATCATTTGAATTATGTATGGATTCTTCATCAAAACCAAATGTTTCTCTAAATGATGATTTATATAATAGTAAATAAAATGGGTGGTCTGTACTATTATTCTCATTTGATATAAAAATTTTAGAACTATCACTAGCAGGTATTGTTAAAGAACGTAATCTTATTGTACAATCATTTTCATTATTTTCACTAATAATTCTATTTATTGTAAAAATTAAATCATCTAATTCATAATCTCTAATATCTATCTCTATCTTCATTTCACGATAATTATTAGGAGTAATATTAGATTTATAATATAAATAAAATATATTATTATATTTGTCTATTTGATACATTGTTCTTGGTATTGAACTATCTAATATTTCTATACCATATACATATTTAAATGGTTGTTCAAATTCTATTGTATATTCATTTGGATTTAAATATTTATTTTTATTACGACTACTACTATCTATAGTATATATAATATTATCTTTAATACTATTCTTTTTTAAATAAGAAATATCTTCTATACTCATTATTATAATTTATTTATTTAATTATTTAATTATTTAAATATCTTAATATATATCTTAAATAAAATAATTAATAAAAAATTTTTTATTATTTTTTTTATCTAATTTTTTTATCTAATTTTTTTTATCTAATTTTTTTTATCTAATTTTTTTTATCTAATTTTTTTTATCTAATTTTTTTTATCTAATTTTTTTTATCTAATTTTTT
>Ga0181590_10004628_pt1 | contig 11451 bp, 10 predicted proteins | sample 071ome_34_FD_132446 | JGI IMG/M metagenome (GOLD analysis project Ga0181590, IMG submission 132446) | Coastal salt marsh microbial communities from the Groves Creek Marsh, Skidaway Island, Georgia - 071411BT metaG (megahit assembly) | ecosystem: Environmental > Aquatic > Marine > Intertidal... | reverse complement strand
TCCTTCAGGAGGTCTCGCTCTTGACTGATGCTGATGAAGCCCAGGATTCGGAAAACCGGGTCACACTCATGACGCTGCACGCCTCGAAAGGACTGGAATTCCCCGTGGTCTTTCTGGCTGGGATGGAGGAAAACCTGTTCCCGCTGCAAATGGCCGCACAGGATCCGACCGAGCTCGAGGAGGAGCGCCGGTTGTTTTACGTCGGTGCCACGCGCGCCAAGCAGCTGCTCTTCCTTTCCCATGCACGCAGTCGCTTCCGGTTCGGCGAGCAGACGCCCATGGTACGCAGTCGCTTCCTGGAAGAGATAGACGCTTCCTTGGTCCGCACAGAAGCCGGACAACCGTTTGACCCGGACAAGGACCGTTTCAAGACGCGAAGTTCGACCAGCGGCGTGTCCTACGATTCGATGGACCCGTACTATTACCGCAAGAATCTGCGAGAGCAGGCGGCCAACAAGCCACAGGGCAAGACCCGGATTGTGACCCGCGCGACGGACGCTGGTGCCTCGGCGCCCAAACCGAAAGCCCCGGCAGGACAGCGCATTGTGTACGACGAGGAAGAAAGTCAGGCGCTTGCCCCAGGCATGCACGTCGAGCACCATATTTTTGGTGCCGGCAAGGTTATGTCCCTGGAAGGCACGGGCCAGCAGATGAAGGCAACGGTCGACTTCCAGGAGGTTGGACCCAAAAAACTGATGGTTCGACTGGCCCGCTTGCGTCGTATCGGGTGAAACACCGATCCGAGCTACCATACTCACCGTCCCAATCCAGTCATATCCGGAGCCATGCGTCTTCTTTCCTTTATTCTCGTCCTGGTGCTGCTGACCGGTTGCGCTTCTGATGACCGCACGTCACTGGTTGTCTATTCCCCGCATGGGAAGGAAATGCTGACCGACGCAGAGCAATCATTTGAAGCTGCCTACCCGGATATCAACGTGCAGTGGATTGATATGGGTGGGCAGGACGCGTACGATCGCATTCGTACCGAGCGGGCCAATCCAACGGCAAGTGTCTGGTGGGGTGGCGATGGACCAACGTTCGCTCGTGCATCCGCTGAGGGCCTGCTTGCGCCCTACGTACCATCATGGGCCGAGGCCGTCCCGACCGAGGCCCGTGGCGCCGACGAAACGTGGTTCGCGACGTACCTGACACCGGAGGTCCTGCTCTTAATTCGCGCACGGTCCCGGAAGGAGAACGTCCGACGGACTGGGATGACCTTCTCGAGCCGGAATGGGCAGATCGGATCATCATCCGCTATCCGCTGGCAAGCTCGACCATGCGCACCATCTGGGGCGCCCTCATCATGCGACAGCCCTCGGTGGAAGAAGGGTATCGTTGGCTGGCCCGACTGGATCAGAATACCAAAACCTATGCAGCTGACCCTACTCAGCTCTATCTCAAGGTAGCGCGCGAGGAAGGCGACGTATCGCTTTGGAACATGCCGGACACGTATTTCCAGGCGGACAGCATTGGATATCCATTCGCCTTTTCCCTTCCAACATCCGGTACGCCCGTGCTGCATGACGGTATCGCAATTGTGGCCGGCGCTCCGCAGGAAGAAGTAGCCAAACTGTTCTACGAGCATGTGACAACCCAGTCAGCGCTAATTGATCAGGCGAACAAGTACTATCGCATTCCGGCCCGAAACGACCTCGATTCCACCCTGTTGCCGACCTGGATTCTGGAAAGTGATATCCGTGCCATGGACGTCGATTGGGAACGCCTCGCATCGGAGGGACCTACCTGGATGCAGTACTGGGATGAGAATATCAAAGGCCGCGGCGCGGAATACCTCGCCCAACAGAACGAATAAACCCTAAGCGGGCTCGGCCTGGGCCCTCGTGGCCGTTGGCAATGTTGCCTTGACGGCCGCTTGCTTGATGCCCGGGACGACAACTTTCGTATTGGCATCCTCCTCGGAGAAGTTCATGAGGACCTCCAAGACACCGTCCATCGTCGTCTCTTCCATCGATAGATGACGCAGCCGGCTGGCTCCCGCGAACCCCTTGAAATAGCCCCCGTACATCCGGCGCATTTCCAGGACGCCTTTGCGCTCACCCAGCCACTGACACTTTAAGGACAGATGCTCGGCCACCGCTTCCGTGCGTTCACTCCAGGTGGGAGGCGGCGGGACTTCACCGGTTTCGCGGTAGATCCTGGCATTCCGGAATATCCACGGATTGCCGATCGCACCCCGCCCGACCATGACGGCGTCACAACCGGTCTCGTCGAACATCGCCTCGATCTTCTCGGGGGTGGTAGCGTCGCCGTTTCCAATCAGCGGAATCGAAATACCTGACTCTTCCTTGATGCGCCGCAGCCACTCCCAACGCGCTTCGCCCTTGTACATCTGGCTCCGTGTTCGGGCATGCACTGCCAGTGCCTTGATACCCGTCTCTTCCAGCATGCGGGCCACATCCAGGATCTGGATGGTCTGATCGTTCCAGCCCAGGCGCGTCTTGACCGTGACTGGCTTGGACGACTCCTCGATGACCGCAGCTGTTATGGCCTGCATCTTCGGGAGGTTCTTCAGGATACCGGCCCCGCCGTCCTTGCAGACGACCTTCTTGACCGGGCAGCCGAAATTGATGTCGATGATATCAGGCCCAACGTCATCAACGATTTTCGTCGCCTCACGAACCTGATCAACATCGCCACCGAAAATCTGAATAGCGACGGGGCGCTCTTCCTCGTAGATGTCCAGCTTCTGGTGCGATCCGTCGGCGCCGTACATGAGGCCACCCGAGGAAATGAATTCGGTGTACAGCATGTCCGCACCGAACCGTTTGCACATCAGGCGAAACGGCGGATCCGAGACATCTTCCATGGGAGCCAGGAAGATGGGGCGATCTCCAAAGTCGATTCCGGCAATCTGCATACCGGGCGGCCTTGCTGTAAGTGACTGGAATTCGGGGATTTCAAGCGGGATGGCCTGAAACAGGGTGATTTCGAAGCAGTTCCGTCCGTAGGCTACCAGCTGCGTTACGATTTCGCCAAGAAGGCAGACATTCCTGTCATCTGGACGCCGGAGACGATATTCTGTGTACCTCGCCGTCCGGACAGTTCATTTTCCACTTTTCGGACACGGCTCAGTCCCAACCACGTATCGTCATGAATCGACTCATGCTGCCCTTCCTGGCAGGTCTCCTCTTCATCTCCGGCTGCTCGGCGCTTGAATCCGAAGTGCCTTCCATCGAGAATACGGTCATCCTGATTTCAGTCGACGGAATGCGATCGCATTATATCGACTGGTTTGATACCCCAAACATGGATCGACTCATCTCTGCGGGGGCACACGCCAATAAAGGCATGAAACCGGTCTATCCGACCAAGACGTTCCCGAATCACTACTCCATCGTTACAGGGCTCGATCCATCAAACCACGGCATCGTATCCAATAACATGTACGATCCAGAGATGGACCAGCTCTTCTCCATTTCCGACCGCGAAGCCGTGGAATCGGAGGCGTGGTGGGGCGGCGGCGAACCCATTTGGACGGCTGTCCAACGTCAGGGTGGCAAGGCTGCCACATATTTCTGGGTGGGATCAGAAGCTCCGTTTGACGGGATCAGGCCCGAACACTGGTACATCTATGATGGAAGCGTCCCGGGAAACGAGCGTGTGGATCAGGCCTTGACATGGTTGGACTTGCCCGAAGATGACAGACCGCAATTCATCTCCCTGTACTTCTCGGAAGTGGACGATGCAGGTCACCAGAACGGGCCTCGGGCCCAAGAAACGGCGCAGGCCGTGGCCAACGTGGACGGATATCTCGGCAGGCTGCTCGATGGACTGCAGGCCCGAAACCTGTACGACCGAGTGAACATCATCCTGGTCTCCGACCATGGAATGTCTCAGCTCTCACCTGATCGCGTGGTTTCGCTGGACGACTACGTGAACCTTGATGATCTACGGTATATCGACAGCAATCCGCTGATTGGTATATGGCCCGTGGAGGGAAAGACCCAGGGCGTATTTGATGCCCTCGATGGTGCGCACCCCAATCTGCACGTATGGCTGAAGGACACGTTGCCCGAGCGGTTCCGCTACAAAGGACATCGTCGTATACCGCCCATTGTGGGTCATGTGGACGATGGATGGTCGATTTCACGCTCGAGCGGAATGGCCGATGCCTACCCGCAGCGATTCACCGGTGGGACACACGGATATGACAACGAACTGGAATCCATGCGTGCCCTTTTCATTGGACATGGCCCGGCATTCAAGGACGGCGTTACCATCGAGCCCTTCCTGAACATCGAACTCTACAACGTGATGACCAGCATCATGGGTATTGAGCCCTCGCCGAACGATGGCACCGAGGGTGCACTCGACGCGATTCTCGAATAGCGATCCTCGAACAGTACCGCAGACCGTGACCTACCTCTATCAGGAACATCAGTCGTTCTTCGCGCAAGTCGCCCACCCGATCGAAGCATTGTGTGGCGCCGAGCTCGAAGAGCTCGGCGCCACGAACGTGGACCCCGCGTACCGTGGGATCCAGTTCAGTGCGAAGCCAGATGTCCTGCGTCGGATCGTGTACTGCGCACGCATCCCTACGCGGATATTGGCTCCACTCGCCGTCTTCGACTGCCACTCCGATCGCTATCTGTACAAGCGCTCCTGCGAAGAGGTGGATTGGCTCGAATTGATCGGAGTGGAAAAGACGTTTGCCATCTTCGCCACGGTATCCAACAGTCGGATCAGCCACTCCAAGTATGCAGCGCTCAAGCTTAAGGATGCCATTGTGGACACCATTCGGAAGGCGACAGGCAGCCGACCGTCTGTCGAACGTCACGACCCGGACGTCTCCATCAACCTGCACATTGAAAACAATCGGGCCACCATCAGCCTGGATGTTGCAGGACGCTCTTTGCATCGTCGTGGATACCGGATGGACGCGTTAGAGGCCCCATTACAGGAAACGGTGGCCGCTTCCATCATCCGCATGAGCCAGTGGAAGGGTGACATGCCGCTCCTGGATCCGATGTGTGGCTCAGGCACCTTGCTGGCTGAGGCCTATATGATGGCTGCGAATATGCCTGCCCAGATCCTGCACAAGACGTTCGGCTTCGAGCAGCTGCCCGATCATGATGCAGCCGCTTGGAAGCAGCAGCGCATGGAACTGGACAAAGCGATCCGATTCGTGCCCGAGGGCCTGATTCGGGGATCAGACATCTTGCCAGATGCCGTTCGGCTGGCGCGCAAGAATCTCGATCGCCTACCGGGCTCGAAAGCCGTCCAACTCGAACAAAAGGATTTTCGACATCTTCCGGACTTCGAAAACGGTGTCATCGTAACCAATCCGCCATACGGCCTGCGGATCGGGAATCGCGATGCCATCGGCGACTTGTTTTCGTCTTTCGGGGATTATCTGAAGCAGCGCTGTACGCACTCGACGGCTTACATCTACGTGGGCAAGCCGGCACTTCTGAAAAAGGTTGGCTTACGAACCAGCTGGAAAAAAGAGTTGGTAAACGGTGCGCTTGACGGGCGATTAGCCAAGTACGATCTGTACTAGCTGCGGAATAGGTGAGCACGCAAGGGAGTAACAATGGACCGGGAAGCTCCGTAAGTTGATTCAATTCTCCTGCACGCATCCCAGAATCCCATGCCTCGTTCCATCTCTGCATATTTGACGGTCATTGCCCTAGCCTTCCTGATCCTCGTTCCGGCCCATGCCCAGGAAACACCAGTTGTCCCTGATCCCGATCCAGCCGACGTCGAATCAGTCGATGCCATCATTGCTGCCGTCTATGAAGTCATTTCTGGAGAAGCGGGAGAAGAGCGTAATTGGGACCGTTTCCTCTCTCTGTTCCATCCACAGGCCAAGCTCATTCCTTCCGGCTGTAATCCAGACACGGGGCAGTGCGGTCTGAATTTCATCACGCCGGCTGAATACGTTGAACGTGCTGGTCCCGTACTCATGGCTGATGGCTTCTTCGAGACCGAGCGCCACCGCGTTGAAGAGAATTATGGTTCCATCGCACACGTCTTCAGCACGTACGACTCCTTCTACTCCAAATCAGATACGGAGGCCTTCAACGCAGGCATCAACAGCTTTCAGATCTTCAATGACGGCAGACGCTGGTGGATTCTGAACATCCACTGGCAGGATCAGAACTCGGCGGGCCCGATTCCCGAAGCGTATGGTGGGGATTTGCCTGTGCAGAAATACTGAGTTGGACTCAGTCCGCTTCCAAGGCGGATACAATCACACCCAATGCGTCATTCAGTACCGCCTCTGAAATATTCAGAGGTGGTGCGATGCGCACCAAGCTGTTTGAATGCAGTGTCCAGCCCAGCAGGACGCCGTCTTTCAGGCATCGCTCCACGACTCGAGCCGTGCGATCGGCGTCATCCAGCAGCATGCCCAGCATCGCTCCACGCCCACGTATCTCGACAATGGCAGGATGCTGAAGTCGCTCGCGCACAACGGTCTCGATCCATTTGGCCCGCTCCGGCAAGTGCTCGTTCAGAAGCACGCGCAGCGTGGCCCGCGCGGCTGCACAGGACACGGGGTGCCCCCCAAAGGTCGTGACATGACTCAGGGGTGGATCATTCCGGAACGTGGCCATCAACTTGCGCGAGGCCACGAATGCCCCCAACGGCATCCCTCCCGCCATCGCCTTGGCCAGCGAAATAATGTCCGGTTGGACGCCAAATTGTTCGAAAGCGAAGAGCGACCCGGTCCTGCCGAATCCGGCCTGGATCTCGTCGAAGATCAGAAGCGCACCCACTTCCGTGCACCGCTTGCGCAGGGCATGATGCCACGCGTCGGACGGCACGATGATGCCACCCTCTCCTTGAATCGGCTCGGTGATTACGCAGGCTACCGTCTCGTCGATGGCCGCTAATGCGTCCATGTCATCAAACGGTAGGAAATCCACATCCGGTAACAATGGAAGAAATGGATCTCGGTACACATCCCGGCCAGTCACGGACAGGGATCCGTGGGTATCCCCGTGATACGAATTCCGAAATCCGATCATTCGCGTACGGCCTGTTGCCTTCTTCGCCAGCTTCAGCGCACCTTCATTCGCCTCGGTGCCGGTCATCGTGAAGTACACCGAATCCAGCCCCAGTGGAAGTGCAGCCGTCAACTCAGCCGCGTAGCCAGCCTGGTGCTCCTGCACAAATTCTCCATAGACCATGACGTGGAGGTGACGATCGATCTGCTCTTGAATCGCCTCAATGACGTCTGGATGACGATGTCCAACGGATGATACCGCGATCCCCGAGATCAGGTCGATCACGCGCGAACCGTCCTTGAGATACAGGAAGGGTCCCTGCGCCCGATCTATATGAAGCCCAATCGGGGCATCGCTGGTCCAAGCCAGAGCATTTTGAAAGCCGTTGTTCATGCGCAAGCGTTCATTTTCACCGTTTCGTAACGGCACTCGCCAATGCGTGACCTATATTGGCAGTTCCGGAGCACGGTGTTGCATTCATGCCGTGCGGTACCCCGGAAACGTACGACATGACCCGCACTTTCCTCCATACCGCTGCTTCAAACATGACCGCCCATCACGGTCATGTACATCACGGTGTTCGTCCTCCGGACGATCTGGGATAGTCTGTGCAAACCCCTTTTGCTTTGGCATTCCGGTCGCTCCGGGATGCCTTTTCTTGTTTTTAACCCTTTCCATTTTCAGTCCCATGAGTCAGCGCTTGCGTCTCGCCATTCAGAGTTCCGGTCGCCTTTCCGACGACACGACCGACCTTCTCAAGGCCTGCGGCATCCGGATTTCCCGTCCGGACCGCAAACTCAGGATGGTTTCCGAGCATTTTGACCTCGAAGTTCTCTTCGTTCGCGACGACGACATCCCCGGATACGTTGCAGATGGCGTTGCCGACGTCGGTGTTGTGGGCGAGAACGTCGTTTTGGAAAAGAATCCAGACGTTCAGCGACTGGACCGCCTCGGCTTTGCCGGTTGCCGCCTTTCCATCGCCCTTCCGAAATCCGAGACCTACAACAACCTGCAGGATTTGAACGGCAAACATATTGCCACCTCATACCCAGGTCTGTTGGGACGCTATTTCGAGGAAAAAGGAATTCAAGCATCCATCCACGAGATTTCTGGATCAGTGGAAATCGCACCCGGAATCGGCCTGGCCGATGGAATCTGCGACATCGTGAGCTCTGGCAGCACGCTGATTTCGAACGGACTGAAAGAAGTCGAAGTGATCCTGCGCTCAGAAGCCGTGCTGATCGCCTCGCAAAGTCTGGATCCGGTCAAACAGGACCTGCTCGACCGACTCCGTTTCCGAATCCAGTCGGTACTGAAAGCGAAGAAGCACCGGTATATCCTGATGAACGTCCCCAATGCATCCATCGATCGGGTCAAGGACATCCTACCCGGCATGCGAGCCCCCACGATCATGCCGCTTGCCCAGGAGGGATGGAGTTCGGTTCACAGCGTGATTCCAGATCGCGCCTTCTGGGATGTAATTGATAATCTGAAAGAAGCAGGTGCCGAAGGCATGTTGGTCGTTCCGATCGAAAAAATGGTGCTGTGACCATGCGCATTCTGACTGATACTTCTGCTGTCACTCTCGAGGAGTTGATCGCGCGACCCGGTTTAGAGGCACAGGATATCACATCTGATGTCCGTTCGATCCTCGACGAGGTCAAGGAAAATGGCGATGTAGCGCTCCGGGACTTCACAACGCGTTTTGATGGCGTTGAATTGAGTGATTTAGCCCAGTCCACGTCCAGTACCGGGGTTCCCGATGATCTACAGGAGGCCATCCTGGTAGCCAGCCGCAACATCACGGCCTTTCATCGTGCGCAGCAAGAGCCGGTACGCGAAGTCGAGACCAGCCGTGGCGTCACGTGCTGGCGCAAATCGATCCCTATCAGACGGGTCGGTCTGTATATACCCGGTGGTACAGCACCGTTGTTCTCTTCGGTATTGATGCTTGCCATCCCTGCAGCCGTTGCCGGATGCCAGGAGATTGTGTTGTGCACACCTCCCGGCAAAGATGGCAACGTGGATCCAGCCATTCTCGCTGCCGCTTGTGAGGCCGGCATCGAATCGATCTACCGCGTGGGTGGCGCTCAGGCCATCGCTGCCATGGCATACGGAACAGAGTCTGTACCGCGCGTCGACAAGATTTTTGGACCCGGCAATCAATGGGTCGATACAGCCAAGCGCTTGGTCGCTGCTGATGGCGTGGCCATCGATCTTCCGGCAGGCCCGACCGAAGTGGGAATCCTGATCGATTCCACGGCAAATGCGGACTTCGTGGCAGCCGACATCCTGTCCCAAGCCGAGCATGGCACCGACAGCGACGTGTTTGTTGTGGCCACCGAGTCGGTCGACACGGATGCCATCCTTGCTGCCGTGGAGTCGCAACTCGGTTCCCTGCCTCGAGCCGACGTGGCCCGCAAAGCGCTGGCCCACAGCCGCTTGGTGGTGGCCTCAGGCCGCGAGGAAGCCGTATCCATCATGGACGCGTACGCTCCGGAGCACCTGATCATTCAGACGCACCACGCGGCTGCGCTCGCCGAAGAGATCACGCAGGCAGGATCCGTGTTTATCGGCCCATGGACACCCGAATCATTGGGGGACTATGCGTCCGGTACCAACCACACGCTACCGACGAATGGCGCTGCTCGGGCTTGGTCCGGAGTATCCCTGGACTCCTTTGTGCGTAAGATCACCTTTCAGGAGGCCTCGCCGGCCGGGCTGGATGAGCTGGGCAAACACGTCGAAGTCATGGCGCGCGCCGAACAACTGGAAGGTCACGCACAGGCCATCGCTGTGCGTCGTGAAATCCTTGACACAGCGACCACACGCACCGGCTTTGTTCGGCGCGTCACCAATGAGACCGATATCGTTGTGCAGGTGGACTTGGATGGCTCAGGACGCTCAGACGTCCGGACGGGGCTCGACTTCCTGGATCACATGGTGGATCAAATTGCAAAACACTCGCGCATCGATCTGACCCTTCGTTGTGACGGAGATCTGGAGGTGGACGAGCATCACACGATCGAAGACTCGGCACTGGCTCTGGGAACGGCGCTGGACAAAGCACTGGGTGAGCGTCGCGGGATCCACCGCTATGGGTTTACCGCCCCGATGGACGAAGCATTGGCACAGGTGGCCATCGACTTTTCCGGTCGGAGCTGGCTGGTTTGGGATTTCGCGTTTACGCGCGAGTACGTGGGTGATGTCCCAACGGAAATGTTCGCCCACTTCTTCAAATCCCTCTCAGATAACGCCCGCATGAATCTGAACATTCAGGCATCGGGCGAAAATGAGCACCACATCATCGAGTCTGTTTTCAAAGGTTTTGCCCGCGCATTGGGAATGGCCATCCGTCCAACGGGCGATGATGCCCTACCCAGCACCAAAGGCAGTCTCTGATTCACGTCTCTCCGTACCTTCCGACTTAGATCTTTTCATGAGCCAGGTCGCCATCATCAAGTACAACGCGGGCAATGTCCGCTCCGTGCAGTTTGCGCTTGCTCGCCTCGGCATCGAGCCACTCCTGACCGACGATCCGGCGGCGCTTCGCGCCGCCTCCCACGTCATCTTCCCCGGCGTCGGCGAAGCGTCATCCGCCATGGCCTATCTGCGCGAACGTAATCTGGTGGAAACAATTACCGGTCTCACACAGCCTGTCCTGGGCATCTGTCTCGGATTGCAATTGATGTGCAAGCATTCCGAAGAAGAAAACACGGACTGTTTCGGCATTTTCAAAGAGCGCTGCCTGCGTTTTCGCGGTGACGAGAAAATTCCCCAGATCGGCTGGAATACGGTCCGTCATGACGGAACGGGACTGTTCAGGGACATCCCGAATGAGGCCCATTTCTATTTCGTGCATTCGTTTTATGCGGAGACGGGGCCCGACCAGATTGCTTCCACGGAATACATCGTGCCCTTCGCTTCGGCCATGGTCAAGGACAACTTCCATGCGGTCCAATTCCACCCGGAGAAAAGCGCGGACGTAGGCTCACAGCTTATGAAGAACTTCTTGGCGATGTAGGGGACTTTTAGTCCCGATAATCCGTGGCCGATACCGTCACCATGGCGGTTCTGATTATCCTCATGTTGGTTGTCCCGACCCTGTTGACCCTGATCATCAAGGCGCGGATCGATTTTCCTCCGGACTCCAAGCTGCACTTTGAAAATGACATCGAACGCACGCTCAATGAGGCCGTAGCCGATGAAAAGTTCGAATCGACTCTCCACGGTACCATCGCCAGAAAAAAATCCTCAGCCAGGATGGAAAAAATTCGCTCTCCTGAGGAATTCGACTATCAGATCAGTCCCCGTCGTGATCGGGTGAATTGGAAGCCTTCCATCCCCGGCATCGTACACCAGGAAGATCAGGATTGGTCGATGTAAGCGAATCCCCTAATTCGCTGAATCGTACAGGCAATTCGATCCAACACCTGCCTGTATCCATGCGCACTGCCCTAATCGTCCTTGCCTGTTTTCT
>Ga0181590_10004621_pt1 | contig 11461 bp, 8 predicted proteins | sample 071ome_34_FD_132446 | JGI IMG/M metagenome (GOLD analysis project Ga0181590, IMG submission 132446) | Coastal salt marsh microbial communities from the Groves Creek Marsh, Skidaway Island, Georgia - 071411BT metaG (megahit assembly) | ecosystem: Environmental > Aquatic > Marine > Intertidal zone... | reverse complement strand
TTCCGGCACGGGCTCAGCGGAGGAAAATATCATGGCTTCGATAACCCGGGAGGGCGTTGCAAGTAAATCACTTGAGGTCATGGAACTTGTCTTTTCTTGGTTGTTGATAGCCAGATAGGGCCGAACGCCGCATCCTGCCGTAATTTCAGGGCGCCGTCACGCACCAGCTCCAGCGATGCCGTGAAATGGGATGCCAGCGCTGACCTCTCATCAAGAGGACCGTTCAAATTGGTGGGAAGATACGATTGCAAAGTCGCCCATCCCGGGCTGACCTTCAGCAATTCACCGAGGCGCTTGACCGCTTCCTCAACACTGAACAACCGGCTTGAGGCAATGGTAAGCGTACCTGTTTGTTTTGCCGAGGCAATCTGCCCATAAGCGCTGATCAGATCATAAAGCGTGGCGTTGAACGTAACATTATGGGTTGGTGCAAAATGTTCCGGTTGACCGTTTGCATGCCTTTCATGGCCAAGTCGCGGCAGGGCCATGAGCTTCGGGCCAGCCTTCTGCATAGCTTCCAGCCGCAACAGCTGAAATTTCAGCGCATCCGCCATATCAATGGTTTCTTCCTGCTCATCCTCATCGGGGTCAGGCAGGAGAAGCCGTGATTTGAGATAGGCAAGCCACGCCGCCATCACGAGATAATCCGCCGCGATTTCTATATCGAGATCACGTGCCGTATTGATGAATGCAAGATACTGTTCCGCGAGCGGCAGAATCGCCAGTTTGGTCAGGTCCACTTTCTGATCACGCGCCAGCGACAACAACAGATCAATCGGGCCCTCAAACCCGTCCAGGGTGACAAATAATGCTATCTGGCCATCCGAATTGACAGCGGAATGAGCAGGCGTGGAAAAATCGTCGTTGCCGGTCATGGTGTCTCTTCCAGAAGCTTGGTGATGCAATCCTGACCGACCGAGCGGAAAACCGTGCAAAGCCTTGCCGCATCGGCACGCGGCATCGGGTCAGAAACAACGCGCCAGTACTCGCCACGTTTGATATGCCCCAACTCAACACCATTGAGCCGTTCCGCGTGTTTCTGGCTGAGCAGGGCCGCCGTTGTTTTCGCACTTTTCTCTGTCTTGAACGCTGCGAACTGAATGACGAAATAAGGCCGCCCATCAACGGTGCGTGGCCGCTTTTTGGGAAGCGTTTCAGGTGGTGTGTTGAGAACAGCCTCAACCGCGTCATCAATATTTTCAGGTGATGCGGCCTGTTCCTGACCGCTGTTTTCCGACGGCTCCTCAGCAGGTTTATCCACCGGTACTGGCGCTGACGCCTCGACAGGTTCCGCTTCTACGGCAGGCTGAACAGAATTTTCACCCCCTTTGTCCGGCGAAGCTGCAGCGGTATCCGTTGCAGATGTTTCAACCTCAGCGGAAGGTGTTTTCGCCGCTTCTTCCGTTGGTGTGGTTTCGGCTGTCATTGTACCGGAACTCTCAGCCGGCGTTTCTGTTTTCTCCTCAATAGCGGCAGAGGTGGAGGAAGGTTTTTCTTCCTCCTCAACCGCAATGGGGGGTAATTCAGGTTCGCTCTCGGGTGGCAGCAGCACTTCCTTGCCGGTTTGATCTTCTTCCGGCTTATCCAGAAGCCCCATCACAGGGCTGTTCTGGCTGTCGATGGTCAGGCCGCCCGGGTTTTCAGGTTTGATCTTGAACGGGGTTGTCTCTGCTTTGAGGATAATGAGCGGCGTGTCCCTGGAGCCATCAACAAACCAGAGCGTAATTCCGACAACAGACAAGGTTACCCCGGCAACCAGCAGGATGATCGTAAACAAACTGATGCTTTTCGGACTGGGCTGGCCCTGATCACTCATTGACTACATTTCCTCAGCAGCTTCGACACCAAGCATAGCAAGACCGGAGCGGATAACCAATGCCGTCGCATCAACAAGTCGCAATCTCGCCTGGGTTACGCGGGAATCATCTTCTATGATGAATCGCAGGCCCGGCTCATCCCTGCCCTTGTTCCAGAGAGTGTGAAACGCCGCCGCAATATCATTGAGGTGAAAGGCTATGCGATGCGGTTCATGGGCAATGGCGGCGCTCTCCACCATACGGGGCCAGGAGGCAAGCAGCCGGATAAGTGCCATTTCCGCCACATCTTCAAGAGGCGAAAGATCAACAGATTGATCTATTCTTCCTCCGGCCTGACGCAACACCGATGATGCCCGGGCATGGGCATACTGAACATAGAAAACGGGGTTATCCCGGGATTGTTCCGTTACTTTCGCGTAATCAAAATCCATCGCCTGATCACTGCGGCGCGTCAGCATGATAAATCTCAGAATATCTTTGCCGACGCTGTCAAGCACATCGGAAAGGGTGACAAAAGTCCCCGCGCGTTTGGACATTTTGACAGGCTTGCCCCCGTCCATCAGATTGACCAGCTGGCACAAACGGACATCCAGCGCATCACGTCTTGAGGAAAGAGCCGCCACCGAGGCCTGCATCCTTTTAACGTAACCGCCGTGATCCGCCCCCCAGATATTGATCAGGCGATCCGCCCCACGTGAAAGTTTGTCGAGATGATAGGCAACATCGGAAGCAAAATACGTCCATGTTCCGTCTGATTTACGGATAGGACGGTCAATATCATCACCGAAATCGGTGGACCGGAACAACGTCTGCTCACGCGGCTCCCAGTCGTCAGGTGTCTTGCCTTTCGGGGGGTCAAGCACCCCTTCATAGATCAGTCCTCTTGCTCCGAGTTCTCCCATGGTCTTTTCCACCGCGCCATCGTCCACCAGCGCACGTTCAGATGAAAAAACATCCATCCTGATACCCAACCTGATGAGGTCAGCCTTGATATTGGCCATCATCGCGTCAATGGCAAAGGCGCGGATAACAGGCAGCCATTCCTCTTCCACCTCATTCATATACCGGTCACCGAATTTATCCGCGAAAGCCCGGCCGGTTTCGATAAGGTATTCCCCCGGATAATATCCTTTCGGAATAGTGCCGATATCCTCCCCCATCGCTTCCCTGTATCGGAGATAGGCAGAACGGGCCAGCGTGTCCACCTGCGTGCCGGCATCGTTGATATAATATTCCCGGGTGACCTCGAAACCTGCTTTTTCAAGCAATGCGGCCAGACTGTCACCGATAATCGCCCCACGGGCATGGGCGGCATGCAGGGGCCCGGTCGGGTTGGCCGAGACATATTCCACATTGACCCTGATACCGGTGCCGATATCAGATGCCCCCCAGTCATCGCCAGCGTCAAGGATCGTATCCAGCGTGTTCCGCCAGACGGAAGGATCAAGCCTGATATTGATAAATCCGGGGCCTGCTATCGATACTTCGCTCACCCCGTCAACATCACGAAGCGATGCGGTGATCATTTCCGCGAGATCACGTGGTTTCATCCCCGCAGGTTTCGCCAGCACCATGGCGGCGTTGGTGGCCAGATCACCATGATCAGGGTCACGCGGCGCCTCACAGCCGATCTTGTCAATGCGGAGATCACCTGCAATGGCGCCGGTTGCAACCAGATGTTCTATAATCGAGCGGATTTCAGTTTCAAAATGCGTATAGATGTTCATCACTTATCTCAGGATAGGTCCCAGATCAAAAAGGCGTTCATGTTCAAGTATGGCGTAACGGTCGGTCATGCTGGCAATATAATCGGCGATCTGACGTGCTTTGTCTGTTTCGAGGATATTATCGAGAAACGTGCCGTCAGCAAACTGCCATTCATCGGGCAGAACATTGGGATGTTCCATGAAAAGATCAAAAAGCCGGCGCACGACACGTCGAGCCTTGCTGGTCATCCGGTTGATCTTGTAATGCCGCCACACCGACCGGAAGAGGTAGGATTTCAAAGCTCCCAGATCGGCCGCCATCTGATCCGAAAAGGCCACCACGGGCATACCGGCGGCGCGGATATCATCGGCGGATTTCGGCGCGATATCATCTAGGCGGCGACGTGTTTCCATAACCAGATCCGTCACGGCCTGGCTGATCAGGCGGCGGGTCAGTTCATGAACCAGACGTGAGGTTTCAAGCCTGCCGTATCTGTCCCTGATCCCGGAAAGAACCGGCCCTGCCAGAGGCAGGTCCAGCATATCCTCCGGGTCAAGCAATCCGGCCCTGATCCCGTCATCGCAATCATGGGCAAGATAGGCGATATCATCCGAAAGCGCGGCCACCTGCGCCTCCGCGCTGGCATAGGTATCCAGCCCGAAATTCATCTTTGCATCCAGTTTTGCCACCGTCGGGCGGATATCGGCCGCATCAATCGGGCCGTTATGCTTGATCACACCTTCCAGGGTTTCCCATGTCAGATTGAGCCCGTCAAATTCAGCATAGCAATGTTCAAGACGGGTGAGGATACGGATCGTCTGCTCGTTATGATCAAACCCGCCCCAGTTCTGCATGGCGTCATCGAGTTCATATTCACCGGCATGGCCGAAAGGGGTATGGCCGAGGTCATGGGCAAGGGCAATGGCTTCGGCGAGATCATCATCGATGCCGAGCTGCCGCGCAATCGCCCGGGTGATCTGGGCAACTTCGAGCGAATGGGTCAGACGTGTTCTGAAATAATCCCCTTCATGATAGATGAAGACCTGCGTCTTGTGCTTGAGCCTGCGGAACGCGCCGCAATGAATGATCCGGTCACGGTCCCGCTGAAAGGCATTTCTCGGGTCAATCTCATGGCGGTCATCTTGGTCACGATCCGGCAAGGTAATCTGCCGGCCGCGGGACAGCCGGTGATCAGAAGCATAAGCCGCCAGAATGGGGGTGTAGTCGTGCATCATATTTCCTTACGGTGATGCCGCGAACATACCGTCTAACCCCCCCGTTGGGCAATGCCTTTATCACGCCCCTGCCGCTGGCCTCCCCACCCGCTCCGTTGCGGGGTGTTTGGGTCCGGTTTGAAGGAAGTCGCCTTGAATGGAGACAGGCCAGGGCCAGCCAGATGTTAAAACCGCCCTTCATTCAATTCCCAGTAGATATCCGTGTCTTTTATCTTGTCGTTTTCTTCGGCCCAATCTACAGGAAGTTCTCCACCCTTATCACGCGCCCGGATATCCGCCCCGGCCTTGAGTAATACCTCAATGTTCTCCGGCGTGCCAGATACCGCCGCCCAATGAAGCGGAGTAGAGCCAAGGCTAGTACGTGCCTCAATATTGGACCCGGCCTTGATCAGCACCTCTATGTTCTCCGGCGTGCCATGCCCCGCCGCATAATGAAGCGGGGTCCAGCCATCCTTATCACGCACCTCAATATCCGCCCCGGCTTTGAGCAAGATCCTGATACTTTCCGTCGTGCCAAATGCCGCCGCAAAATGAAGCGGGGTCAAACCATCCTCAATACGTGCCCTGATATCCGCCCCTGCCTTGAGCAATACCTCAATGGTCTCCGGCGTGCCACGCCCCGCCGCAAAATGAAGCGGGGTCCATCCATCCTCAGTTCGTGCCTCAATATCCGTCCCGGCCTTGAGCAATGCCTCAATGGTCTCAGGCGTGCCATGTCCCGCCACCCAATGAAGCGGGGTCCGGCCATTCTTATCACGTGCCTTGATATCCGCCCCAGCCTTGAGCAATACCTCAATAGTCTCAGGTGTGCCAAATACCGCTGCCACATGAAGCGGGGTCAAGCCATCCTCACCACGAGCATTAACACCGGCACCATTGGCCAGTTCCTGTTGCAATCTTTCAACACTGGCTGATTTCCACCAATTCCCGTCACAGAGGTTTTCACATGTTCCGGCTTTTACGGTGCCGGGAAATAACAGCACCAAACCCGCCAGTAAAATGAAGACTGATCGCATCACCATCCTCCCTGATCCTTCACCCTTTCGGGTAAGGCTAGCACAGGGCTGGTTAACAAATTGTTAAGGTGAAACACCGCCTGAACCGGCGGGCAATAACGCGGCAATGAAAACGCCTGCCTTGCGGCGGATTACCAGAAGCATTATATTCATATTAACCGCAACCTGAGATAAAGCCGCGCCATGGATGATATCACCACGACACCGCACACCGATTTCCGCCTGACGCCTTCGGCGATTGACCGTGTTTCGGTTCTGCTGGAAAGCGAAGAGGGAAAGGTGTTCCGTGTTGCCGTGCTGGGCGGCGGATGCAGCGGGTTTCAGTACAGTTTCAGCATTGACGATTCCCCCGCCGGTGATGATCACGTGCTTGACCTTGCCAACAGCACGGGCCAGCCGGTACGTGTTGTTGTCGATGACATGTCGCTTGAGCTTCTGGCTGGCAGTGAGCTTGATTATGTGCAGGAACTGATCGGCAGTTATTTCCAGGTCTCCAACCCGAATGCGACCGCGTCCTGCGGCTGTGGGACCTCCTTTGCCATCTGATCACGTCACCATCGCCAGCTGGAATGTCAATTCCATCAAGGTTCGTGCCCCGCAGGTGATCGACTGGCTCGGCTCTTCGGGCACCGATATCCTCTTTATGCAGGAAATCAAATGCATGGATGATGCCTTCCCCCGTGAGATGTTTGAAGAGGCGGGGTATCAGGTTCATGTCCACGGGCAGAAAACCTATAACGGTGTTGCCATCGCCACCCGCCTGCCGCTTGAACATATCTGCCGCGGTCTGCCCGGTGCCCAGGATCAGGGCGACGACGAACAGGCACGTTTCATCACCGCTGATCTGGGCGATATCACGCTGGCGGGGCTTTATATGCCCAACGGCAACCCGACACGCGCCGATGACGGCACGCCCCATCCCAAACTTATCTATAAACTCGGCTGGATGGAAAAACTGGCCGCATACGCCGATGCGCTCAACAGGTCATCACGGCCGGTTATCTTCCTCGGTGATTTCAACATCATCCCTGATGCGGCAGATGCCTGGGATATAAATCTCTGGAAAGGCGATGCGCTCCACCATCCGGATACGCTGGCCTTGTTCCGGCGGATGTGCTGGCTTGGCTATACCGATGCGTTCCGTGCCCTTCACCCGAACCTGATCGCCTATAGTTTCTGGGATTATCAGGGCGGCGCCTGGCAGAAAGATCACGGCATCCGGATCGATCATATCCTCGCTAACCCCGAGGCCATGGACCGTATTATCGAGGCAGGAATAGACAAAACCCCGCGTGGCAATGACCGCGCCAGCGACCACACCCCGGTCTGGTGCCGCCTTTCAATGGGCTGAGAGGTCAGCCGGTTTGGTATCATGCCTCCGGGGGGGTATTGGGTTAAATCCCTGTAACCGCCCCCTGAAAGCTCCCCTTAAATATCTGCGCCTAGATATCGGCGTAGACGTGCTTTTCGGATTTCGCGCCGGGATGGGTCACGGCCCCCTTCTCTGCTGAGCCGACCGTCTGGGCGTATTTCCACAACGTGCCGGATTGATAGTCCGTCTCACGTGGGGTCCATTCCTTGCGGCGGGCATCAAGTTCCGCATCGCTCAGATCAACGGTGATGGTATTATTCTCCGCATCGATGGTGATAACATCCCCGTCTTTAAGCAGGCCAATGGGCCCGCCGACCGCAGCTTCAGGCCCGACATGGCCGATGCAGAAGCCACGGGTTGCGCCGGAAAAACGGCCATCGGTGATCAATGCCACCTTGTCGCCCATCCCCTGGCCGTAAATCGCAGCGGTGGTGGCGAGCATCTCCCGCATACCGGGGCCGCCTTTCGGGCCTTCGTAGCGGATGACAATAACATCGCCTTCCTTGTAATCACGACGCTCGACGGCCGCGAACGCATCTTCCTCGCAGTCAAAACACCGCGCGGTGCCGGTGAAGACAAGGTTTTTCATCCCCGCAACCTTCACAATCGCGCCTTCCGGGGCAAGATTTCCCCTGAGCCCGACGACACCCCCCGTCGGCGACAGGGGTTTTGACGTGGAATAAATGACATCCTGATCTTTGGGGACAACCACATCAGCCAGATTTTCAGCCATGGTCCTGCCGCTTACGGTCATGCAGTCGCCATGAATATAGCCGCCGTCCAGCAGGGCTTTCAGCAATACCGGAACGCCGCCGATTTCAAACATATCTTTGGCCACATAGCGGCCACCCGGCTTGAGATCAGCGATATAAGGCGTCCGCTTGAAGATTTCAGAGACATCATGCAGATCAAAATCAATGCCGCATTCCGCCGCCAGCGCAGGCAGATGCAGGCCCGCATTTGTCGATCCGCCCGATGCCGCCACCACGGTGGCCGCATTCTCAAAGGCTTTGCGGGTAAGGATATCCCGCGGACGGAGATTGGTCTTGAGCAGTTCCATCACCGCACGGCCCGAATGATAGGCGTATTCATCACGGGTTTCATACGGCGCAGGCGCCCCGGCTGACCCGGGGATCGCAAGCCCGATGGCTTCGGATACACATGCCATCGTATTGGCGGTGAACTGGCCGCCGCAGGAACCAGCGCTCGGGCAGGCCACGCATTCCAGCTCATGCAGGTCTTCATCAGACATATTCCCTGCGGCATGGGCGCCCACGGCTTCAAAAACGTCCTGAACGGTCACGTCCCTGTCCTTAAAACGGCCCGGCAGAATAGACCCGCCATACATGAAAACCGAAGGGATATTGAGCCGTGCCATCGCCATCATCACACCGGGAAGGGATTTATCGCATCCCGCAAGCCCGACCAGCGCATCATAACAATGCCCGCGAACCGTAAGCTCGATCGAATCCGCAATCACTTCGCGGCTGACAAGTGAGGATTTCATGCCCTGATGGCCCATGGCAATGCCGTCGGTCACGGTGATGGTGGTAAATTCACGAGGGGATCCATTATGGTCAGCAACACCTTTCTTGGCGGCCTTCGCCTGACGGTCAAGGGTGATGTTACAAGGGGCGGCTTCATTCCAGGTCGACACAACCCCGACCAGAGGCTGATTGATCTCCTCTTCGGTCATTCCCATGGCATAGTAATAGGAACGATGCGGCGCACGTTCGGGGCCGACCGATACATATCGGCTCGGAAGTTTGGATTTATCCCAGTTGCTTGTCATGTTATCCTCCTGAATTCAAATATAATCATACTCAGCCGAGACGTTCCCGGGCAAGGGAAAGCCTCTCCAGCGTATCGTTTTCTTCCACAAGGCGGCGACGATTTTCTTCAATGACATCCTGAGGTGCCTTTGACATGAAACCCGGATTGCCAAGCTTGCCTTCCAGTTTACGCTTTTCCTGCTCAACGGTTTTGATCTCTTTGTCTAGACGCGCCCGTTCGGCGTCAAAATCAAGAATACCGGCAAGCGGGAGGCCAAAGCCGATCCCGTCGACAACACCCTGGGCCGATTGCTCCGGCAGGCTTTCGGCAAATCGCACAGTCTCAAGCCGTGCCAGCCTCAGAAGTGAGGGCAGATTTCCGTCAATCCGTTTGCTGATGGTCGCATCACCAGTGACAAGCACCAGTTCAGGCTTCGCAGAAACAGGAACATTCATCTCGCTCCGGATCGAACGGATGGCGGTGATCAGATCAACAACAAAGCCGATTTCATCCGCCGCGTCCTTGTTATCTCCGGTTTCGATCTCAGGCCAGCTGGAAGTGATAAGCATTGTATCGCCGCCAAACACCTTTTCCCAGAGCTCTTCGGTCAGGAAAGGCATCATGGGGTGAAGCATGCGGACAGCCTCGGCGATTACCCGGGCGGCAACGGCCTTGGTCTCACCTGCTGAGGCATCTTCTTCGGCCAGTTGCGGTTTGATCAGTTCAAGATACCAGTCACAGTAACTGTTCCAGATAAATTTATAGATAGCGTCAGCGGCTTCGTTGAACCGGTATTCTTCGATGGAAGCGGAAACTTTGCGTCCTGTCTCCGCCAATTCATGCACAATCCATTTATTGACCGGCTCGCTCACCCGGGCCAGATCAACCTTCTCGCCCCCTTCACAGCCATTCATTTGCAGGAAACGGCAGGCGTTCCAGATTTTGGTTGCAAAATTGCGGTAGCCCTCGATCCGGCTTTCGGCCAGTTTGATATCACGTCCCTGAGCCGCCATCGCCGCCAAGGTGAAGCGGAGCGCATCGGCACCGTATTTGTCGCTGAGCTCGAGCGGGTCCATCACGTTGCCCTTGGACTTGGACATTTTCTGCCCTTTTTCATCACGGACAAGCGCGTGGATATACACATCACGGAACGGCACCTCACCATCCATGAAATGCATGCTCAGCATCATCATCCGGGCAACCCAGAAAAAGATGATATCAAACCCCGTGACCAGAACATCACCGGGATAATAACGCTTTACTTCAGGCGTTGGGTCAGGCCATCCCAGCGTTGAAAATGGCCACAGGCCGGATGAAAACCAGGTGTCCAGCACATCTTCATCCTGATTGAGCATGACCGCCTCACCGTAATGAGCTTCAGCAAGTGAATTGGCCTCATCTTCATCCATGGCAACAAATGGCGTGCCGTCAGGACCGTACCATGCCGGTATCCGATGCCCCCACCACAGCTGACGGGACACGCACCAGGGCTGGATATTGCGCATCCATTCAAAATAGGTTTTCTCCCACCGCTGGGGAACGATCCGGGTACGGCCGTCTTCAACAGCCCTGATCGCAGGCTGGGCAAGCGTATGGGCATCCACATACCACTGATCCATCAGCCACGGTTCGACAGGAACACCGGATCTGTCGCCATGGGGAACGGTATGTGTTGTGTCCGTTATTTCTGCCAGGAGACCAAGCTCTTCAAAAGTCTCGACCACACGTTTGCGTGCTTCGAACCTGTCCATCCCCTGCCAGTCTTGGGGGGTGTTTTCGTTCAGCTTTGCCTCAGCGTCGAGAATATTGATCATGGGCAGATCATGGCGTCGGCCCAGCTCAAAATCGTTGAAGTCATGCGCCGGGGTGATCTTCACCGCACCGGAGCCTTTTTCCATATCCGAATATTCATCCGCGACGATCGGTATCCGGCGATCCACGATAGGAAGTCGTACATATTTGCCGACAAGATGACGATACCGCTCATCATCGGGATGAACGGCAACGGCGGTATCTCCCAGCATGGTTTCAGGCCGTGTCGTGGCGACGGTGATAAACGCATCATCCTCGCCGTCAATCGGATATTTCAGATGCCAGTAATTTCCCTGCACTTCCTTCTGCTCAACTTCAAGATCAGAGATGGCGGTCAGGAGTTTGGGATCCCAGTTCACCAGCCGCTTATCTCGGTAGATAAGACCCTGACGATGCAGATCAACAAAGACTTTCCGCACCGCATGTGAAAGCCCCTCATCCATAGTAAACCGGTCGCGGGGCCAGTCAGGTGACGCGCCGAGCGAGCGGAGCTGACGGCTGATTGTTCCGCCGGATTGATCTTTCCAGGTCCAAACACGTTCGATGAATTTTTCACGCCCCAGATCACGTCGGTCAATGCCTTCCGCGTTCAGCATCCGTTCGACAACCATCTGGGTGGCGATACCGGCATGATCCATGCCAGGTTGCCACAGGGCATCCCTGCCCTTCATGCGGTGAAAGCGGATAAGAATATCCTGCAGGGTAAAGGTCAGCGCATGGCCGATATGA
>Ga0181590_10004615_pt1 | contig 11466 bp, 8 predicted proteins | sample 071ome_34_FD_132446 | JGI IMG/M metagenome (GOLD analysis project Ga0181590, IMG submission 132446) | Coastal salt marsh microbial communities from the Groves Creek Marsh, Skidaway Island, Georgia - 071411BT metaG (megahit assembly) | ecosystem: Environmental > Aquatic > Marine > Intertidal zone... | reverse complement strand
GCAGAGCGGACAAATGCAGCCGCCTTGAAAGCGGCCGGCCCACAAGGCCCGGGGGTTCGAATCCCTCCCGTTCCGCTGCGGCGTCGACCGTCGCCGGTCACACGCCGGTGATGTCGACGCCCATGAGTTCGCTGAACCGTCTGGCGTACTCGGCGTCATCGGCGGTGGCGCCGAGGGCGAACCAGTCCGCTGCGCTCATCGCATCTCGCCCAGCCACCATCTCGGCTGCACCCCAACTCACCTGGTAGCGGAGTTCGGGCTCATCGGTCTCGATCGCGTGCTGGATGATGCGAGCCACCTCCACCGCATCGGTCGCCTGCTGAATGCCCGCCGCGTACATCTGGAACATGCGCTGGTAATGCGCCCCGTAGGCACCGGTGTCATTCGGCGCCTCGATGTTCTTGCCGAAGATCGCCGACTTGGTCACGCCCGGCTCGACGATCGCCACCCTGATGCCGAAGGCCGCCAGCTCGAGTGCCATCTCCTCGCTCACTCCCTCGAGTGCCCACTTCGATGCCACGTAGGGCGCCTGCGCCATCGCTCCAAAACGGCCGGCGATCGAGGTGACGTTGACGATCGTTCCCGACCCGCGCTCGCGCATCTGGGGCAGCACGGCCCGCGAACAGCGGATCGCTCCGACCAGGTCGATGTTCATCACATCGAGGAACTGTTCCGATGAGCACTCCTCGACCACACCGTTGCCACCGACCCCGGCGTTGTTCACCAGATGGTCGACCCGCCCGGCGCGCTCCAAGATGTCGGCGAAGCCACGTTCGACCGAGGCGTCGTCGGCGACATCGAGCTCGGCCAACTCGATCTCGACCCCCTCCTGGTCCGCTAACGCGAGCAGCTTCTCAGCGCGATCGAGCGCGCGCACTGTGCCGAACACGCGGTGTCCGTTCGCGGCGAGGTGGAGGGCGGTCGCGCGACCGATGCCGGAGTTGGCCCCGGTGACGACGGTGATGGATGAGGTCATGAGCCGAGATTAGGGGAGCCAGCCGTCCGACCGACTGGCCGGGAACATCGCCGCGCACACCGACATGTTTCGATCCTATGTTTGATTATCGAACACATGTCTGATATAGTGCGAGGACCGACCTCCCGCTGCACAGATCCTGGAGCAACGGTGAGCCAAGTTCACACCCCGACATACGCGGCGAACGACGAGGCAAGCGTCGACATCGCACGCCTCGTCTCCGGCCTCCTTGAGCAGTCGCTCGAGCACGCCGATCGCGACACCATCAACGGCACCCTTCATTCGGTCCGTTCAGTGCGCACCTGGCTCGACGCTCTCGAGATCCGAGCCGCTCGTCGCGTGCGCCAACTCCACGAAGCGGGCCGAGCCGACTCCCCCGTCACCACCCTCATCGACAACAACGGGTGCTCCGGGCGCGATGCCCGAACCACCCTCGATCGCGAGGGCCTGTGCGCCGACATGCCGCTCTTCGAGGAAGCCCTCGGCGGGGGTTGCGTCGGTGGCGCGCACCTCGATGCCATGACCCGAGCCACCAACGGGCTCTCACCCGATGCCAAGACAGCCTTCGCCTCCCATCAGCAACGACTGCTCGCTCTCGCCTCCCAGATGAGCCCCGATGCCTTCGAGCGTCGCTGCCGTGATCTCGCACGATCCATCCGCGCGCAACTCGATGCCGCGGCCGAGGCCGACCGCATCTCGCGCCAACGGTCGGCATCCAATGTCCGCCAGTGGGTCGACCGCCCCACCGGCATGGGGCACACCCACCTCGAACTCGACCCCGAGCGCCACGCCGCGCTCTGGACGACCATCGAGGCGCACCTCGCCTCGGTTCGTCAGCGCGACGGCAACTCCGGTCGTCCCTTCGGCGAGCTCCAGGTCGAGGCGATCCTCGAACTCGTGTCCAGCGGCGGCTCGTCCGCGACGTCTGGCACGGGTGCCGGCTCCTCCGGACGACGCATCCCCGAGATCGAGGTGCTCATCGACTGGCAGACCCTCGCCGAGGGCGTCCACGACTCCACCGTCTGCGAGACCGTCGACGGCATCCCGCTGCCGGTGCAGACCGTCCAGCGCCTCTGTTGTGAGGCCGACGTCCTGCCGGTCGTGCTGCGCTCCACCGGTGAGGTGCTCCACGTCGGGCGCACCGCCCGCGTCGCGACCCGCGCCCAACGGCGAGCGCTGGCCGCCCTGCATCGAACCTGCGCTCATCCGCACTGCTCAGCCGCTTTCTCCCGCTGTCAGATCCACCATGTGGTGCCCTGGGAGCAGGGTGGTCGCACCGACCTCGACAATCTCATCCCCCTGTGCACCAAGCATCACCACCTCGTGCACGAAGGTGGCTGGTTACTCGAACTGCACGACGATCGCACCATCACCCTCACCCGGCCGGATGGCACGCGATCGTTCTCCGGTCGCACCACTGACCGACTAGTCGCGCAGAGTCAGAGCGGTCAGCGAAGCCAGCGAAGTCAACCAGGTCAACGAAGTCACTGAGTCGCGGATCGCGACCCCGCGGGTTCAACCCGAGACGCGACGGCGGATATCCGCCAGCCAGTCATCCGCATTGCGCCAACGCTCATCGGAGTGCGTGCGCGCATCATGCACCTGACCGTCAGCCCGCGGCCATGAGCCGAACCACTTCACCGAACCCTGCTTGGCGTGGAGTGCGCGCATCGCGTCCGCGAGCAGATCATCGGAGACGTGGCCCTCGGCGAGGATGATGAAGCAGTACTCCCCGAGCCCGCCGTCCTTGATGGGGCGCGAGATCAGGTGGGTCAGGTTGATTCGCCGTGCGGCGAACTCCTGGAGGATCGAGATCAGCGACCCCGGCTCGTCCGCTCGCTGGAAGACGACCAACCCGGTCCGATCATGACCGGAGGCCTCCGGGGCACCGTCACGACTCACCAGCACGAAACGGGTCTGGTTGCCCTCCTCGTCCTCGATGTCCTCGGCCAGCACCTCGAGGCCGTAGAGGTCGGCCGCCACCCGAGGGGCGATCGCTGCGAAGCCGGGGCGCGGGTCGTCGGCGATCAACTTGGCGGCACCGGCGGTCGACGGCGCGGCCCGCATGGTGACCTCCGGCAGATGCTCTCGGAGATACCGATGACACTGCGCGGTCGCCACCGGGATCGACAACACATCGGTCAGCGAGTCGAGTGTCGTGCCGGGCGTGGCAGCGAGACACAGGTGGATGTCGAGCACGACCTCTCGAATGACCACGAGTTCGTGATCGAACGCGAGCGCGTCGAGGGTGAAGTTGACCATGCCCTCGATGGAGTTCTCGATCGGAACGAAGCCGTAGTCGACACTGCCGGCACTGACCGCGTCCAGCACGTCGGGCACCGTCCGCATCGGAGTCAGCTCCCCGCCGCCGACATCAGCCTGCGACCGGAGGGCCTGCTCGGTGAACGTCCCGAACGGCCCGAGGAACGCGACCGACGGAGTGTCGGGTCGTCCTTGCGGTGTCTGGTCGTTCTTCACGGCACGCAGGCTACGGGCGCCTCACGGCGTGTTCACATATTCTCGCCCGTGGTCACCCGTTGTCGACCATGGTGACACGAGGTCGTCTGTGGTTACCGGCGGCCGCACGTGGTCGTCCGTGGTCACACGTGGTCCCCCAGTGTCTGACCCGCCACGTCCCGTGGCACGATGTGTCACGTGACCTTCGACCCCGACGGCCTGCGTGACCTGTTGTCCGGCGTTCGCGACGGCACCGTCTCACCGGACCTGGCCGTCGAACGTCTCAGCCGGCTGCCCTTCGCCGAGGTCGGTGAAGCCCTCGTTGACCATCATCGGGCACTTCGGCAGGGCATGCCCGAGGCCGTCTACGCCCCCGGCAAGTCGCCTGAGCAGTGCGTCGACATTGTCGGTGAACTGCTTCGCCACAGCGATGGGCCGGTGCTGCTCACCCGCGCGACCGACACTCAGGCCAAGGCGGTGATCGCCGCCCACGTCGACGACTACGGCGAGCCACGCTCGGTGACGACCCGTCGGACTGCCGGGACGATTGCCGACCGCGACCTCGAGAGCGTTGCCGGCACGGGCAGCCACTCCAGCACCAACTCCAGCGACAGCTCCAGCAACAGCTCCAGCGAGTTCATGCTCCAATCGCTGTTGTGGCGTCAGCCGGAGCCGGGTTCGCATCCTCGGGCTGATGCGCGGGTGCTCGTTGTCACCGCCGGCACCGCGGACACCGCGGTCGCCGATGAGGCCGACCTCACCCTCGCCGCCCATGGCATCACCGCCGACCGGCTCCACGATGTCGGCGTCGCGGGGCTGCACCGGCTACTCGGACATCTCGATCGGGTCACCTCGGCCGACGCGATCATCGTCGCGGCCGGCATGGAGGGCGCGCTCGCCAGCGTCGTCGGTGGACTCACGGCCGCGCCCGTCGTCGCGATTCCCACCTCGGTCGGCTACGGCTCCGGCCTCGACGGGGTGACCGCCCTGCTCGCGATGCACGCTTCGTGCGCCAGCGGTGTCACCGTGGTCGGAGTCGACAATGGCTTCGGCGCCGCGGTCGCCGTCGTCCGGATGCTGACGCTGAGCTGATGCTGAATCTGGACCGATGAGCGAGATGCGAGTACAGCCGTGACCAGCACCGTGTGGTTCCAGTGCTCCGCCGGGGTGGCAGGCGACATGTTGCTCACGTCACTGGTCGATGCCGCCCGGGGCTCGCGCAACAGCAGCGAGATCAACAACATCGAGATAGCCGTACTCGACGCGGTCGGCGCGCTACACGACGGTGAGCGAGCGCTGTCCGGGGTGAGCCTGACCTTCGAGCCGACCCAGCGCTGCGGTGTGCACAGCACCTGGATGAACGTCGTGGTGAGCAACCACGAGCACGGGCGCGACCACCGTCACGACCACGATCACGATCACGAGCACAACCACGACCACAACCACCGCCCCGATATGCACCGGCCGGCGCGCGATGTGCTCGCCATGATCCGGGCAGCTGACCTGCCCGCGACCGTCATCGAGTGGGCCAGCGCCGTCTACTCGCGTCTCGCCGAGATCGAGGGCGCCATCCACGGGATCGACCCATCCGAGGTCGAACTCCACGAGGTCGGCGCCGACGACTCGATTGTCGATGTGGTCGGGGTCTGCGCCGCGCTCTACGCCCTCGGTGTCACCCGTGTGTGCCACGGCCCGATCGCGGTCGGACACGGCACCGTCGAGACCCGTCACGGCACGCTCGCCAACCCGGTGCCAGCGGTCAGCGAACTGCTGGCCGCATCGCGCAGCCCTGTCGTCGGGGTCGACACGACCATGGAGTTGTCCACGCCGACGGGGGTCGCCCTAGTCACGGTGCTCGCCGAGATCACCGGTGGTGGCGCCGGGCCGATGCCCGACATGACAGTGACAGCATCCGGTTTCGGTGCCGGCACCGCTGACACCCCGGGCCGCCCGAATGTCGTGCAAGCAGTGCTCGGCCAGGAACTCCCCGGTGATCGCGCCGACTCAGGGGGCCGTACCGGCCGCGAGGCCGTCGTCATCGAGACGAACGTCGACGACGTCACCCCCGAGGTGCTCGCCTATACGGTCGAACGGCTGCTCGAGGCCGGCGCCCACGACGCCTGGATCACGCCCATCGTCATGAAGAAGGGGCGCCCGGGTCACACCGTCCAAGCGCTGTGCGATGAGTCAGTCCGCGCGCAGGTCGCCGAGGTACTGGTCACTGAGACGGGGACCCTCGGCCTTCGCGCCCACCGTGTCGAACGGTGGCCGCAGGCACGTGACGAGATCACGGTGACGATCGAGATCGACGGCGACGAGCACGAGCTGAGCGCGAAGTTGCTGCGAGGTCACACCGGACGAAGCGAAGAGATATCTCGCGACGACGTGCTCCGCGTCGACGTCGAGTTCAGCGACGCTGCCCAAGTCGCACGCGCCACCGGACGGCCGGTTCGCGAGATTCTCGAGATGGCCGAACTCGCGGCGCGAACGTAGTGAGGCCACCCCAGGGCGTGCTGCGGAATTTCGACCTCGGTGGCGCGGTCCGACAATTGCTACGTTCTGGGGAACTGACTAGGCATCCGAGAGCCGAATACGCGCTCTCGGCACGCCACTTCTCGACAGGAGCCAGCACATGAGCACTGCCGCACTCGCACCCCGAACCCTCGCCGACCTACTGCCGGCACCGACCGTCGCCTCGCAGCGCATCACCCGCGACGCCGCGCTCATCGGCGGGTTCGCCGCGCTGACCGCGGTCCTCGCCCAGGTCAAGTTCTCCCTCGGGTTCACACCGGTGCCGATCACCGGTCAGACCCTCGCCACCCTGCTGGCCGGCACCGTGCTCGGATGGAAGCGCGGAGCCGCCAGCCAGTTCGTCTACTGGGTGGCCGGCATCTTCATGCCGTTCGCCTGGTACGCCAACGATGAGACCGGGTCGAGCATCTCCGCCGGGTGGAACTACGCCATCGGCACCACCGCCGGATACATGGTCGGGTTCGTGCTGGCCGCCGCCCTCGTCGGCGCCCTCGCCGAACGTGGACAGGACCGCGATCTCATGACCTCGGTGCCCGCCATGCTCGCCGGCACCGCCGTGATCTACACCTGCGGCGTCGGTTGGCTCGCCATCAAACTCGACATCCCGGTCGCCACCGGAGAGACGAACGCCATCGGCCTCGGGCTCGTCCCGTTCCTGATCGGCGACGCGATCAAGCTGATCATCGCCGGCGCGGCGGCACCCGCCGTGTGGCAACTCCTCAAGCGGAGCTGATCGGCGCAGACCCCGCCGAACCGTTTTGGGGGAGGCATCGCTCCCCGTAGTTTCTTGGTCATGCTTCCGCTGAGGATTCGGAGAAACATCGCGGCGCTCGCGCCGACCGCCGGTGTCAGCCTTCTCTTCCTCGCCTTGCTCTGGCCGTTCGCTCGACTCGACTTCGATCGGCACCACGACGGCTACATGCTGAACGTGGCCATCGCTCATCACGAGGGACTTGACCTACACAGCCAGGTCGCATCCCAGTACGGCCCTCTCACACACTGGACGCAGGCGCTGTTCGTTCATCTGCCTGTCGCCCCGGCCTTCGCCCTCCGAATCTGGACCGTCGTCATCCTCGCGTTGACCGCAGGCTTCATCGCCGACATCGGAAGAGTGGCGCCCAAGGGTTGGCGTATCACCCCGACGGCATCCCGACTCGCCGGGCTGATCTGGATCCTGATGTGTGACCTGTGGATCGGTATCTCGATGTACCCATGGTCGTCCGTCCTTGCGAGCTTCCTGCTGATCATCGCCCTTCATCGTTGGGTGAGTGCGGAACGGGTGAGTGCGGAACAACACGTGTCGGCGCCATCGAGCCGACGGGCAAGCGTGGACTACACCATCGTGGGGCTCTGCATCGGCCTGACCCCATTCGCTCGCATCAATGTGGGACTCGCCGCTGTCTGCGGAATCTCGGTATTCCTGCTCATCAGCGCGAGGCTCTCGGCCCCGGCAGTCGACAAGACCCGCGCTGCGGCGCTCGCTCAGCGGCACGTCCTCATCGGGATAACGATCGGTCTCGCGCTTCCAGCCCTCCGACTCCTGTGGACTCGGGCGATCCCCGACTACATCGAGCAGAGCATCCTTCAACCCATCGCTTGGTCACGCTCGAGTGGGTGGAACCCGATCCCCGTCCTGTGGCAGACCTTCAAACAGAACGTCGGCGCCGTCGGCTCGCTGCTCGTCGTCCTGACGCTCCACCTGAGAGCGTCGCGGGGCCACCCGCAACCAACCCGTCGACTCGCGACCGGACTCATCGCGGCCATTGCAGTCGCATGGATCGGGATCGCCCGCGTCACGCACCCCGGAGAGGTGATCGTCAACCCCAGGGTGATCCTGTCCGAGGCAGTCGCGTACCCCTGGGGAAGTTTCACCAATTCATTCCTCCACCTCGGACTGGTCAGCACCGCGGTTGCGGCCGCGGCCATCGCGTGCATGTTCCTGTTCGCCCGCAACTGGCGCGACGCGCTCGGTCGCGAGGCCCACGTGGTCGGCGCAGCGGCAGTACTCGCGGTAGCGGACTTGGTCCAGATCTACCCGACACATGACTCGAGACACATCTGGTGGGGGCTCCCGATTGGGATCTTGCTGTTGATCTGGAGTCTGTCGATCATGCGGAGGAGCACACATCCGAGGAGCGGAGCCGTCGCGTTCCTTCCACTGGCGCCACTCGTCCTGGCCCTCGTGGTGACTGCTGGCGCCGGCTGGATGCAGAACCTCGAGACACAACGGGCGAGCCACCCCTCGGCGGTGTCAAGCGCGGGGTTCAGATCAGCACCCGAGGTTGTCGCCGCGCTTGAAGCCGACCAGCTGCTCGTGCAGCGCGCGCTCGGCACGTCGGAATCGATCCTCTACTACGTCTACGACTATGACCTCGCGACCATGAGCTCCGAGTATCGGGTCGCCGACCGATTCCCCAATCCCCCAGCCTCCCGCCTCGCGACCCGGCTGAGCGATCGCCCTCTGATCGTGTTGGACGATGTCGCGGGGCATTTCAACCCGCATCTCGAGGGAGACGACCTGATCCAGGAGTTCACAAGGGGGACCGATTACTTCTTGGCCACACGCTCACCGACGCGAACCGTTCTCGCCGCTCCACCCTGCATCGGCGGTAACTGCGGCTCGATCAGCTCGGCAGAGGTGTGCATGGCGTGGGGGTCATGCCGACCGAGATCATTCCGGCCCGAGGACATGTCAGCGTCACCTCTGGTGGCGGGCACCCAGATTCGAGAGATCCCCAACGAGGTACTCGTGGCGGGATTCAGTACCAGCGAGCAGCCGGCGAACTGGATGGTCGACCGCCTCGGTGGCCAACCCCTGCTTGTTCCCGAAGCGCGTGACCTCACCGAGCAACCGAATTGGATCATCAGCCAGCGGGCGGTCCTCCGATTCTCATCCTTGCCAGATCAGTCCCCGTTACGACTGACGCTCGTGCTCAGCACCGCGCCGGGCGCGGAAGCAGACGTGAGTGTCCTGACGACCGCCCAGCAGAAGTCGATTCGCGTGACCGACACGAGTCAGACGATCGAGGTCTACCTGGACGCGAACAAGACGCAAGAGGTTGTCCTCCAGTGCCAGGTATTCATGGCGAGGGCCGGCGGTGAGGGTTCATCTCCAGCGTGCGCGAGACTCTCGGCGCTTCGTCTTGATGAGTGACTCGACTTCAATGTGACTCGACTTCAATTTGACTCGATGTCGATATGACTCGAAGTCAATATGACTCGTGTTGACTATGGCTCGTCTTGATGAGTGACTCGTCTTGGGAATGAGATGAATCGGATGGATGAGACGAATGAACCGAACGGGCGCGACACCTGTACGCCACCGGCGTCACCCCGACACGAACGCGACACGAACGCGACACGAGCGCGACGCGAGCACGGACCCTTGATGGGCAGCACTCTGACCGCTGGGCCACGAAACGCTCGTCTGGGTGTCTCGTCTGCCCGGTTCTATGCCGCGAGCGATTCGGTGACGATCACCATCATCGCTGCGTGGTTCGTGGGGGGACTGCTCCTCGTTCCCGAGTTCGGCCTGCACTACGACGAAGCACTCTTCATCAATGCTGCGACGGACGGCGTCGTCAACTCGAGCGAAGAGCTCTTCATCCGCAGGCGTTTCCTCGGACTTCCCGTTCTCTTGATGGACTACATCGGGGCACTCAAATCGTGGATCTACGCGCCGATCTTCTTCGCTGCCGAACCGTCGACCTGGTCGGTTCGTGTTCCGACACTCCTCGGCGCTGCCGGAGGCATCTGGATAACGACCCGTGCCGTTGAGGGGCGGCTCCAGAACCTTCTGCGGCCGACGTTGGCAGCGGTTCTGGCAACTTCGGTCTCTCCGACACTCCTCCTCACATTCGACATCGGGCCGAGCGTCATCGCCTTCGTCTGTCGGTCACTGCTGATCCTGATTCTTGTCAAGGTCGCTCAAGACCCCAGTCTGCATGCTCTCCCCCGCGCACTGGTCGCCGTGCTGGTCGTCGCTCTCGGAACATTCAACAAACTGGACTTCGCGGTGTTTGGTGTTCCGTGTCTCGCAGCGGTGCTCCTACTCGCATGGAGGCCACTCCTCACCGCTGCGAGAGCCCGACGCGCCGTCGCAGGCTCAGCTGTGCTCCTCGTCTGTGCAGCCGCATGGTTCTTCATCACCTACATGTTGCGACCAGCGGGAGCCTCGCTCGGAACGACTCGATCGCACCTCAGGGTCGACTTCGATCGCTCATCCGAACTTGTTCTCAACCTCTTGAACGGCTCAGGGTTCACGCAATTCATCTCCTATGAGCCACAACAAGGGCCATGGCTGGTACTCCTGTTCGGCCTGCTGGTCGCCTCGTTCATCGGCCTCCGGGCTCTCCCGGGGCCGAGTCGAGACGCGGATGAGCAGCAGGTCCAGAGAGCTCACCACCGAGCGGTCTTCGCATATCTGTTCGTGTTGGTCGGGACGTTCATCCTCCTGTCCTCGACGCCCGGCGCCGCTCGGCCGTGGCACGCGATGGCAATCTGGCCCCTGTTGCCGGTGGCTTCGGCCCTGGCGTTCTCCGCCGTGATCGATCAACTGTCGGCACCACGACCGAGACCACTCTTGGGTTCAATCGCGTCGCGAGCGATCAGTGTTGCGACGGTCGCGATCGCCGCGATCGCACTGGTGTCTGGGCTGACGACGCTCACCCGCTACCGGAATGTTGCTGACACCGAACCTCTGTCCGTCTATTGGTCGGATGCGCCAGCCGTCATCGCCTCTGAGTTGATCGGATCAACCGCCGTCAACAACGTCGCTGTCGTCGCCTACACCTCCCACTGGGGACACGGCACACAGGTCAAGGCGCTCTTCAGCAGCATGGACAGCACCAGCCTGGTCGACTCGTGGCCGTGGTTCGCCGACGGCGACCTCGACACGGTGACGGCGAATCTCACGTGGACGATGAACAACTCCGTCACCACAACTCACGACTCAACCCGCGCCGTTCTCATCGAGTCTGTTCTCAACAGGTCCGTCAACCTGTCGGAGCAGCCGATCGACGTCCAACGAACCGCCTCGGAGACGGCAGCACGGGTTCGGCAGTGGTGTGGCACCCCGACGATCCCTCTCATCGAACTCGATGAGATCGTGGTCTGGGAACTTCCGTGTCTCGGTTCACCGTCTAACCGGTGACCGGGCTCATGCCGCGGCCCGCGTCGATCACGGACTCGAGTGCGGCAAGGAACGAACCGCGCGAGATGTCCGGCGGTATCGACGAGTCGACGTGGTGGTGAGCCGCGTACTCTCCGATGTCGCGGGTGTCGTCCAGCGCCTGCACGGCATCCTCGATCGACGCGAAGGCGAACGACCCGCTCTCTGACTCACCGTCGCCGTCAGTCGACATCACGCGCACGTAGGGCCTCCGAGTCGCGGCAAGCATCAACTGCACGTTCGGCGAGCCCGTAACAATCCACGAGTACTGTCCCAGCAGGTGTTCGACCTCTCCGTCGACCACCTCGACACCGAGGTCGATCCACTCGTG
>Ga0181590_10004614_pt1 | contig 11467 bp, 16 predicted proteins | sample 071ome_34_FD_132446 | JGI IMG/M metagenome (GOLD analysis project Ga0181590, IMG submission 132446) | Coastal salt marsh microbial communities from the Groves Creek Marsh, Skidaway Island, Georgia - 071411BT metaG (megahit assembly) | ecosystem: Environmental > Aquatic > Marine > Intertidal... | reverse complement strand
GCCCATACTGGAGCCATTTTTGCAATCTGTCCTTTACTAATTGGGGCATCAATTTCTGCTCTAGACATTCCAGCTTGACCTTGCATGTAACCAACGATTGCCATCTTGTCCTGATTTTCAGGAGTGAACTTATCTTTTGCGGGGTTTAATCCAGCTCTAGTAGCAAATGCTTCTGGTTTCATCATTTGATATGCCCCAACTGCAGCAGAGGTATATCTACCATAAGTTGCTTGTCCAGATGCTAATCTTTTTTTCTGTTCGGCAACAACTTGGTTAATAGTCATTTTGGTAAGATCCATATCAGCTCTTCCACCAAACCAAGTATTATAACCTCCAGGTTTTAATGTTCCTTCTGCCCACCTAATAGTATTTAAAAGTGCTTTTGCATTCTTTGATATACCACCTCTAGATTTCTACTCGGTGGCACTAGCAGCTGCCACTGGCGACGATGGTTGTTTTTCATTTGGTTGTCTATTTTCTTCAGGTTTACCCCCATGTCTAGCCTGTTGTCTTGTTGATCCACCACTCGCAGCATACATTCTACCGCCAAATGATTTTGGCCTATTTGTTCCGCCACCCGCAGCATTCATTGACGCAAAAGTATTTGCCCCAAACATATCAACTGCACCTTTACTCATTACAAACTCTCCAGGAGTGAGCATAGCAGGAATGGTGTCTGTTCCCATTGCTCTGCCGCCCCCAGAAAATCCTGTCAATCCCTCAACAAATCCACCACCAGAATATCCCTTAGTTTTTCCAGTTTCTAATCTGTATATTTGTTCATCTATTTCGGCACCAACTCCCTGCATTTTTTGGAGGAAGTTTAAATTTTCTTTTTGTTCTTTAAGTTTTTGAATTTTTTCTTCTTTAGATCCAGGCGCTGCTTCTGTTTTTCTTTCTTCTTCATCAACCGTTTCTGGCATTAGTTTAGGAATTATAGCACCAGCAGCAAACGCACCAGCACCGATAAGAGCAGCAGCTGCTAATGGGTGAGCAGCAGCAAGTCTTGCGATTGCCATTACAATTTTTGGAATAAACCTTAAAGTCATTCCAATCATTCTCGTTACAAATCTTCCAAGACCATTACCAAATATTAGATATGCTGCAAGGAGTGCAGGCCAAGTTTTACCTAAGAAATTACCAATCGCATCGAGTTTCTTTTGATTTTCTTTATCACTCATCCAATCGACAAGTTTATATAAAATTCTTCCAAGTAAAACTGTTCCAATAAATTCAAAAAGTTTTTGGAATATACTTTTTACTGGTTTTAATATTTTTTTAGCAGAAGTAAATAAGTCTCCGAAAACATTTTTTTCTAGATTTTTTTCTTTTATTTCTCTAGTTTTTTGTTCAGATACTCTCCTAGATCTATCAGATTCTTTCTTTTTTACTTTCTCTTCTTCTTTAAGAGTGTTCAGAATAGAATCTATTCCCTTTAAGATCTCATCTAAATTTTGCTCTGACTGCTCTTGTCTTGATACAAAATTACTAGTTTGTATCTGAGATTTTCTTACTACAAGTGCTCCTCCACCAGATCCAATAGATCTTGTACTAGATCCTCCTACATTGACTTGATTTTTCTGTGATATAACTTTTTCTACAAAATTTTTAAAATTTATCTTTCCTTTTCTATATGCTTTTACACCTTCTTTCCTTTCTTGAGGTGATAAATTATCACCTCCTAACCTACCTTCACTAAGAAGTTCTTGATAATATTTGTCATATCTATCTTCACCTAAAAACTTTTTAGCTGAAACAATTTTTCCCCCCTTGGGTTCACCTTCTTCCCTTATCGATTTAAGAAGTTCATCTAGATCCATTAGATGCCTGCTGCTGCTTTAACTTTTCTTCTTCAAGATGTTGCTCTAGCAACGCCACATAAATGTCTCTCTCCCAGGGGATTAAATTTTCAATCTCCGTTAATGAATATTTATGGTACTGCATTAAGGCAAAATTTAATTTATAGTAACCCTCTAAACTCATATGGACGAGGGCTATGCGAAAAAACTCGCAAGTCCCTCAAGTACAACTTCACTCTCGACTTTTGTATTTGGGTTTTTAACCTTTACAGTATGAGAAAGTTTTGGCATGGTTGTAAAAAATTCTTCAATCTTTTTAAATTGAGAAGAATTCATAGACTCAAGAAATTCTATAATTTCTTTCTTTGTACAATCTGCAGCTGACCAAGCTTCATCCTCAGTAAAGATTGTATCAATGCAAGATCCAATCAACTCAAAAGATTGATCCATTGCATTCTTATCTTCAAAGTTAAAATTATTTTTAATAAATTGTTCTAAAGATGGATACTTCATCTGCATCATGATAGTATCATCGAGTCTGACTTTATTGGTGTGATCTTCAGACTTTTCAACCTTAATATCATCAAGGTTAATATTTACTGAAACTTGAGTTTCTTCATCATCGGGGCAAATAATATTAACCTCAATCTCTTCTCCAACAGATTTCCCTCGAATGTTCAGGAAAAGATACTCGATGTCAAAAGTAGGAAGAGATTCTACTTTAACTCCTTTAGTTAAAATACAATTTTTAATTACAGTTTTAATTGCTGTGGTAATTTGTTTATTATCTTCACTCTCTAATGCAATTACAAGAAGTTTTTCCTCTTTTACAAGAAAGGGTCTAAATTGAATTGTTTCTCCTGTGGATGGCAACTCAAGTTCATACTTTGGCGTAGCAATCTTTGGTAAAGGCATGATGTCCTATAGATATTTCAGGTGTGATTATTTAGTCCAATCCCTGCCGTCTTCTGGTTAATTTTGTCCTGAGAGAGGGATGCTAGTTCCAGAAGAAAGAGTGACGCTGTTTCCTGAAGAATTCGCAACCGATTTTGGAACGCCACCTGTTGTAAGGGGAATGCTGGTTCCAGAAGTCAAAGCACCAGCACCGTCAAGACCAGGAAGAGTCAAGTTACTTGCGTTAAACTGAGCTTGCTGTATAGGTGTTGTGTTTGCAGTTCCTGATTGCGATTCACTTCTAGGACGTATAACTTTATCAGTAACATAACGAATGTAACTAAACCCAACGGTACATTTTAAAAGATTAGAACCATCATATGAAATCGGCATGGAGTTAATGCTAAATGGGTATGCCTTGATAAATTTATAAGTTAAAAAATTACTTTTATAATCTCGTTCAAACTTTGTAATTTCTAATCCATCTGTACAGTATCCATCTGGTCCATCTGGATATCTAGCTCGATAAAAATAATTTCTTGAATCAGAACTCGTATTACTGGATTCTACTAAATCATCTTCATCAACAATACCTCTCATCCAAGTTTCAAAAAATCTTATTGGTCCATAATTATCAGCATCAACATAAAAACTTAAGTCAATTCTATCATCAAACATTCTCCTATATGCATGTCTTTCTGTAACACCATGATGGTCGTTATTAATTTCAAATGTTGTCAATCTGGATCCAGGTAAAGATGTCTCAGAACATTGTAAATGTAGTCTTTCTTGGGAGTATACATCTAAAGACCCAGATAAAAATGGAGGTATGCCAATACTCACTTCAAAGTGAGATGTTAAAGATGGTCTAAGTAATTTTGATTTTATGTCAGAAACTGACTTTGGAGTAGGCATCTATAAATAGTTTTTAACCTTATATATTATGTATGGCAGAAAGTAATAAGAGTAAGTATCATCCATCATTTCCCAAAAAATATAAAGGAGATCCGACAAATATTATTTGTAGAAGTAGTTGGGAAAGAAAGTTCTGTCGATGGTGTGATTTGAATGAAAATATTTTAGAATGGGGGAGTGAAGAATTTTATATCCCATACATTTCTCCAGTTGATAATAGAGTTCATAGATACTTTCCAGACTTTATCATTAAAGTTAAAGAAAGTGCTGGCCAAATAAAAACTTATATCATTGAGGTGAAACCAAAAAGACAAACTCAACCACCAAAAACACCAAAAAGAAAAACAAAATCATATCTTTATGAATGCAAAACTTATGCTGTCAATCAAGCGAAGTGGAAAGCAGCAGTTGAATTTTGTGAAGACCGTAGAATCAAATTTAAAATAATCACCGAAGACGAACTAGGAATCAAATGAATCGTATCGAACCCATAATAGATTCATTAAATGGTCCAACCATGGATCAAGAAGAGCAAATGCTTATGATTATGGAAGCTCTAAATGATACAGTAACTCCGATCCCCGATGCTGGAACCCTATGTACTTTTGTGTATAATGCAAAAACTCCAGGAATTACCTATGATCAACACCCATTAGTTGCCGTAACTGAAGTATTCAATTGGGGATTTCGTGGACTCAACTTCCATTGGAGACAATATAAAAATTACACATGGGAAGAACTTGCTGGTCAAGTTTATATCGTAGAAAAAGATGAACTTGATGATTTATTGTCAATTCAATATGGAAAGTTCATCCTAAATAAATAAAAACCATCCATCTGATGTCACACGGAACTACGCAGGATAATATCAAAGCGTCTTCAAGATCTGTAGCTGGAGTTCCAACTAGATTGGAAGTCAATACTGATACTGGTGCAGCAAATTTGTATGGGGATGAAGGTATTTTCGGAAGAACTATTATTGCTACAGCAGGTACAAGCGGTAATAATTGGACTATAACGGATGCATTTGTACGAAAGTATAATAACTCGAATGGGACTAGACTATCAAAAGATCAAATACAGAAAATTTTTGTAAAAGATCATACAAAAACTTTAAACAACGATAGAGCTAATATTATTAATAAGCACTCCCCGGAGGAAACTAGAACACATCTTGCAACAACAGCAAAACTACCAGGAGTTGTTGATCCTAAAACAAACCTAAAAACAGGAGAAACCATACAAACTGAAGCAAAACAAGATCCAAATGCAAGTAATTCTGGTGAAGCTGGAGATGGTGGTGGTGAAGAAGGAGATGGAACCTCATCAACTGCGGCGGAACCAGTCGATGTTAAAGAATTACTGGGAGGATCAAATCAATCTATCCCTGGACAAACTGCACCTTTAAGATATCCACTCGATATTGCACAAACAACTCAAGATGTAATTAAATTTGATATGCTTGAGTTTTCACCAAAACCTCTAACTCAATCTGGTAGTTTTGGAACAGGGCAAAGAAGTGCCCCAAAAGACAGAACCATAGGAACAGCAATACTATCAATTCCAGGTGGCATAAAAGACAGCAATTCTACTGGTTGGGGTGATGGATCAATGACTGCGTTGGAAGCTGCATTAGCAAACATTGCTATAGGAGGAATCGAAGGTGGTGGAGAAGGATTCGCAAATTCTATTTCTCAAACTGTAGGAAATATTATTGGCGGAAGTGATGAAGTTAAAGAAGCAATATCAAAATCATTTGCTGGTAGTGCTGCAGGAATTGGACAACAACTCTTAACAAGAACTACAGGTGCGGTTCTAAATCCCAATATGGAATTATTGTTTAAAGGACCTACATTGAGACCTTTTGATTTTACATTCCTACTCGCTCCAAGAGATCCTGATGAAGCAAAATCCGTCATCAACATTATTAGATTCTTCAAGCAAGGAATGGCACCAATTAGAACCAAAACAAATTTATTCTTAAGATCTCCCAATACGTTCAAAGTCACGTATTTACATAGAGGAGAAAGTGGAAAAGAGCATTCTGGATTAAATAAATTTAAAGAGTGTGCTTTATTGGGTTTAAATGTTGACTATACCCCAAATACAAATTATGCAACTTTCACAGATGGAACTATGGTTGCATATCGATTGACAATGAGATTCCAAGAATTAGAACCCGTATATAATGATGACTATCAAAACGAACAGAATTCAATAGGTTTCTAAGATGTCAAATTATTTTCGCCAACTTCCAGATTTTGAATATGTTAGTAGACTGCCAGAGTCTAAAATATCAGATTATATTCAAGTAAAAAACTTATTTAAAAGAGGTTTTCTGAGAGAAGACATCTTTCAAAACCTTTCATTTTTTACTAAGTATAAAATTATCAATAATGACAGACCAGATAATGTTGCTTTTAATTTTTATGGGGATTCTAATTTAGATTGGTTAGTTTTAGTTTGTAATAATATTATCAACATTCAAACTGAATGGCCAATGGAGCAGAATAATCTTGATCAATACTTATTAAATAAGTATGGAGACTATGAAACTCTTTACAGTGGAATACATCATTATGAAACAACTGAGGTTAGAAATAATCAAAACATTATAGTTGTGCCAGCAGGGTTACAAGTAGAATCTGATTATCAAATTACATTCTATGATTATGATTTAGAATCACAAGTTACAAAATATCCAGTAAAGAGTATTACGAATTATGAGTATGAATCTTCAATTGAAGATAAAAAAAGAAATATATTTTTACTAAAACCAAGTTATATCAACGTCATAAAAGATGACATGGAAGAAATCATGACATATAGAAAGGGTTCCACCCAATACATGAGCGGAACCCTTAAGCGTGCTGACAATATTAGATTATATCAATAATCATTCTTCAGCAAGACGCTGGAAATAAGACAGAGCATCGTCTTCATCTGAATCGGAAGAACTCAAAGAGTTCAGTTGAGCACTCAGGTCTTCTGGAAGTTCAGACTTCTGCGAGCGTGAAGAGAAGTCGGGAGTATAAGAACCGCGATCATTGTCTTCATCCTCAGTCTCTTCATCGTAGCGAGGACGAGATGCAGTCTTCTGACCCAGAACCATCTTCAAACGAGATTCCAGTTGTTCATAAGTCTTGAACTGGTCAGGTGCAGTCAGAGCAGCAAGAGAATACTGCTTCTTCCACAGTGCTTCGAGTGCATCATCATCATCCAAAAGAGGACCAGGACGATCAAACTCAGAAGAGTCATAGTTCCAATAACCAGCAACCTTCTTCAGCTTCAGTTTAAAGTTTGCACCTTGCCAGAAGTCAAAGGGGTTGATAGGAGTCTCATCCTCAAACTCAGGTTGCATTGCCTCCATGATCTTATCAAAGATCTTCTTACCGAACTTATAAAGGAAAACTTTACCTTCATTTTGAGGGTTTGCCTTATCTTGCACAACATAGATATTGGCATAGTAAGACAACTTACGCTTTTGCTTACGAACAGTATCTTTATCAGAATCGAGACCACTGTTCCACAGTTCACGATTGTATTCACCAAGAGGATCCTTCTGACCAATCGTAGTCAGAGAGTTCTCAATATACCAACCACCAGGACCTTGGAAGGCATGGGAGTACATCTTTGCCCAGGGAAGTTCTTCTCCTTCTGGTGCGGGCAGGAAACGGATGACGGCATAACCATTGCCAGTCTTGTCCATTTCAGGTTTCCAGAGACGGTCATCACCACCGCCACTAGTATTATTCATCTTCTCAACTTCCTTGACCAGTTTAGAAGTCAGGGAACCAAGAGAAGACTGCTTCTTAAGATTTGCAAAAGACATTCGGATTACCTCGGATTTGTACGTATTTGGCTTGTGTGTACTTCGTTATTCTACAGGTCTGAACCCGTTTCGTCAATCCTTTCCCGCATTTTACCAAGCATCTTGGTCATGTTTCGGAACATAACATTTATGTCAACATCACGGGAAAGACCCATTGCAATTGCAGATTCTATAATCTGTTCTTTCATTTTGGTTGCTTCAGGATCATCAGAAAGACTTAATCTAGTATAAAGAATTTTTTGTTTTTCAAGTAATCTTTCTAACATACTAACATGAAAGAGTTTTTCCTCTTTATTCATTGAAGGAAACTTGAAAACGTTTTTATAAACGTCTTCTTGTAACTCGCTAATTTCTGCCATCTCTGCGCGGACGACATCGGAATCGAAAAAACTCATTACCCTAACACAACCTGTTTAAGAATTTTTTTGTAACGAAATACATCGATATTTAGGAAGGGAGTATACTTTTTAATTTTCATACTGACGGTTTCCCACACAGGATCGGAAAGTTTCTTATCAAACTTATTCCTGAACAGGAATATTCTATCATATATCACCAGTGTTTCTATACTAATTGTACCGCTCAGGAACATTTTAAGAACAGGTGGATGACCTTTTGAGCAGTCGAAAATCTCATCTAATTTTTTATTTTCGAACAACCTTTCACTCTCTTCTTTAAAAACATAAGAGAGTGACTGATTTCTTTTCTTCCATTCTGTGTACCTACCTTCACCTTCTCTTATCATTTCTCCTATCCAAAGTTTACTTGGATCAGTGCAGGTGATACAGTTAGATACAAAAAATTCAATTACTTCTTGATCTGATGTATTTCTTGCTAGTTTCTCAAACCAGAAACGATCTTTCCCCTTATAAAAAGATTGTACAGTCGCACGACTCTTTCCACACTACTTGTGGTAATCATACTTCTCTTTTGTGAAGTGGTTCTTCAGAGAGAGGTATTGTCTATAAGCATCAAATGGCATCATTCATCAAATAGGTAGTTTCGCTCTGGAGCTCCTCTTTAGAAAATTAAGTTCCATTGCTTCATACTTTAGTTTCTCTTTTAATGGTTTAGAAATCAGTTTGGGAACCGATTCTAAATCAACACTATTCCTTTCGCAAAAGTGAATAATAGCATCAATGTAATTCATTTCAACATTATCTTTTACAAGAGTTTCAATTTCTTGTGCGAATTTGGAGGGACAGAAAAACTTTTTTTCTAATTCTTTTTCTAGTTCATTCTCCATTCTCTGACCTAATATTGTGATGTACAAATTCTTTAATATACCTAACTAATAACTTAATATAATCCCCTTTGTTCCTTTTGTCAAATACTTTGACTTCGCCACCAGGAGTAACCATGAGAGTGATGAGTTTTTTAACTGGGATTCCTGTCAATTCATAATAAGCAGCTGCGTAAAATGTTTCTTGGACGAAATAATTTTCCAACCACTTTTCTGGTTTAATCTTTTCAGATGTTTTAAAATCGATGACTGCCAACTCTCCTTCGTACTCTGCGATGCAGTCAACTCTTCCCGCTAAACCGAGATACTCAGAATAAAGAGTTCTTTCAATAGCGTGTATATTATTTATCTTATCAAGATAAGGTTTAGCATGATGAAACATAAACTGAGTCAAGGGACGATAATCATCCCAATTTAAATCTTTATTCTCAAGATATGCCTGTGCCGCTTCATGAAAGTCAGTACCTCTTGAAGTTGCTTTTTTTGTAATACGATTTGCTTCTTCAATGCCAACACGCTCACGCCATTTGGCAAAGATCTGTCGATTATAGAAAGAAGTTACAGACGTAATAGAAGGCACCCAATCTCCATTAGGAACATTATAGAGACGGATGCCATTTGTTTCTTTCTTTTCTAGTTCAATGTCACCGAGATAATTATGATGAATAAATGTCATAAGAGTTTAAAGATTTAAATCAGATTTAGCAATTAAGTATTCTTTACAAAGACCAGAACGAACAATATCTTCGACACCAAATTCAACTAGATCAACAGATGGCATCATACGAAGGATTCTCATGAAATCAATAATACCATTCTTCTCATTTGTTTTTACCAAATCAGATTGAGTGGCATCACCACAGAACATGATTTTGGAATTTTCACCAATACGAGTGATAATTGAATCAAGTTCGTGGAAGTTCAGGTTCTGAAATTCGTCCACAATGATAATTGCATTATCCAGAGTAGTGCCACGAATGAATGATGTAGACCAGAAACTGATAGTTCCTTGGTTTTTAAGATTGCCATACAGCATTTCGAAGTCAGACTCAGTAGGCATTTCAAACATATACTTTACCATGTTCTTATATGGAATCTGGTAAAGCGACGACTTATCCTCATGATCTCCAGGAAGGAAACCAATTTCTCTGGTTGCTACAAGAGATCTAACAATGTAGATCTTTTCATAGGGTGTCTTGACATCAAGAACATCTCTAAGAGCATTATAGAGAGTGATGAAAGTTTTACCTGTGCCTGCTGCACCGTATGCAACTAAGTTCTGATCGTTTTTATAACATCTGAAAAGTTCTTGTTGGTTTTCAGTAAGAGGTTCAACCCTCTTCATTAAATCAGAATTGATTGGTTTTTTTCTTTTCATTTGCTTATTAGACATTCCAAATGGAACTGCAGGTGATTGAGACTTTCTTTTTGCTGGCATAGGTTTCAAACGGGTTTGACTTTGGATCCAGGGGCTTTAGATGCTTTACGTAACACATCATTCCACCCTGGATGGGACTTCTTCAGTTTGTCGTAGACTTCACCAATCTCGCCGCTATATGGTGCGGTAGATGGATCAGACCAATCTCGGTCCCAGTCAGGATTATCAATTTTCCATTGATCCCAATCGTGAACACTAAGGACAACTTCTTTTTGTTCTCCAGTGTTTTTATTAATAACAGGATAAGTAGCCATAAATTATGTCAATTTCTAATATTTATTCAATAATGATAGAAGGAGCATCTACACAATCAGAACATCCTTCACGGGTCCAACCGAGTGCTTCAGATACTGCTGGGAATTGACAGGTGAAAATACACTTGATTGCATTAGCAATATCCATGTGTTCTTTCTGTGTGCCATGACCAGAACGAAGATCAATATAATGGATCCATGAACGCACAGATCCTGTCATATACAGGCGCGTAGGAGTCGCTAGGGGCAATACAAACCTTGCACACTCCTTTGCAATCCCAGCGTCTAACATATCTTGATATAGTTTCATTGCTTCAGTAAAATGATGCTGCATCAAGATTTGATACTTTTGAACCGTATAAGGATCTACATCATCAATACTGTTCTGGCGATTCTTAGTGTCTTGCCGACGCAATTCTGGCAAAGGAATTTTATCTCCAAGCAGAGAACTATCTGCATACCGTTGCGAAAACTCTTGATATGTAAATGAACGGTGTCGAAGAATTTGAGCTGCGATACCTCTTGTAGTATTGATCTCTACAGTCATCGATGCTTGCTCAAAGATGCTCCAGTGCTGATGCTGAATACAATACTTAAGCAATCCAGAGAACTTTTCATTCTCTTGATTATTAGGGTTGCTCACACGGGCACAATATGCCATGTGTTTCTCAGCATCAGGAGTGACACTGATTAGTTTAATCGGGGTATCCATCGTCATCGTCATAAAATACTTCGTCGTAATCTGTGATTAAATTTGATTCTAAATCTGGTTTGTATGCATCGATGTCAGAATAAACTTCTGACTTTAAACATTCTACCAGAGATTCTAGGTTTTTGACAATTAGTTTAAGTTTTTCTTTGTCCATTATTATAAACCCTTACAGAGTTATTATATACAAAAAAAGGAGGGTGGTCAACCCTCCATAAAAACTATTGTAAAATCCTCCGACACTCTCGCTTACATGTTGCTTGATCATCGTCACATTCAATTAGGCAATTATAATAATCGTTAATGAGATCGGTTTCTTCCACACTCCTATCTAAAGTACTCCCCAGTCTCATAAAACTTTGTTTCCATCCAGCTAATTGATT
>Ga0181590_10004608_pt1 | contig 11477 bp, 6 predicted proteins | sample 071ome_34_FD_132446 | JGI IMG/M metagenome (GOLD analysis project Ga0181590, IMG submission 132446) | Coastal salt marsh microbial communities from the Groves Creek Marsh, Skidaway Island, Georgia - 071411BT metaG (megahit assembly) | ecosystem: Environmental > Aquatic > Marine > Intertidal zone... | reverse complement strand
TTAGTACATACATTAAGTGTAAAAGTATGATATTCCCGTCGCAATAAATACTAACAAGCAACACTCACATACGTAACACGCTTTACGCGCTTTACTCGCTTTACTCGCTTTACTCGCCCCGCCGACGGACGCCGCGCTCGGAGTGGATAAGAAAGACCCCGGGGCGTGGACGCAACAACGCGCGTTTGTTTTCCGTTTTTGTTTTTCGTTTTGTTTGGTGGCGTCCCACGCGAACGGGCGAAGAGACGACCGAGACGAGAAGCGTCAGAGGACGCGCGCGCTCTGGAGGATCGATCGATCGATCGAACGAAGGACCCCGGCGACGGCGACGGGGCGATATGTCGGTCCGGGAGGCGACGACGCGGGCGGCGCTGGCGGCGTCGACGGCGCTGGCGTCCCCGCACGCGCTGCGCGTGCACTTCAGTAACCGGTACGTGTACGCGCAAATCGTCCGGGCGAGCGATGGACACGTCGTGGCGTCCGCGAGCACGATCGAACGCGGGTTCGACGAGGCGTCGGGGACGATCGGACGCCCGCGCGGAGTGAGCGGCGGCGGGGGTGGGGCGGCGAGAGCGGTGGTGGACGCGGCGGCGACGCGACGGGTGAGCCGAAGCGATAAACGCGCGGCGGCGTACGTGGGGAAGACGTTGGCGGAGAGGGCCAAGGCGGCAGAGGTGGAACGCGTGCGTTGGAACCGGCCGTACGGACAGAGGTATCACGGCAAGGTGAGAGCGATGTTGGAGGAATTGGTCGGGGGTGGGGTCGGGGTTGACGGGGGGAAGGCGTCGAGGGCGTGAGTGATGTGGGATTACGTTTGAGAGAGAGAGAGAGAGAGAGAGAGGCGGGGCGACTCGACGGACGACGGGAACCCGCTCGGGCGGGGCGTCTTCGTCCGTCTGTCCTTCGTGAGAGGTCTTTCGGTCTTTCGGTCGGTCGCGCGCGCGCGCGTCAAGTAGCTTTTTTTGTAGTGTGTATTCAATCGCGATTCGTTCGTTTCGTCGGGGGTGGGTTTTAGCCCCACGCGTTCGCGAAGAGCGAGCGTGTTAATTCGCACCAGTCGGTCGCCAGCGTGAACATCGTCGTCGTCGTCGGCGGCATTCCGCGCCGCACCGCGACTCGGAGCCCGACGTGAACCACCGACGGCGGTGCGAAACGGAAACGTTCGTCTCGTCGCGAGGACCCGTCTTCGCATCGATCGACCGCACGTCCGTTGAAGATGTCGAGCGAGGACGAGCAGCCGCCGCGCAAGGAGAAGAAGGAAAAGAAGGAAAAGAAGGAGAAGAAGGAGAAGAAGGAGAAGAAGGAGGCGACCAAGGATGACGAAACGGACGGGAAACAACCGCGTCCGAGCACGGAGATTCACACGTTGTTCTTCGGACAGATGCCTTTCGATACGAAAAAGTCTGACATCATGCCTTGGCTCAAGGCGAACCTGACGCGACACGGGTGCGGGTTCGATATTAAGGAGATTCGAATGGCGGGTGGGGACGGCGAGGGGGTTCCTGGGCAGGCGAAAAAGTTTAAAGGGTACGCGTTCGTGGATTTTAGTACGAACAAGGCTGCGAAAAAGGCGTTGAAGCTTCATCAGACGTTGTTCCGCGGCAGACCGGTGACGGTGGAGCGATGCTCGAGGAAGGACTACACGGCGCCAAAGGCTGAGAAGCGAAAACGCGAAGAGGATACGGAGGGAGGGAGTGAAAAGAAGATGTTAAAGACGTTGGTTGAACCGGATGTCGTCAAGGCTATGGTGGCGGAGGCTGCGGAGAATAGCGAGGGCACTCTCGCCGAGAGCGATTTGGACGATAAAGTGCTTTCGTTTCTCGGCTTGTTGCCGACAGAGGTGTGCCAAAAGGCAGTCAACGAGATTAAAAAGGTTTGCGTTAAGGGTCACCAAGCGAAGAACAAGGGTGCGTATTTCATGGGTATCATTCGAAAGGTTTCTAAGACGTCGTGGGAGGCTCGAGCCAAGGCAAAGGCAGAGGAAGAGCAGCAGAAGAACGCGTGACCCGTCCGTCGAGCATTTTTAGCCGAGTAGCCAGTTTTATAGAATGTGCCATTGAATTAAAAACATTATGCATGCGTGTGCTATATGGTACAACACAGTGACGAGCCTTATCGTTCATCAATCATCTTCATCGTTTCATCGTTCGTTCATTCGTACTGTGCTTATTCTTGATCAGTCGTCGCGGTAGTTGGCGCGGAGAAGCCGAGCAACTTGTTGGCCAACTCAGCCGGAGCGTAGACGCTCACCGTGCGAGACGGAAGGTATGCCAAGAAAGATGCCGGTCTTCCGTTGAAGGCGTAGTCTTCGGCGACGTAGTCGGGCGCGGAGTAGGTCCACAAGTTGGAGTAGCCGCCAAACTCGGGGTTGTCTGAGCTCAACACGAGCTTGTAGTTGGTCAAATCGCGGCAACCGATGCGGTAGTCATTGAAAGACTGCGTCGCGTTCCAGTTGAAAGCAAACACGAGATCACCGCGTTCAAAGACAACAACCTTGTCGTTGTTGTCCTTGCAAGACGTGTACTGATGGCTGGACGCGAGGTACTTGAACGCACCAGCGACGCGGTTCATCGCGGCGTCAAACGCGTTCAGGTACTTGTATCGCAAGTGGTCCATGTCGGCCAAATCGAATCGTCTTCTGCACAGGTGGTACGAGTTCCCGTTGCCCGGGATGAACTCACCGGTGGATGCCTCGACGCGGTCATCGCGCGGGAAGTCGATCCACTCCGGGTGACCGAACTCGTTCCCCATAAAGTTGAGGTAGCCTTCCCCGCCAAGACCCATGGTGAACTGACGAATCATCTTGTGAAGGGCGATACCGCGTGAAATCACTGGGCTGTCCGGCACGAGGGTGGACATGTTCGTGTACATTTCAGCATCCATGAGCCAGAAAGCGGTCGTCTTATCGCCAACGAGGGCTTGGTCGTGCGATTCAGCGTAAGAAATGCACTTTTCGCCGTAGCGTCTGTTCTCCATCGTGAACACGAGGTTACCCATATCCCAGTACTCATCCGGGCCCCACTCGCTCAACACCTCGATCCACTTGTCCGCGATCGCCATCTGAAGGCGGTAATCGAAACCAACGCCCCCTTCTTGCACCGGTCGGCAGAGCGTCGGCATGCCGCTCACGTCTTCGGCGATGGTTGTCATGTGACCGTCATAGAGGGTGTGGAGCATGTCGTTGGCAAGCATCAAATACACCATGGCGTCAACATCCGTAGCCATGCCAAAGTATTCGTCGTAGTTGCCCGTGAACGCAACTTGCAAACCGTGGTGCTTGTACATCATGGAGGTGACGCCATCAAAGCGGAAGCCGTCAAACTTGTACTCTTCAATCCAGTAGCGCAAGTTGGAGAGGAGGAATCGCAACACTTCCCACTCGCCATAGTTGAAGCAGCGAGAGTCCCACATCCAGTGGTAACCTTCCGGACCAGAGTGGAAATACTGGCCGTTGCTACCGTCGAACATGTTCAGACCGTCCAGAGAGTTAGAAGACGCATGGGAGTGCACCAAGTCCATGAGAACGGTGAGACCCATCGAGTGCGCCGTGTCCACGAGGTACTTGAGATCATCTGGAGTGCCACATCTGGACGAAACGCCGAAAAAGTTGGTGACGTGGTAGCCGAAAGAGGCGTAGTACGCGTGCTCTTGGATAGCCATCAACTGCACAGCATTGTATCCGAGATCCTTGATGCGCGGAAGGACGTCATCCGCAAACTCGCGGTACGAGTTGATTTTCGGCTCAGTGGAAGACATGCCGACGTGCGCCTCGTAAATACGAAGCTCCTCCGGAGCGTCCGGACGAGCATATTTGAACTCGTACTGGTCTTCAACCGGCGGGTCATAGTACACGCCGTTGTACGGGATTTCACCCGGCGCTTGCACGGCGTACGTGATCCACGCCGGGATGCGATCGACGGGTTCGCCGTTTGGAATTTCGAGGTGAATCTTCACGCGAGAACCGTGCGGAATCGCCGGAGAACCGTCAGCTTCGTTCGGGATGAAGACGGTAAAGACACCGTAGTCATCTTTGGTCATCCACGCGCCCTTCTCGCCGAGGTTCCAGTCGTTGAAATCGCCAAAGAGGCACGCCGCGCTGGCGTTCGGCGCCCACTCACGATAGGTGATGCCCTTTGCGTCTCTGGTAAAGCCCATCTTCTCGTATCCGCGGCTGAACTTCTCGATACCACCTTCGTGTTCATCGATCGCCTTGCGAAGGTTTTTAAACTTCTCGAAACGATGACCGAGGTGGCCCTTGTGTCCTTCCAACGCCGGATCAGTCGCGATGACTCCAAAGCCGTCGCCTTCGATGGCGGGAAACTTGAAACCTTCAAAGCGATCCTTCTTTTCGTTCAACGGCCCGACCGGCTTCTCAGCCACCGGCGTCGCGGCCACCACCGGCTCACGTTTCGGCGCTGCCACCACCGGCTCAGGCGTCGCCGCCACCTCTGGCACTTCAACCGGCTCAGGTTCCGGTGTCCGTTCCGGTTCCGAAGTCGCCGCAGCCGCGGAAGCCTTTTCTGCCGAACCAGACCCTTGCCACTCCACACCATCCAACTCCGCCTTCAACCGTTCATTCTCCAATCTCAACGCCTCCACCGCGGCGGAAACCGACTCCAAATCGAACCCTCCTTTCTCACCGTTCGGCGCCGCTTTCGCCCGCGACGCGCTTCTCGAGATCTACATTACGAATTCGCCGTCCGACGAGTCAAACCGTCGCGTCAGTCGTCTCTTCTCCCACCGTCATCCCGCGCATCGCGCGTAAAACAAACCCAAAAAACCATTCTTCATCCATCTTCCCGCGCGTTTAACATCCCATCGTCATCGCATCGCTCCGCGCGCGTCGTCATCCATTCGAGTCACGCCGTCGTCCGTTATCCACACGTTTGGTTTCCCACGCGTTCACGCGCCGTTCCGCCGTCTTTTCATCGCCATCGCGCGAGGATCGTCACCACACCGCGCGCACCTTGACACCGCCATCGCGTCGGCGAACCACCGCGGGCTTCACGCCCCGCGTCGCCGCGTGCGTCGTCGTCGTCCGGGCGATCATCGTCCGTCCGGTTGTGTCGACGCGGGGCGACGCGAACGAAAGGCTGGGAGCGCGCCGGCGGGTGGGTTGCGTATAACATCCAAGTCAACGCCGTGTGTGTGGATTCCGTGCCGTGGGAACACCTGACGTGGGAGACATTTTCGGGTGTTTTCACCGGTTTTCTACGTGGCAGTACGTGTATCGCGTCCGTATACGAGGCGGCGTGTACCTAGTGTGTAAAATTTACAAGTACGTGGAGCGCCGGTGAATGGATGGATGAGCGGAACGGATAGCGAAGACGCCATCGACGGCAGAGGACGCCGACGCCGACGACGCGAAGAGGACGCGAAGAGGGACGACGACGAGCGATGTGGCGATTGCGCGTGGCGACGGATGATTTTCAACGCCCCGATGTGGAGTTTCCGACGCTCAATGATCACGTCGGACGACAGGTGTGGACGTACGTCGACGACGCCTCGTCCAAAGCTGCGCAGTCGTCGGGACTGTCGGCGAAGGAGATCGCGGCAGGACGCAAAGCGCAAGACGCGCTTCGCGCGGCGTTCGCGAAGAATCGAATGACGGAAAAGCACAGCGCGGATGAGTTTATGCGGGCGCAGTACGAGGCGGAGAGAGAGGCGAGGGGACTGGGCGGCGGAACGCAACCGCCGAGCGCGCGAGAGATCGGAAGAGGGGACGGGGCGATCGATGCGGAGACGGTGCGCACGGCGATGCGGGCTGGGATTGATTACTATCAGGGGATTCAGGATGACGATGGACACTGGGCGAGTGATTACGGTGGACCGATGTTTTTGATGCCGGGATTGATCATCGCGGCGAACGTGATGGGTATGACGGAGGAGATCATCGGCGAACCGAGACGGGTGGAGATGTTGAGATACCTCGAAAATCATCTCAATGAAGACGGTGGCGTTGGCTTACACATTGAGGGTCACAGTACGATGTTTGGGACGGTTTTGACTTACGTGGCGATGCGTTTGCTCGGCAAGTCGGCTGACTCGCCAGAGTGCGCCAAGGCACGTCAGTGGATTCTTGATCGAGGAGGTGCGACCGAGGTGCCGTCGTGGGGGAAATTTTGGCTCGCCGTGTTGGGTGTGTACGAGTGGCACGGTCTGAACCCGGTGCCGCCAGAGTGCTGGTTGTTGCCCTACTGGCTCCCCGTGCACCCAGGGCGTTACTGGTGCCACTGCCGCATGGTGTACCTTCCCATGAGCTATCTGTACGGTATCAGAGCGACGGGTAAGCCAACAGCGCTCACCGCGGAGCTCAAGACGGAGCTCTACGTCGAGAAGGCGTACGACGTTATCGACTGGAACAAGGCGAGGAATGCATGCGCCAAGGAGGATTTGTACTATCCTCACCCATGGATCCAAGACGCGCTCTGGTCGAGCTTGATGAAGGTTGAGCCGCTGCTCTTAAACAGCCGTTTGAGAAAGTGGGCCTGCGCCGACGCGATGAAACAAATTCACTATGAAGATGAGAACACGCGTTACGTCGACATTGGGCCGGTGAATAAGGTTTTCAACATGCTGTGTTGCTGGTTTGAAGATCCCGATTCTGACGCCGTGAAGAAGCACATCCCTCGCATCGCGGATTACCTCTGGGTTTCCGAAGACGGCATGAAAATGCAGGGCTATAACGGTAGTCAGCTCTGGGATTGTGCGTTCTCTGTGCAAGCCATCGTCGCGACGGGCCTGTCGGACGAATACGGCCAGGTGCTTCAGCGCGCGCACGACTATATCGACAAGAGCCAAGTCAGAGACGACTGTCCAGACGTGAAGAAGTGGTACAGACACATCTCCAAGGGTGCTTGGCCGTTTAGTACACGTGACCACGGCTGGCCGATCTCGGATTGCTCCTCTGAAGGCTTGAAGGCTGCGCTGACGCTCGCCAACCTCGACGAGAAGCTCGTCGGTAAATCGATTCCGGTTGACCGACTGGCAGAGTGCGTCAACGTCATCCTGTCGTATCAGAACAAGGGTTCTGGTGGATGGGCGACGTACGAGAACACGCGCTCGTACAAATGGGTCGAGTGGCTGAACCCAGCCGAGACTTTCGGCGATATCATGATTGATTACCCCTACGTAGAGTGTTCGAGTGCGAGCTTGCAGGCACTTTGCAAGTTTTCCGAGCGCTATCCAGAAATTCGCAAGAAGGACATCGCAAGAGCGAAGAAGACAGGACGCGCGTTTTTGAAGCGCATTCAACGTGCCGACGGTAGCTGGTACGGTTCGTGGGCAGTGTGCTTCACTTACGGTACTTGGTTCGGCGTCCTAGGTTTGATTGCGACGGGATCAACATACGAGACGTGCCCGGCGTTGCGCAAGGCTGTAGATTTCTTGCTCTCCAAGCAACAAGAAAGCGGGGGCTGGGGCGAGAGCTACCTGTCTTGCGAAAAGAAGGTGTACCATGAGCTTTTGGACGCCAAGGGTAAGCCAAAGCCGCACCTCGTCAACACCGGATGGGCCATGCTCGCTCTTATAGCCTCTGGCCAAGCGGACCGCGATCCGAAACCGCTTCACAAGGCTGCTCGAGTCATTCTTTCTCAGCAATGCGAAAACGGTGATTTCCCGCAACAGAGCATCATGGGCGTCTTCAACGCAAACTGCATGATCTCTTATAGCTGTTACAGAAGCATTTTTACCCTTTGGGCGCTTGGCGAGTACACGACAAAGGTGGCGATGAAAAATTAGAAACAACGTGTAAATTTGAATATGAGAAACTACGGTACTTACTTACTGAATGCGGCGCGCGATCTTATAGGTACCACAACACGCGCGGGTCCGCCTTGAGCGCCTTATACACCGCGACAACCTCGTCACCGTTCCGCATCTCACAAATGACGTTCGCGCTCACGTACTTTCCCTTCGAACTCGGTCTCGCGCTCACATTCTCCGGATGAATCGACCGACCATCCAACGCCGACGAAATCAACGCCACGATGGAATCGACGAACCCATCCCCGTCTTTGCCGATTGCTTGAAACTTGCGCATGCACGGATACTCGTTCACTTGTTCGTCAAGTGCTTTCCACTTTTCATCCGTCTCCGCGCTCGCCATCACCGTCGTCGTTTTCCCACCCGCCGCCGCACCGCCACCACCGTTCGACGACGACGTTTCCCCGGCGGCTTTTCTCTTCCTCGCCAGTTCCGTCATCGTCTCAATCAGCGTCGCATCAAGCGGTTTCGCCGCTTCGGGGTCATCACCCACGTCATCACTTTTCCCGGCGGCGGCGAACGCGCGCGAACGCGCGCGAACGACGACGGTCGTCGTCGGGTTCGCCGCGTGCGCGCGACGCGACGGGGCGACGATGCGTCGCACAAAGGTTTGCGTCGTCGCGCGGAGCATGGCGTCGATCGTCGGTGTGCGAGTGAGCGAGTGACGTTGCCTAGAGGGTGAGGTTTGTCAGAAAAGTGACACATTTGCTTCAGTTTGGATGGCGTGATGTTACAAATGCTCACGACGCGCGCGTTTTCGTTTTGGCAGCACCCGATCGGCGTTTGCGCGACGCCTCTCTGCTCGCCGCGGCGGTGGGACGAAGATCGCTTCGGGCGATTTCGGATTTAACTTCGAGGGATCCGCGCGAGACGCCGTGTGCTCTGCCGTTGGCGTCTGGAAGCGAAGAGAGCCAACTGGCGACTTCACCCGGGGATTTCCGGCCAGTGAGGACAGATTGGTACGCACGGAGTAAGTCTGGGACGATGGATGCGGGTTCGTCGACGAGTTCTACGCGGAAGTGGGAGATGCCGGCGGATACCCAGGTTTTGAGGTAGGAGACACCGGTTTGCGCTTGGGCGTTGAAGACGGTGTTGCGACAACCCATGTCGGCAAGGACGAGGTGGTCTGCGCCGTGATTATCGCGCAAGTGTATGTGCTTGCTCTCGCACGGGTGTCCACAGTCTTTGAACGAATTGCCGTCGGATAGGAACCTGCAAAAGACGCAGTGTTCGGTGTGGAAGATTGGCAAATGCTGGTGCGCGATGAGCTCGAGCTTGGAGGCGCCGACAGGACCGAGCGCGACAGCCAACGCACGCTGTTGCTCGGCGTTCAAATCGTGCGTCGGTGTCAAGCGTTCCAAACCAGATTTGAGAAAGACATCAGCGCCAATCGCGTTTGCTGCGTTCAAGGAAAAGTCACCGCGAAGCGGCGGAAGTTTGACGTCGGCGTCTGCCTTTTTCAATTCCAAAAGCGTCTGGAGTAATCCCGCCGATCGAATGAGCAAAGCATCCGCGTTAAGATTGAGATAGTATCGCCACAGCTGCTCTTCCTCGGGCTTCAAAACTCTCGGCGTCGCGACGACGGCAAATTTACCAGCCGCTTGCACGAGCTGCACGGTTTTCTGCAAGCCGTGCACCTCCAAAAAGTCGAGCGCGATTTCTTCAACGCCGTTCACCTGAATGGCAGCCTCAGCTTGCGCTCTCGTGCGGCAGAGCACGGATATCGAAGGCTTCAATCCCTTGGTCGTCGTCGTCGCCGCCGCCACCGCTGTATTTCGCATTGGTTTATCTTTTTGGTTCATTATGTCTCCCCACCAAGCGTTTCCGACGAGTTCGTCGACGACGTCGACTTCGGCCAAACCCGCCGCTCGATCCGGACCTCCTTCACGACGCGCGTTCAGCAACGCCTCGACCGCGTCACGACGAGCCGATTTAATATCACCGGGAGGGATGTACAAGCCGGCGCCGGATTCGACGATGGTACCATCCTCGACAATGCCTCGAAGCGTCGTCGTGTCAACTTTTGCGACGACAAGCGGCGTTCCGCCGAGTTCGCCGATCGCCTTTTTCAACGACTTTTCATCCAACGCCTTCCTCTGGCTCTTCTCCAGCATCGACGCCGTTTGTCCTTGACCAACCCGTCCGGCGTCATCGATAATCTTCACAGTTAGCGGCTCACCGAGCGCGCCACTCACAATCACCGTCGCCGGATCTCTGCGACCGTCGCGGCTCGTAGCATCTGTCGATTCGGTGGGAACCATCTTGGCGAGTTTCGCCTCGAGCGTCGGATCTGACGTCCGCCAAACGAGCTGACCAACCTCGACCCGACTAAAATCGATTTGATTCGCACCGAAAGTCACCGTGTAGTCTCCCGTGGACACGGCTTCACCTTTTCCACCGACGAGCGCGCCAGCTCGGTCGAAAATTTCGTACACGCGTCCGCCCTCTTCCTTCTCTTCTGGCACCCCACGGTCGATCACGACGCCGTCGCCTCGTTTCATCCCCGCCCCATCGCTCATTCGAATCATCACCGCTCCGTTGGCGCGCTTACCGCCATCGGGTTTGACGACGCGCGTAATCTCTCCCAAAAGCACGCCGCGATGTCTCGGCGCTCGCCCGCGCACCAATCCTTGATGCCGCGGTCCGTCTAAAAATCCGTGCGTGAGCCCATCGTAATCGGCGTCTTGCCCTCGCGCAAACACTTGCGCGAGCTCTAGTCGTTGTTCCTTGCTCAAAAGTTCGCTTCGCTGAACCTCACGTCCAGTCTCCATCGCTTTCCAAGCCGCGTCCACCGCTTTTCGATACGCTTGCGTGGCGATGGCGACGTACTCGGGTCCTTTGAGCCGACCTTCAATCTTAAAGCACCCGACCCCAGATTCGATGAGCTCCGGTACGAGATCGACCGCCATCAAATCCTGCGGTGATAGCAAGTACTTGACGTCCCCCAACTCGGCCAGCTCTCCGTCGACGACTAATCCGTACGGCATTCGACACGCCTGCGCGCACTGCCCTCGATTGGCGCTTCGCCCGCCCCACGCTTCTGAAGAAAAACACTGCCCGCTGTAACTGACACACAGCGCCCCGTGCACGAACGCCTCCACCTCGACATCTGGACACTCGGCCTTGACCGCGTGAATATCCCGCAAACTCAGTTCTCGACCGACGACGACGCGTTTACATCCCAACTCGCGCGCGAACCGAGCCCCCTCCGCGCTCGTCACCGACATTTGCGTGCTTCCATGAATCGGTAAATTCGGTGCCACGCGCTTAATCAACCGCGCCACGCCGACGTCTTGCACGATGACCGCGTCGACGCCCGCCTCGGCGACGCCTCGAATCAGCTTTTCCGCCAGTTTTAACTCTTCATCAAACACCAAGACATTCATCGTGACGTACGCGCGGACGCCTCTCGCTTTCGCGTACGCCATCACTTCCGGCAGTTCCTCGAGCGTGAAATTGCTCGCCCGCGCCCGGGCGTTCAGAGCATCGAGACCGAGGTAGACACAATCCGCCCCAGCGGCGATGGCGGCGCGTAACTGCGGCCATCCACCCGCGGGTGCGAGCACTTCTGGCTTACGCGCGCCCGCGAGCGACGCCGTCCTCCGCCGCCGCGAGTCTCCATCCGTCCCATCCTCGTACCTCCCAGACGTCGATCCCCCGGCGACGCGCGCTTGCTCGAGATACCGCGCCCCTTTCCTCGCCCCATCCTTCGC
>Ga0181590_10004604_pt1 | contig 11482 bp, 9 predicted proteins | sample 071ome_34_FD_132446 | JGI IMG/M metagenome (GOLD analysis project Ga0181590, IMG submission 132446) | Coastal salt marsh microbial communities from the Groves Creek Marsh, Skidaway Island, Georgia - 071411BT metaG (megahit assembly) | ecosystem: Environmental > Aquatic > Marine > Intertidal zone... | reverse complement strand
TAAGAAAGTTTAACAAATAAAAACCGTTATTAATATTATAATTGTAACCTGTTACAATTAATAAATCTATTTCTGTTTCTATTTTTTTTATTTCTTCCAGACAAAAATAAGGAATACCGCTATCATTTTTTTGTCTAGACAGTCTTTCTTCTTGATTAAAATAAATTAATTCTCCATCTACTACCAAACAAGCAGATGCGTGTGAATTAAAATTAACTCCTAGTATTTTCATTTAACTGCCTTAGAAATCTTTTATGGTCTATTGCTACTTGATCGTAGTGGTAATCTATTATATTTTTATATTCTTCAACTGAAGGATTTATATTATTATAAATTGAATTATCTAAATTGTCAATCATATCTAGACCGTATCCTACCTGTGTGAAGCTTGAAACAGCAAAAGTACCAGGTGTCTTATGATCTAAAATATCAAAATATTTAAAGCTACCATCTTTAATAGTTTCGTACATATCTAATAATTCTTTTGGCATCGGATTCTTTTGTTTGAACTCTTTCCAAAATTTACTGTCATTTCTTTTTGTAAAATAATGTAGATAGATAAAATAAGATTTATGATCTATACTATTGTTCATCATTTTGTTATATAAAGATCTATTTTTAGTTTCGTCTTTATCTATGACATTTAAAAAGTGTCTAAGATTCTCAAGTTGATCAATAGTTTGCCATATAGACGTAGACTCTAAAGGCTCAAGAAAACTTCCAGATAACCCTATAGCTATACAATTTTTAACCCATAAGTTTTGAAATCTGCCAGGATCGAAATCTATAACTTTTCTAACCTCTAATTTTCTTCCATAAAAAGTTTCTGCTTCTTGAAGTGCTTCGTCTTCACTGATATAATCAGAATCAAATATATATCCGCTACCTGTTCTATGAGTTAAAGGAATTTGCCAGCTCCACCCGTTTTTTAAAGCAATGCTAGAAGTATATGAAGGAATATTATCTGTTGAATCTAACCAAAAAGGAATACCTTTTTTCATCGGCATGTAAGAACGGAAACTTTTCCAATTCTGTTTGTAAAAATTTCCGATTATTTCTCTTCGAAAACCGGTACAGTCGAATATAAAATCACATTCGATTTTGATATCATTTTCTAACACAACTGTTTTAATAAAATTTCTATCATCATTTTCAAAGTGTACAATTTTCCCATCAATTAAATTAATTCCTCTACTAATTGCAATTTTTTCTAAATAAATTGCAAACTCTCTTGCATCAAAGTGTAAAGCCCAATTAACATTATTAATATCTACTTTATTATTATAGGCAATTTTTTGTTGATAAAGATAATCTTCCATAGGTAATTTTTTTGAAATTATTTCTCTATGATAGTAATCTGTACAATTAAATTCAAATATATTTGGAATAACAAAATCTACAATTTTATCATGAAATGCATGCATATATTTTTTGCCGTCGCCATTCCAATTTTCAAAACTTATTCCGTTTTTTATACTTCCTTTTATATGTGGAATAATTTCCACAGGGTGTATTTTTAAATAATCAAGAAAATTAGGCAAATGAGGAGTAGTTGCTTCTCCGACACCTATAGTTCCTATTTCACTACTTTGAATTAATGTTACACTATTATTTGGAAATAAATGTTTAACAAAAAGTGCGGTTAGCCAACCTGCACTTCCACCACCCGCGATTACAAATTTCATGTTTTGTCCTCTAGTAATGTTACATTAAATGCAATTGATATTCTGTCTTTGTTTGTATTGTTAGGCTCTACAAAGTGTTCTGCCCAAGAAGGAAAAATTAACATTGTTCCTGAATCAGCAGGTATAGTATACACACTTGATGTTGTAGGATGAAATTTTTCTATCATTTCCTTTTCTATGTGATATTGTTGTTGTACACATGGAGTAGTAAATACTATATTACCGTCACTTTCTGACTTCTGTACATAATACGTTCCGGAAAATACACTACCTGGATGTAAATGTGGTCGATTAAATGAACCGGTTGAGTTAACGTTTAGCCATATATTATTAATTTTAGGAATTAAATGTTTTTTAAATCCTAGATTTTCTTTTAGAGTATTACATGATGTTTCAATGATAGAACACAGTTTTTCTATCTCAGAATTTTTTTCTTGTAAAGTATCGCTTTGCCAGCCCTTCCAGTTACTTTTTTCTACACCATTGTCTTTTTTTCTTGTAGAGTAAGCATATTCTGTAAGTTTATCATTGTCGACATTTAAATCTTTTAAAGTTACTATATACATAGAAAAAAGATATTCAAAATTTAAATCCATAGAAACTCCTTGCTGGGTATTTACCATAAATAAAGTACATACTTTATTTTTTAGATACATATTTATATAGAGGATATATCATGGAAATTACAGTAGTAGGCGGCGGTACAGCAGGATGGATTTCTGCTTTATTCTTAGCTCATAATTCAAACGCTAAAATAAAAATAGTAGCATCTAGTAAAATAGGAATATTAGGAGCCGGCGAAGGAGTTACTGGCGAACTAATGGATTTTATACTAGGATATTACGGCGACTTTGGAATAGATCCTTTAGATTTTATTAAAAAGACAGCTGCAATGCCCAAGTACGGTATATTACATAAAAACTGGGTTAAAGATTATAATTATTTTGCACCAATAGACGGAACTCCTACTGCTTTAAATTTACCAGATAGTGTAACTGCTTTTTTAACTGTAAATGACAAACAGAATTTACATAGAGGTACATATTTTGGGTGTTTAATGGAAGCTAGGACTGCTCCTATATTAAAAAGAACTAGAACTTATGAAGAACAAACACATGCTTGGCATTTTGACGCTAGATTAGTTGCAGATTATTTAGAAAAGGTTTGTGTAAAATATGATAACGTTGAATTAATAGATGCTATTATTAATAATGTAACCTTAGACGAAAAAGGAAGAATAGACAAACTTTTATTAGATAATGAGACAATCGTCGACTCTGATTTTTATATAGATTGTTCAGGATTTAAAAGATTATTAGCAAATAAGTTAGGAACTAAATGGATTTGCTATAAAGAAAATTTACCAGTTGATAGAGCAATACCGTTCTTCTTACAATACGACGACACAGTAAAACCCGATCCTTATACAGAAGCCCATGCATTATCTGCAGGATGGATGTGGCAAGCTTCTATACAAACTAGAAAAGGTTGTGGATATACATATTGTAGCGATTTTATAAGTGACGACGAAGCTCTTAATGAAATTGAAAAAACATTAGGAAGAAAAATAGAACCTTTGCGTGATCCTTTTACATTTGATACAGGCAGGCTAGAAAATACATGGGTTAAAAACTGTTTAACTATAGGTCTAAGTAGCACGTTTGCAGAACCGTTAGAAGCTACATCTATTCATGGTGCGATTGTACAATTAAAATACTTTGCATTTGAATATCTAAAAGACGATATCGAAAGTATGCTTAACCCTGCATGTATTAAAGCATATAACAGACGTGTAAATCAAATGTTTGATGATTTCAAAGATTTTCTTGTCGCACATTATATGGGCGGCAGAACTGATAGCGAATTTTGGAAATATGTTACAAGTGGAGCAATTGAAACTGAGTTTTCAAAAATGATTAGAGAAATGTGTAAAACAAAAATGCCAACACTTTATGATTTTCCGTCTTATCCAGGCGCAGCAGGTTGGCAGCTATGGAGTTATATACTAATACAAACTGGACAACTATCTCCTGAAGTATGTTCTAAATATTTGTATGATTTTAGCATTAGTCAAGCTCAGCAGGAATTAAAAGAACTGCACGATCGAGTTGAAAGAATATACAAAGCAAATTATCAGTTTAATGAGTTTACTGAAACAATAAATCAAGAAAATATTAAATGGGAATACACTGGACAACTTGACTAATATTACGATAAATAATATGTAATGGAGAATATAGATGGCGTCACCTATTGTTGATCGTATTAGAATAATTCCTAGATCGAAAGAATTTTTAGACAGAGCTACAGGATCTAGTGGCGAGGTATTTTTTAGTAAGGAAACTAACACTTTAAGAGTTTATAGTGGTAGAACTGCTAACCGCGGGGGCTTTGAAGTAGTAACTAATTCTAGCTTGCGTAGAAATGCAGGCGAACAAGAAGTTGCAACTGTAAAATATAATGTAATTATTAATAACACAGGCGATGGTAACAAATATATCCTTAACGGAGAATATAAGCCTGCATTAAATTTTGTTGTAGGATATACATACTTGTTTGATCAAACAGATCCTACTAATGTTTATTATCCGAATCCAACCGGCGGCGCAAATAATCAACACCCATTGAATTTTAGTGCAGACAATCTAAATGGAGATCTAGGTGGAGGAACTTCTTATCTAGAAGGTGTTATTTATATTTTAGATGGCGAAGAAGTTTCGCAAGCAGAATATTTTTCTAATTTTCAAAGAGCCGATACAAGACAAGTACAAATTACCGTAACAACTAATACTCCTACTACACTTTATTATTGGTGTCAAAATCATTTGAACATGGGCAATACAATCACTGTAGGAATGCCCGGAACAGGTGATGGCGGTGACAGCGACAGCGGTGCAAGTATTACAGTTAGTCCTACACAGCCTACTGAAGCAACTGACGGAACACTTTGGTTTGACAGCGACGATGAATTATTATATGTATATTTAGAGTCAAGCGGAACTTTTGTTAGACCAAAACCTACAGGATTTTTTGATTTAGGAATATCAGACGGCGATAACGGCCAATTTTTACAAACAAACGGTAGTGGCATTTTAACTTTTGTAGATCCTCCTACACTAGAAGTAGGCGCTGATTTAATTTTAGGTGATGTAATTGCTGACACAATAGAAACTAGTTCACTAAAAAATACAGGCATTGGTAATGCAGAATTAGAAACAGCAGCAAGATTAACAATAAGCACAGGCGACGGCGTAACTATTACAGGTGGTCCTCTAAGGTTGCCTAGTTTTAGTGACGAAGATCGCAACGGTATTATTGCTGCTAACGGTGATATGATATATAACACTACTTCTAATAAAATAGAAGCATACCAAAACGGAAGCTGGATTGAACTAGATACAGGAAGCGTAACATGAGCACTGAAAAAGAATACATAGTAGTTGTAAAAAGAGATCAAAATTTAGAAGAACTCGATACAGATTTAGCTAGTTCTGCCGGAAATGAATTTATACCTGATAGATCAGTTGATGTAATTAATCCAAGAAAAGGGTCTAGTAGAATGACTCATTGGCTTTTAACTGACGAAGAAGCAGATAATCTAAAAAATGATCCTAGAGTTGAAGCAGTAGAGATACCTGCAGATCAGCAAGAAGGTGTAGAGAAAATGCTGCATCTTACTCAAGGATATGATTTTACTAAAACAACTAATCCTGAAAGTGATAGAGCTAACTGGGGATTACGCAGATGTATAGATGCTACTAACACTTATGCTAACGGAACTGCTGCACCAGATAATTCTTATCCGTATGGGTTAGATGGAACAGATGTAGATATTGTTATACAAGATACTGGTACTAGTTCAGATCATCCAGAATGGCAAGATAGAAACGGTGCCAGCAGATTTCAAGAAATAGACTGGTATGCAGAAAGCGGATTAGCAGGAACGCAACCTGCAGGGTTTTATACTGATTACCACGGACATGGTACACATTGTGCAGGAATAAGTGCTGGTAAAACATACGGCTGGGCTAAAAATGCAAACATATATGCAGTAAAAGTTTCAGGATTAGAAGGTCCGTCGGATCCTAATGGAGGTATTAGTACTAACGATTGTTTTGATGTAATTAGATTATGGCATCAAAACAAAGTAACCGGACTTCCTACAGTTGTTAATATGAGTTGGGGATACGGAAGAACAATTACAACTACTAATCCTACAGGCGGGGTTTATAGAGGAACACCGTGGACATATACAGGACAGTCGCAAACCCAGTTATGGCAAACCTATGGTATAGTTCCACAATTAACAGATGGGTTTAGCTTCTTTAGGAGATTTCCTATAAGACTTGCACAAATTGATGCAGAAGTTGAAGATATGATCGACGCCGGAATACATGTTTGCATTGCAGCTGGAAATCAATATTATAAAATAGATGTGCCTCTAGGACAAGATTATGATAATGAAGTAACTTTTTCAGGACTAGCTACATTATATCATCAAGGGTCAAGTCCATATAGTTCAGAAGCATTTATAGTAGGAAATGTAGATAGTACAACGCAACAAGACGGTGCCGAGTTTAAAGACAAAACAGCAGGCAGTAGTAATAAAGGGCCTGGTACAAACTTTTGGGCGCCAGGTACTGATATTATAAGTGCATGCAGTGATACAAATGTATTTGGATCAAGTGCAGGAGACTATTTCACTCCAGGATATAAAATTGCAAACATTGGCGGTACAAGTATGGCATCTCCACAAGTTGCAGGATTAATTGCACTGCACTTACAAGTAGATCCTAATGCAACCCCGTTACAAATGCAAAATAAATTAATTGCCGAAAGTAAAGATGTACTTTACTCAACAGGACAAGATTCAGATTATACAGAATATGAAACATCTTTAATGGGTAGTCCTAATAGAATGATGTTTTCAAAATACGGAAAACAGCCTTTAAGTTTATCAGGTACAGTTTCGTTAAGTACAACTATTCCGTTATATTATCTATCACAAAGTGTAGACAGCGTAGACGAAGGCGGCACTGTAAGATTTACATTAAGAACTGTTAATATAGATGAAGGAACAAATATTCCATTTACATTATCTGGTGTAACAGAATCGGATATAAGCAAATTATATAAATGGGAAGACAGATATCTCAATAACGAATATGAAGTTATTAGAACATTAACAGGTAGTAGTGCTCCTGGTCAAAGATATAGATATAGAATGCGTTGGGGTACAACTGTAGTAGGCGATTTTAACTCAGATACTGCTTTTTCTGAAAATGCACTACTAACATCTACTGATGGAAATACCTATAGATTAGGAATAGAAGAATCAACTAGCGGCGACGATACAATATTTTCGATTATTAAAGTTAATGATATTACAGTAAGTCTTAATGAAAACTTTTATTCAGGATATAATAGTAAAGGTATTATCGAGTTAGTAATAGCTGAAGACACTACAACTGAAGGTGCAGATGAACTAACTCTAAATATTAATGGTACAAGTGTTACATCTAATCCGATTACTATCAATGACACATCTTTAGATCCTACATATTCACTTGTAGCTTCGCCTACAAGTGTTAACGAAGGCGGCACGTTTGATGTTACACTAACAACAACAAACATTGCAAATGGAACTGCACTTTCGTATACTATTACAGGAACAGGAATAACTGCTAACGATTTCTCTTCTGGTAGTTTAACTGGTAGTTTTGTAGTTGTTAACAATACTTCTTCTATAAGTTTCACACTTGCAGAAGACTTATTAACAGAAGGCACAGAAACTATTACTTTAGCATTGAATAATGGTGGTGATAGTGTAGATATTACAATTACTGACACAAGTACAACACCTATTATTCCTACATATACTACTCTTGCAGCAAATGTAGAGACTGCAAATGAAGGCGACACTATTACATTTACACTTAATACAAGTCAAATTACAGACGGTACTACAGTCGGATATACAATAACAGGAGTTGCGGTAGAAGATATAGATTTAGTAAGTTTAACAGGAACATTTACAGTTACTAGTAACACAGCATCTTTAAGTATTGATATTGCAGAAGACTTAGATACTGAAGGTACAGAAACCCTAACACTTACATTAGACGGCACTGATAGTGATGGAAATAGTACAGGAACATTATCTGATAGTGTTACTATAATTGATACAAGTACAACGCCGCCGACATATACATTAACAAGTAGTGTACCTGATGTTGACGAAGGTAGTTCAGTAATCATAACACTTACTACTACTGATGTAGCAGATGATACTGTAATAGATTATACAATTACAGGAGTAAGTGCTTCTGATATTGATGTAAGTCTGACTGGCTCATTTACTATAACTTCAAATACAGATACACTTAATATTAATGTTGCAGCAGATGCTACTACAGAAGGTTCAGAATCATTAACATTAACATTAGACGGACTGGGCGAAGATGTAAGTGTTGTAATTAATGATACTAGTGTTGCAGGATCTCCTACATATCTACTAAGCTCTGGTTCAACAACTGTTAACGAAGGTGATAGTGTTAATATTTTACTTAATACAACAAACGTATCAAATGGCACAACTATTCCGTATACTATTACAGGTATAGATGCAGCAGACTTATCTAGCGGATCTATAACAGGCAACTTTACTGTTAACAATAATTTTGCTTCTCTGAGTTTTACATTTGATGAAGATATTGCAACTGAAGGATCTGAAGTTATGAATCTTGCGCTAGATAATGGTGCAGATGACATTAATATCACAATTTTAGATACAAGTATTGGCCCAACATACACACTAAGTGCAAGCAGTACATCTATTAATGAAGGTGATACAGTGAATATTACACTTGATACTACAAGTTTGGCGAATGGCACAACTGTTGCATATACAATAACAGGTATTGATGCAGGCGATTTAAGTAGTGGTAGCATTACTGGTAACTTTACAGTTAATAGCAATACAGATACAATAGCATTTATCATTGCAAATGATGTTACTACAGAAGGTTCAGAAACTATGACTCTTGCACTAGATAACGGGCGCGACAGCATTGATATTACAATTGCTGATACATCTGTACCTATTACATATGACAGCTTACTTGCAGATGCTACTGAAGTCGGAGAAGGAACTGTTGTCAATTATACACTTTCGACAACCGGAGTACCAGATGGTACAACAGTCGGCTATGCTATATCTGGAGTTACAACTGACGATATAACTGCTGCTACTCTAGGAGGTATAATTAATATTTCCGGTGACACAGGTACATTTAGTATTACAATAGAAAACGACTCATTAACTGAAGGTTCAGAAACTATGACTGTTACACTTGCTTCAACAGATAGCGAAGGTAACGCAACCGGAAGTTTGTCAGAAGATGTTACAATACTTGACACAAGTGTTGCACCTGATTATGTTATTAGTGTAAGTGCTAATAATACACAAAACTATACTCTTAGTGGAAGTGACAGAGGCGGCAGTGTAAATGGTAATGACCCGGCGTTACAATTTAATGTAGGCGATTACATTGAGTTCTCTGTTAATGCGCCAGGACATCCTTTCTACATTAAAACTGTGCAAGGAACAGGTACAGGTAATCAAGCAGTAGGTGTTACAAACGCAGGAGAAACATTAGGATCAGTATATTGGACACCTACAACTACGGGTACATATTATTATCAATGTGAATTCCATAATAATATGTGGGGCGAAATTACTATATCTTAATTTGACAAATTTTAGCTATTTCTTTTCTAAGTTCTACTATTTGAGATCTAGTATTATCCATTAGTGATGGAGTAATTCTTGAAGCAACCTTTTGTGTATGTCCCGTATCAATATAATCGACTAGTTGTTTAAGTTCGTTAATTTTTTTAGTAGCTATTAATTTTTGTTCATCAGAAAGTTTTTCTATATGAAGACTGAACATATCGAGCTCATCTTGAAAATATTTTGAATTAGATAATTTGTTTAACATCAGACACCTACATTATGACTAGGATATACAATAAATTTATCATTATCGTATATACCATTATTTACTTCTGTAATTGAACTGTTATCTGCTAGTGCTTCGAGACAAACAGGTTTTAAAGGAGGTACTTCGAAAACACTACCTTCTTCTAATTTAGATTCGTATACTTTGCCGTTATTTGTATCTATCCATTTTATCGAAAAACTACCTGAAGCAACAAACCAATTTTTATGAGTTTTTCTTTGGAAAAATATATCAGTTTTATTTCCTGCTTTTAGAAACATCATATGCTTTGCACCATATCCGTCTCCATTTGCCCATACTGCTTCGTACCCCCAGGAATATTTTTCTACGTTATCGTTCATCTCTGTTCCTCCAAACTAATGTTTCCTGAAATTGTAATCCTATAATCATCTGATGTATAAAATGGATACACACTATGTAACATCTCGCTAGGAAAAATACAAATAGTGTTTTCCCAAGTTTTATCTACTGGTAAAGTTTCTTGCCACATATTTCCTAAGCTGTTTGTAAAATTAAATTCAAAGTGTCCTGCTAACGTTTTATTTGCACCTTTTCCTGGACTGTTTTGTTTTTCGTCTTCTATAAAATATGGTATTTTATGCCATATAACAAAAGAATATACTCCATCGTGATTATGAGTAGGGTTAAATTCGTATTTCTTTTGAAAATTTACCCAAGCAGATTGTAATGTTAAATTAGCTGGTCTATTTTTTAAAACTCTTTGTTTATCTCTAAGATAATTAAAAGCATTTTCATATTCTTGTACAGCAGGCATTAATATAGAATAAAGTTCTTCTAGACATTTTGGGTCATCTGCTAAATCAAATTCTCTTTCAATTTGTCCTATAAGTTGATAATTTACAGGAGTAGAAGTATCGAAATTTTCTTTTATTTTTTTAATTTTTTCAGATGTGTAAGACAGATCATTTTCTTGTAATTCGTGTAATAAATAACCATAATTTCTAAAGTATTTTGGTGTCATCTTTTTTCTCTAATAATAAATCTAAAACTTCAAATACAGTCTGAAGTTTTTTTTGGTTTACTTTACTTGTAAGTGTATTTCTTACTCCGTCATGTAACGGTCTTGGCCATTTTGTAAAACTTACCCAGGCATATCCGTTATGTTCAAAATTTAATTTTGGTAAAAATTCATTTTGAACAATACAAATATAAGTGTGATAGTGAAATAATTCATCATTAGATATAAAAGTTTCTAATGGCATTGTTTTTATTATATCTGGTAAAAACCCTATCTCTTCTTCGACTTCTCTGCGAAGGCCTTCCCACGGTGTTTCTTTATCTTCGTTTGTACCACCGACCAGACCCCACAAATTTTTTCTTTTACCATTATTTCTATGTAAAAAAAGAAATCGTCGAGTATCAAGTGAGTAGAATAATGCACCACTACAAATTATTTTCTTCATAAAAATAATTAGCCGTTGAGGTCAATTCTCCATGTGCCAACTGGATAATCACCTTCTACACTTATTAACCATTCACCGTTGTTAAATCTGTATTGTTGTCCCGTGTTAAGATTAGTAATATAAGTTACTTCGACAATTTCACTTGCATCAAAAATTATTTCCCAAGCAGTGCCTGTCCATTCGATAATGTCATTTGCACTTGCAACTAATTGTGTACCATCAGTGTTTTTCCAAGCAACTGCTGATTCTAGTGCAGTTTCATTGCCTATATCATCTAATAACAAAACTCTTGTACCGGTTGTTTTAATGTTAGAAGGATTTCTGCGCCTTGGGTCTATAATGTAATCTATAC
>Ga0181590_10004601_pt1 | contig 11484 bp, 13 predicted proteins | sample 071ome_34_FD_132446 | JGI IMG/M metagenome (GOLD analysis project Ga0181590, IMG submission 132446) | Coastal salt marsh microbial communities from the Groves Creek Marsh, Skidaway Island, Georgia - 071411BT metaG (megahit assembly) | ecosystem: Environmental > Aquatic > Marine > Intertidal... | reverse complement strand
TTCATTGTAATTAAAAACCTTAAAACTTTCCCTTAACTCCTTTTCAGCGTTGTCTAAAAGACCCTCATCAATAGGTATAAAATATAACATCTCTATATTGTCTATACCTAATTTTCCATAATCCTTCCTATGTTCTGTTATTCTACGTGTCATATCATTAGACAAACCATACTTACATACATAATCTCCCTTATTGTAATCCTCTAATTTAAATGAATCACCAAGCTCATCTACCTTACCAAATAGTAATAAATAGATACATGATATATTCTTTGTTACATTTGTTAACCTAGCAAACTCCTTCACATCTATTCCTAATTGTTTCCTCACTAATTCTACCTTCTCTTCGTTTGAACCCATTTGTATTGTGAATAATGTTTTCATCGCCCAGTCTATAAACTTTTCTGCAACTTTGTTTCTAGATACAAACATTAATCTCCATACTCCTTGATACGTTAAATATAACTGCTTCATGACCCTTTTTGTTATTAACCCATTTCTGACAGTGGTCGGTGTTGTTTCCATAAATATCCTATAATCCTTGTTTTCAATAAATGAACTCCTTTCTCTTGTTAATAATGACTGGACATCCTTAATATTAAATATTTTTCCTATGTCCTTTGCCTTAAAATAACATTTTTGATAATGTCTTTCACCTCTTATTTCTACATCATATACATTATCCTCATTATCATGAAATTTCTCTTTTTTTGATAACACTAATTCTTGTGGCACGTTTTCGTATTTTACTATTTGTGTTCTCACCAAATTGTCTAACCACTTTTTCGTAACTGCTAAACGATTTTTACTCGTTAATTTTTTGTTCTTGGATTCCTTGATATTCTTAATGCCAGTCACATATATATAATCATTTTCAGTTATCTTATGTTTTTTTAACACATTACTATGTGTTTTCTTACATCCTATAAAATGATTTGGATAATGTTTTATTGCTTCTTTCGCTAATACGTATGTAACCTTATTTATATCAAATGTTTTCATGAAGATTATTATTAATATTTATAAAGAGGTTCTTAAATAAGTTTTTTTAGGTGATAGTTTAAATGAAACGTTTACTAGTTTACTAAAAATTTAAATTTATAGTTATATACGTTATAAATAAACTGACGAACTGATTACAGAAGATTATTAATTATATGTTTATCTAAATAATATGCAAATCTACATGCAACAGCATTTCCAATTTGTTTTATTTTATCTTTTTTAGAGCCTTGGAGAATATAATTGTCTGCACCAATACTTAAAATGTTTAATCCCAATTCTATTGAACGTAAAAATAATATCCACATTAATAGATATTTTGAAGCAGAGCGGAACGAGAGTTTCGGGTGAAGCGACACTTCAAAATACCATATAATAACAAAGTTCTACTTGAAATAAAATAATAGAGATTTCTTTTTGTAAAACAAATAAAAAATAATAACCTTAATTAAGGTTTTTTAGGGTTATCGTTTAAATAAAACTTTTACTAGTTTACTAGTTTACTAATTTACTAAAAGTGCAAATTTACAGTAAATTGCGTTAAAATAATAAAAAAATAACTATTTTTTAACTAAATTAGTTAAAAAATTAATATTTAGGTAATATATAATATGCCTACTTATACTTGCGAACGTTGTTTAAAAGAGTTTTCTCAAAAATCACACTACAATACACATCTAAAACGAAAAACACCTTGTCAAAATAATATGAGTAAGATAGAAGAAGTTGTTGAAAAGATAGTGAATGAAAAAATAGATAATAAATTACATAAAAAATTGATTAATCAAAATATAAATGTCATAATTCAAACACAAAGCAATAATAACATGAGTTCATTAGACCAATTTTACACAAAAGAACATATTTCTAAAAAATGTATTGATACTTTTAAAAAATTCATATCATTTAGTGATTATGATTATATTTTAGAACCAAGTGCTGGTTCTGGCTCATTTTATAAATTATTACCAACTAATAAAAGAATTGGTTTAGATTTAGAACCTAAATTTAATGGAATCAAAAAAATGAATTATTTTGATTATATACCAAATAAAAATAAAACATATATAGTAATTGGAAATCCACCATTTGGAAGGATATCATCAACAGCAGTAAAATTCTTTAACAAAAGTGCTGAATTTGCAGATGTTATAGCATTTATTATACCAAGAACATTTAAACGGGTCAGCATACAAAATAAATTAAATCTTAATTTTAAATTAATATATAACGAAGATTTACCAGTTAAACCGTGTTGTTTTACACCAAATATGGATGCGAAATGTTGTTTTCAAATATGGATGAAAAATAAAATAAAACGAAAAATTATTAATTATGATAAAACTCATCCTGATTTTGAATTTTTAAAATTAGGTCCAAAAGATGAAAAAAAACAACCTACACCACCATTAGGGGCTGATTTTGTAATGAAAGCATATGGTTCAAATTGTGGAGAATTAAAAAGTGAAAATTTACAATTACTACGTCCCAAAAGTTGGCATTGGATTAAATCAAATATTGATATTGATGAATTAAAAAAAAGGTTTAAATGTTTAGATTATTCTATATCACAAGATACTGTTCGTCAAGATAGTATTGGACAAAAGGAAGTAATACATTTATATAAGAGTAAATATAATTAAAACTCTTTGTTAATATAATCTACTTCATATTTTAATAATTCTTTCCATATATCATAATTTTTTCCTTTTTTTTTATTTGGATCACATCTAAGAGCATATTCACAATTCCTTCCTTTTATATTATGAATAGTAATTTTACCAAGTTGTTTACAAGTTCCATGTGCGTATCCTCCATATTTTACAATCAATTCATATAGAGAATTACTCGGTATTTTAAATACAAATGCTTTTCCAATTTTACTTGATGTATCATATAAATTATATGAAATCAATATATAATAATCTATATTATGGTCAGGACGTATTTGAACAAAGCTGATGTAATTCAAACACCCTTTTATACGTTTGCCAAAAAACACTTTTATGATTAACAACCAGAATATAATTAGTCCTCTTGATAATATCTATTGGAATGTTATCAGTCCAAATATCAAATTTGTCAACATGAATTGCATTAAGTGAATCACAAGATGGAGCTGGAATGTCTTTATTAATGTCTCAGTAAATAATACAATATATTATATAATTTAAAAATTTCAATTATTATATAAATCAATTAGGACACATGTAATCAAGCAGGACATCATCAATTAGACTAACAGCACTCCTAATTAATGACCTTGAATGTTTTGCTAATCCATATGCTTTATGGAATTGACCTTTGTCAACATAATCCATTGATATGTTTTTAAACATTAATGCCCTGTTACGCAAATGCATCAACTTTCTGTTGAATTTTGGCTTACCACCAATTATAACAAGAGCTATATCATATTTCTCATTAAATTTTTTTATCTCATTATCACAAAAACTAATTGTAGCTACTATCCTATCATAATAGCTTGATGATTTTGACATATTGTGTCTTAGTGATATTTTTTTCCTAATAACACTTTGAGATGAAGGATAAAACGGTTCTGCATATATAACAGAACTATCCATACAAACATTTGAAACACGTGAATGAATATGTTTTGGACTGTATGGTGGTGAGCTTGACGGAACAGAATGTTTTGGTGAACTAACTGGAGAAACTGGAATATAATATTGTGGAATATAATGTACTGGTGATGGAGGTCCACTTCTTGGAGAAGAGCAATAGCATGGAAGAAAAGCCTGACGATAATAATGATTCAAATATTGACTATATACCTGATTGTATGAAACAGGTTGAATTGCTGGAGAACCATTAATTTGCATCCCGTAAGGATGAGATAAATAAATACTATCCATTAATTTAATAATTCAATTTTTACTAAATTATTATTAATTAACTAAAAATAATCTAATTTAAACATTATCTAAAACACGACCAACATTAAATCAAGGGGTAGTCCCCGCACTATTTCTTACGAAATTCATATCAAGTACACGACCTCCCCCAAGAACATAACTTACAACAAGCATTGTTCCTACCTTTAACCAATCATCCATGATTTGCTTCTTGTCACCAGCTAAAGCACCTGTGCTTACAAGTTTTGAAGTAACTAAATTATATACAGCAAAACCAACAAGAACATATGCACTATTCCATAACCATGAACCATCCATAACTGAATCACCATTTAATAAACGTGAAACAACTAACATGGTACCTACCTTAGATAAATCTTGTACAAGTTCTTTGTTATTTCCCCATTCATATTTCTTTACCCAGTGTGAAACAAATAATTCATATACAGCGAATCCAACTAATGTGAATACAGTTGACATTTGCCAAGCCCTATCACCAAGACTTTTACCTCCAAGAATCTGTGAGACAACACTCATTGAACCAACTTTAATAACATCATTTATAACTGCGTCCATATTAAAATATACTTTACTATTAGAAAAAAAATATAAACTAACATAATTTATTATAAATATATTCAATAGCATGACGAATACATTGTACTACATAACCACTATTATTAACATTGTTATCAATACATACCATTTCAAAATCTGTAATACTCTGAACTAATCCATGTTCATATCTATATATAAAATCATTAGTTAGTTTTTTAGATAAATATGTACCTTTTATTGTTATGTTATTAGAAATTATTAAGTATAATAACTTAATTTTCCTCCTTTCCTCATCCTCAATAGTTGGATTTTCAAGGTCCATCCATAAACTCATATTTTTATCTTGAATACTATTTATAATAGTATCAAGTTGCTTGTAATTAGTATTCATTATATAATTAATTATATTTTATACTTAATATAATTAAGATTGCTTATCTCTCATAACATTATTATACTTGTCTAATACCATACTATTATACCTTGGCCATAATTTTGATTTTCTTAAATCTTCTAAAGGTAACCATTTTACCTTGTGATTCTCAACAGTATGGATATCACCCGAAAACTCATGACAGTAATATGTATACACCCTAAATACACCATCTTTGTCAACATGTAAACAAGTTAGATTTTCCATTGTAACCTCAAGCCCCGTTTCCTCCTTTAATTCACGTATTGCTGCTTGAAGACATGATTCACCTTCCTCAACAGAACCACCCGGAAGATTAAAATCATCATGGTCTTCCTTACGTGAAACAGCTAAAAACTTATTTTTTTCAACTAGTAATATACATGATGCATATCTTGTCATAATTAAAATTTTGATTCTATTAATACTTCATATTTTATTCTTAAATTGAATACAAGGCAGAGCGAAGCTCTGACAGTCGGTTGAACTTTGTTCTAAAATCCTGACTAAATTCAGTGCGAAGCAATTATTTCATAAAAGAGGGTTGTCTTCGACAACTCTCCTATAAAAATTGAATACTAATTGCTATTAATAAACAAATTAATTTCCTCTGTAATAATATCCCCTTTAATAGTTAATCCACTATGTCCTATATCTAAATACTTTTCTGAAAATTTATTATTTCCCTTTTTATAATTAATAAAATCACATATATCCTTAAAATCTCCAACAACAAAATCTTTTTTGTCCATAATAAGCAATATCCCTTTTGTGTCCCTCCATATTATATTATCTTTTTGCTCCTTGTTTTGAAGTTCCCACATATCAATTATTGCCCATAATGGATATACATTATGACTCGCTACAACTGTCTTCCACTCCATATTTAAATGTCCCTCTAATTCTGCAACAGGTTTAATTGGAATATATGGAATAATATATGGTAATGTATACTTAAAAACAGGGAATGTTGCAATAGGTTTAAACATCTTTAAATACCATGGTGAAACAAAATTAGGCGATATGAATATAGATAAATGAACTTCATATTTCTTCATAATTCTTGATGCATATAATGAACCTGTGGAATGACTAATTAATATAATACTCTTACATGTTTTCTTAAGTAATAAAAAATGATTGTAAATATTTAACCAATTTTGTTCATGAGATACATAATGAAGTCTATTATAAGTTGAATCATCCCATCCAGTATTACCACATGCCAATATAAATCCATCCTCTATATTCTTATCTAAATGTCTAATCATAAAGTCAACCTCCTTTGGATAACAACCAAAACCAGGTATATATAAAATACCATATTCATGTTTTTTTGTATTTGGTAATGGATGAAGTAACAAATTAGAATCATAATACCAACCATTTTTATGTTTAATCACCTCCCTGTTTTCACGAATTTTTCTATTCTTTAAAAAACTGATGTAAATATTTAATAGTATGAATGAACTAATTGGAATGAATAATAAAAATAAAAACATACTGTATAAATTAATAATGTATTATTTATTTTAATCAAAACTATTCACACACATATGGCATTCCTATCATACGAACATATGTTGAGAAACCATATATAAGACCCACTGCCATTGCAGCAGAAATAAACATTGAACCACAATTCACAGCAACATTACGCACAAATTGTTTTGGTGAGTTAACATCTTTTATAGATATAACTGTAATTATGTGAGCAAGAGTAAAAACAAATGCAAATATAGCAAGAATGTAACACGAAGACATTTTTTTTTAATTAATAATATTTAATAACTAGATGTTTATAATTCAATTTTTTACATTATAGAACAACATACTTCAGATGCAGTAGACACAACTGAACCAACACCTGTTGTTGCTGTATCAACACCCGCTTTATCTGTCTTCTTACGAACATATCTATATGTTCTCCTTATTTTCTTCTTTGCAGTCACCTTTTCCAGCTTGTGTTTAGCATGTTCTGAATACACAAAATCAGTTGTGTTTTTTATATCCATATTTATAAAATCGTCAAAAACATCCATATCTTTCAGTTTCTTTATCATTTTTCTCATTTCTTCTTCTGTTAATCTATCTGAATTTGATAACAATTTTACATCCAATACAGTACATTTTATTGGTAGTTTGTCTGTTCTTGATATGAATGCATTTCCAACACCTGTATAAATACCCTCATTTATACTACTTATTGTTCTTCCCAAATCCATGTTGAAATACAATTCTTTACTCTCCTTTTTATCAGCCTTGTCAAATAAATCACTACAACTATCATCACTGTCACTATTATAATTTACAACATTAACACTATCATGTTCCTCAGGTTCAAACTTTTCAAGTTTATCATTTTTTACAGTGACATCATTTTTGATTATCTTATTAATCTCATTAGTTACAATATTATTTATTTTATTGACCTCATTAGTAACTGTTTTATCAAGGTCATTAACCTTATTTAATACTTTTCCTTGAAGACTATCATCTATTTTTTTTTCCTCAATATCTCTTGAATCAAACTCTTCATCACTATCATCACTATCCACTTTTATTAAATCGAATTCAGTTAATTCAGCTTTTGTTTTTAATGGAATCTGAAATATAAATATGTAATCTAATTTATTATTATTGTCACCAATATTACTTTTGTTGTTTTTTTTATTATGAATGTCAGCTATTTTGAAATATTTTAACAATCCATTATCATGATTATAACATCTCTTATTATGTTTATCCTCCAGAAAATATGTTGAACCTATTTTTGAGGATATAAGTATTAAATGTCTTGGATGTTTAAGATTAGCAGTATTAATGCACTGAACACATATATTGACTTCTTTTTTATATTTATTAGGTATAATAACAGTTCCAAAATTTGTAATTATGCTATCATCATATAAACCACTATATAAATCAATATCTTCCTTAATATCATTAAGTGTTGAGAAATCAGACAAATATTCATCTAAATTAATATATGTCCCATTATGATTTATTTTGAATAATTCATTTGGAACTTGATATCCACCATTCTCTATATCCTCCTGAAATACAGGAAATAAAACATTATCATCAGACATAAAAGTAATATCAGAAATATACCCATGTTTAGTACTCCGTTTGTGTTTAGAATTATAAAACAAATTATAATCAGCAATTTCAAATTTAGATGCCCTTAAAAATGTATGGTCTTTGTTATTATTAATAAAATCAATTGTTTGTTGTCGAATATCCTCTTCATAAATTGTTTCATCTACTTCATCATCACTGTCATCAAATAAATTATCATCTGTTATTTTTATACCATCTATTATAACTGTTCCTATTTTTGGAATATAGTTGTCCATTTACTATAATAAATAAATACAAAAGATTATTTAATATAACCAAAATATTTTAATATACAACCTAAAATCTCATTTGAAACTGATTCTCCCTGACTTGCATGAACTAATTTTACAAAATGAATAGTTCTGTATTGATTTTTACCAATTGCATCAAATAACAATCGTATTGTAGGTGTAATAGGTACTGATTCACCTCTTTTAAAAAATACCAAAATAAAATCAGGTATTTTTTTATATCCATTTTTAAATAGGTATGAATATTCATTTTTATAAATATGGAATTGATTCGAATCTATTTCAATAAATGTTGGGGAAAACTTTTCACGATAAACAATTTTTTTATTTCTTATTTGAGACGCAATTTTAAACAACCCATCTTTATCAAAACCTTGTTCTAATAAATGTCCTCCTGTTCTCTTTATTTCTTTCCTCACATAATTATATTCTTGATCATTTCCATTCATAACTTTTGTATATGCTATGGAAAAAAAACGTTTTCTCTTTTCAAATATATTTTTAAATTTTTTTCTAATATCATCATCATAAAAACTTGACCAATACATATTTGTTGATTTGTCACTATAAAAAGCCACCTGAAACAACATCATATCATATTTATCTGTAAACTGTTTAATATATTGAAAAATATCAGTTGAAATATTTTTGTTTAATAATTGTGACATACATAATGATAATATTTCATAATTAACCATATATAAAATACTATAACTATCACTAAATATATAAATTAATCAATTTTTCTACTCCAATAAATTAATTTTTAAACAGCCATTGGAGCCTTTATCCCTGGATAATATTTATAGTCTTTTATTATTAAATTATTCAAATCTAAATCAAGTATATCATCAAAACTACCAATATCCTTATTAATTTCCAATGTAGGAAATTTAAATGGTTTTCTTGACAATTGCCTCTTTACCTGTTCAATATGATTTGAATAAATATGAGCATCACATATACTTAAAGTTATCTCACCTGTCTTCATACCAACTATTTTACTAAGAAAAATAGTCATTAACGCAGTTGACACAACATTAAAAGGATGACCCAAAAACATATCATTACTACGAAGTAATACCTTACAATTTAATTTTGAGTCTTTATCATGGTCAGTTACCTTGAATATATATGTCATGTGACATGGTGGTAATGCCATCTCACTTAGTTGTCCAACATTCCAACCTGTTAATACCATTCTTCTTGAAGTTGGATTCGTTTTGAGAGTCTTGATTATATCTTTAATCTGATTAATTCCTTGACCATTCCAATTTGTCCATTGATATCCATATCCCTTACCAATATTATTTTCAGGAACATCTATTAATCCCTGTTTATCAAGAAACTCTCTTGTAGAATTTCCATTCCATATATTAACACCTCTATCCTGTAACCATGTAACATCTGTATTACCACTTAAAAACCATATTAATTCATAAAATATTGAACGAGTATGTATACGTTTTGTTGTAAATAATGGTAGTTGATACTTATATTTTGTTGGGTCTTCTTCTTCAGGATTTAAAACAGGAATTTGATAAGTTATATCCTGATTAAATACTGATACTGTTCCAACACCTGTTCTATCACTTATATATTCACCATTTTGCAATATATAACGTAATGAACGTAAATAATTAAATTCAGATGTATGTTTTTCATAAGGTTCTGTGTTCCTGTATACTTTGTATACTATGTCATCAATATTGTCAAATAATGCAGAACATATTTCAAAATGTTTAGGAATGTCTGGGAAATATGTATCAACATCTTCAATATCACGTTTTATTTCAGACACATATATTTTATTACAATAACTATGCTTAATTGCTTCCTTGTATAATTGCTCACCACCTATTACAAACACCTCATCTGAATGAATACAACCTAATTCTAATGCGTCATTTAATGTTGAATACACTTTATATGGCTTTTCACCCGTTTTAGGATGTATAACATCCTTACTTGATATAACAATATTGTTACGTAATGTTAATGCTTTTGGTAAACTCTCAAATGTATTTCTACCCATAATAACAGTATTATTACCATCACCAATAGTTGTCTGTGTAAAATGTTTCATTTCGTTTTTTATGTGTTTCCATGGTAATTTATTATGTATACCAATACCTTTATTATGTGAAAGATAAGCTGTTATAATACTGAAATTACGGAACATTTTGTGATTATAGGATAATTTATTATTATTAATTTAATTCAATTTTTTTCGGCTCCAATAAATTCATCTAAGACGAATTTTTTATATTTCAGGAAATTCCATACCAACTACATTGTAATTTTCAAAAAAGAATGTTGGAAAAATAAAATTGTTTTCTGGATATAATTTAAATGATTTAAAATATTTAGATTTTTCAATTACTTTTGAACAAAATAAATTTGCTTTATTAATATCTTCTTTATTCCATTTTAATATTTCAAACATAATACCATCATCTTGATAAAAATTTTTATCAAGATATTCAGCAATTTTATCTGGTGGTGTGTTGATATTCATATAATATAAATAATTGATTTTAATTTATATTATTAACTAATTTGATAGTTAAATATGGAATTAATACAAGGCTTAACATCAGCAATTGCCTCATCATCAATAGTTTATCCTATTGAAGTTCTTAAAACAAATTACCAAGCATCTCGTTTAAATATCAATACAAGTAATAATAGTCTCAAAACCATTATAAGAAACATATATACTAAACAAGGTGTTAAAGGATTTTATAGAGGATTATCAACACAACTCGGAACACATCCAATATTCTGGAGTATATTTTTCCAAGCAAAAAAATATGAACCATTTAATACAAATAATAAATATATTAATAAAGTTTCCAATGTATTCTGGGCAAGTTCTATTGCGTCAACAATAGCAAATCCATTCTATGTATTCAGAAATCAATTTCAAACTGAAGTTATGAAAAAAAGAAACAATTTAACATATTCCGTTTTAGCAAAAGAGTTATACCAGAAAAATGGTGTTTCATGGATGTTAAAAGGTATGGGTGTCACTCTCGGGAATAATACTAAATTATGTATACAATTTCCTTTGTATGATGTTATTAATGAAAAAACAAATAATATTGTTATATCAAGTTTAGGTTCTAAAACAATAACATCTATTATATTCTATCCATTTGATTTCATAAGAACACAACAACGTTCTTCAATTGAAAATCTTTCAATAAGAAAGATTACAAGTGATATATATTTACGAAATGGTTTACGTGGGTTTTATTCA
>Ga0181590_10004588_pt1 | contig 11493 bp, 5 predicted proteins | sample 071ome_34_FD_132446 | JGI IMG/M metagenome (GOLD analysis project Ga0181590, IMG submission 132446) | Coastal salt marsh microbial communities from the Groves Creek Marsh, Skidaway Island, Georgia - 071411BT metaG (megahit assembly) | ecosystem: Environmental > Aquatic > Marine > Intertidal zone... | reverse complement strand
TGATGGAATAGTTCGTATCCGAGACGATGGAGGCGACTATGGAATGTTTCAAATTAGTAACTCTGATTTCATTGTTCGTTCTATGGTACAAGACAAAGACCTTGTATTTAAAGGAAATGATGGCGGCTCTGTAATCACAGCCCTCACCCTTGATATGTCGGATGTAGGTACTGCACACTTTAATGGTCATATTCGTCTTGGCGATAATAGAACTGCGTCTTTCGGAGCAGGCTATGATATAGAAATAACAAGTGATGGAACAAATGGAACAATAGGCGCTCCAAACGGTAATTTAACACTAGACGTTGCGGGCGACATCATTCTTGATGCTGCAGGTAATGACGTAATTCTAAAAGACAATGGTACCACATTCGGACAACTTACAAACGACAGTGGAAACTTAATTATTTACAACTCTGGTTCTCAGATGTTGAAAGGTTTAAGTACTGGTTCAAATGCCGAGTTTATAGGTACAGTAAAAATACCAAAACTCGGTATAAATGCGTCAGCAAATTCAAACTATAGTTTATACGCTTTACAGAATGGTAGTATAACTCATGCTGCTTATCTTCAAGTTAATGGAGGAACAGCTACAGGTTTAGAAATTAATGCTAGTGTAAGTAGTGCTTATTCTGGAGATGTTTTATATGCAAGACAATCTTCAAGAAATACCGGGGGCAATCTTGCACGTTTTGCAAACTCTGATGGGGACAAATTTGTTGTTAAAACTGATGGCAACGTTGGGATTGGCACTACCGCTCCAGGTCGAAACCTTGTTGTTAGTGGAGGTTCTTCTCTTAGTGGTTCAATTGGAATTGATGGAGCTGCAACAGGTAATCAACAAATTGCATTTGCTCAGGGTGGAACAGAAAAAGCATATTTAACGTATTGGGACAGCAGTGATACGCTGGCATTGACAGACGGCTCTGCAAATGGGTTGCATTTTAGTCCGAGTACGGGTAAAGTAGGTATCGGCACTACTTCTCCAGACGGAACTTTGCATGTACATTCAGGATCTGCTGGAACAATAACAGCCGCCGCTTCTGCAAATAACTTAGTAGTAGAAAACAATGGCCCCGTAGGTTTATCTCTATTGTTCGATGATTCCGCCAATAACGCATATGGAAATATTTATTGGGGAAATGAAACAGACGGAAGTGCTGACGGTAGAATTACATATTTTGGCTCGACGTATGTAACTGCCGCAGATAGACAAAGTATGGAGTTTCGTACTGCTAATACAGCCCGCATGCGCATCGACTCAAATGGCAACTTGTTGGTCGGGACTACTTCCACAAGCCTTCCAAGTACCGACGCATTTGTGTTTTTAGCACAAAACGGTGAGTTTAGAGCGGGCAATGACGCCTCAAGCGGCGGGTCAAACATAGAATTAAATAGAGAAAATAGCGACGGGGACTTTATTCGCTTTTTTCGGGCTGGATCTGAAGTCGGTAGTATTGCTTCTCGTGGTGGTGATGTTACTACTATGGTATTTGACCCACGTAGCAACGGCTCAGGAATTACTGGCACAACAAACGGCTTGTTGCCAACAAATGAAGCAGGCACTCCAACTAACAATCATGTTGATTTAGGCTCAGACACTAATAAGTTCAAAGACCTTTACCTGTCAAGCTTTATCAATGTTGGTAATGACATTCGCATGAAGCAAGCGAATCCACGAATTGATTATGACAACGGTAGCAGTGGTTCATTAAGGTTTTTTTCTACCTCAGCAAACACCGAACGTATGCGTATTACATCAAGCGGCAACGTTGGTATCGGCACTACTTCTCCAAGCCAAAAATTAGACATAAGAAACTCAGGAAGTGCCGCAGCAATTAAACTTCGTAGAGAAGACACTTCTGACGAAATGTTAATTCTTATTGGTTCTTCATACGGCTATGTTCAAAATACTACAGGCCCTTTAGGTCTAGGAGGTAGCGGAGGAGATAGAGACCTTTTTATTGCTACTAGTGGCAACGTCGGTATCAACAATGTTAATCCTAATTTTAGCCTTGATATTTCGGGAGCAGATAACTCTCAGTTAAGGCTTTTAGGAACGGACACTAATCCAACCACTCTTGTAATGGACTATAATAGTGGAGGAGCAACAGGCAGAGTTAGAATACAAAATGATGACGGCGATCTAAAATTCACTACAAATAACGGAAATGTAAGGCAAACAATACTAGAAAACGGCAACGTTGGTATCGGCGCTGCTTCTCCATATTTTCCTTTGCATGTACAAGGTGCTAATCTTGGAAATGGTGACGCTAAAACTACTGTACTATTTTTTGATACTACTTCTGCCACCGCAGGCACTGGAGGAGGTATAGCTCTAGGAGGTTATACAAACGGAACGGGCGGAGACCTTTATCATTTTGGAAATATTCAAGGAATAAAAGAAAATAGCACTGCAGGGAACTATGCTAGTGCTATGATTTTTTCTACTCGTGTAAACGGGGCGACCCCTACTGAGCGTATGCGTATCGACTCAAGCGGCAACTTGTTGGTTGGTACTATTACTTCAGCACCTCAAAACTTTAGTAGCGGCTCAGGCACACAAATCTCTGACGGTTACATAGCCGTTGCACGAGGAGGCTCTCTTGCTTTACTCAATCGTATTAGTACGAATGGAGACATTATTGAGTTTAAGAAAGACGGTTCTTTAGTTGGTAGTATTGGTACAGGTGACGGTAACTCTGTATTTATAGAATCTCCTATTTCTAATAAAGTAGGCTTGGATTTTAGATCTGATATTCTTCCTAGAATCAGTGGAGCACTAGATACTGGTGGTAGTGTAAATATAGGAGCTACTGCTTATACTTTTGGTGATATTCACCTCTCCGGCACTTCATACACGAATCAAGTTGAACTTGCAGAAATTTCAACATCAAACTCAGACGTACCAAACGACATATTTATTTACGATACTCGCAAAGATTCTGACGGTGGCGCATGGAGATATAGAACTCAGCATACAACTTGGTATAATGAAACTTTAAATACCTCTACTCGTGGCGCTCGTAAAGAATTTCCTGCAGTGGCAGTTATTATAGTTGAAAGCGACCAAGTTACAATTTATGACGGGGACGACCCTGATATGCCAATGTGGATGGTATTTAATGCAGGCTCAGATATGAGCAATGAAACTATTTTACGAGGAACTGCAATTCGTGGCGCCGCAATGTTAAATGGTATTCTTTGTGTAGCAACTGCAGATACTCTAGTATACATTCGGTTTATTGATGAGTATCATAATCTCTTCCATACAAGTGCAGAATATTTCTTTCCTGGAAGAACAGGTATTGTAGATAGAAATGTTGTCATTGCAGAACCTCAGCAAAGAGTTGGAGGAGAAAACGGCACTTACTATGGACTCGCATCAAGTGCTACAAATGCTGTTTCGATGACAGTGTTACCAAATGCTCCAATTCATCCTACTTGTGGTTTACCGATTCCTACAGTAGGAGTAGCTTGTGGTACAGCAGGTAACTCAATTATTCGACATGACGGCAAAGTTGTAGATATTATAAGTGGTGACAGCACAGAACAAGCAGAACATGCTCCTGTATTCTTAAAAGATGGAAGAGTAGCAATTCAAAACTATGATGATGATCGTGGTTGGAGAATAATGAGTATTCCGGAAGAGAATACTACAATACAAAATCACTACCTTCGTGGAGGAGACTTTGTACTCGAATGGTACAACTCTTGGAATCACGCTCCAAGCAGCACTCAACTTGGTGATATAACCATACGAGGAAAAGGAGTAAATCCCACTAACGTTTATATTCCTCTTGTCGAAGCGAATGAGCATATTGCAATTGGACATAATGATGACGGTCTAAGTTTAGTTGCTCGTCAACCAGATGATCCTGTAAATGGTATGTCAGCATTTATTGAAAAAGATTATAATACGGGATGGATGCCAGGAGCAACAAAACTTGCAATGGCGCCTACAGATTCTACAACTTTTGCAAGTACTGAAATGATTACAAACGGTACTTTTTCAAATGGCACTACAGGATGGAGTGGAGGCTCCGCAACTCTAAGTGAAAGCGGAGGGGTTCTTACTGTTACAGGTACTCGTACAACTGGAGGAAATCAAACTGCCGTTGCTACTGTTACTGGAACAACCACCCCAGGAGAGCAATATATTGTTACTTTTCAAATTATAGAACACGTTGCAAATCAAAGCTCTTCGGGAATAATTGTAGGAAATGGAGAAATAGTTGAAAACAATCACTTACACTATTGGTATCCAAATACTGTAGGTACTCATACAACAACAATTGTTGCAACAAGCACTTACTTAACTCTTCAGTTGCATGCAGGTACTTCTGTAGGAGTAATTACAAAATTTGACAATGTTTCTTTATTCCGTGCAGAGCCTGACCGTTCAGCACGACACAGAGCAACACAGATTTCAGGAAGTGTAACTCGAGGCGCAGTAGCAACGGGTGCAGAGCTTCGTGCTTATGAAAATTTTTCTTCTAGTAACTTTATGTTTCAAAACTACTATAACGATGAGTTAAACTTTGGAACAGGAGATTTTGCAATTGCGTGCTGGGTTAAAGCTGGAAGTACAAATTCTTATCGACGTTTTATCAGTCTACAAAATCCGAGCGGTGTTCAAACAAACGAGGACGCAATAAATATTAAGTTTTCTCCTCACGGTACAAACGATCAATATATTTATGCATATTTAGGAAGCACCGACGGAACCGTTAATACTCCCGACGCAGCAATAAATGTATGGCATCATGTAGTACTTACTCGACGAGGAAATCATTATAATTTCTATTTAAATGGAAAACTTACAGACACAAAGAGGGCGTCTCAAAGTAAAGGAAGTACAAACCATAAACTCTATATCGGAAAAGGGGCTGAAGGAAACGAAGTATTTACAGGAGGCTCAATTACTTTAATAAAAATTGCAAAAGGAACTGCGCCTTCTTCAGAACAAGTTGCACGAATGTATAGAGATGAACTTTGTATGTTTGATGAAAACTCAAATATTACTTTATACGGAAGCGATTCAGGTGTTCGAGGTCTTGCTCACGATGACGATACAAATCTTCTTCATGTAGGCACGCCTTCAGGCAGAAGCGTTTTTCGAGGACTACGAAGAGTAGAGAACACAACAACAGCAGTAGGTGAAACAACAAATGCAGCAATTAGTGCAAGTAATGGACTTGTAGTGGAGAACACATAATGACGGTTACTATTTCAAAACCAGCAATTAATATTCGAGAAAAACTTGCTGAAGTTGACAAGCCAAGCGGAACTGCGGGGCACGCATTGCTTCGAGCAGAGACTGTTGCAGAGCAGCAACATCTTCTCGGAGTAGGGCGTAGAAATATTGTTATAAATGGCAATTTTAGTCAGTGGCAAAGAGGTACTACTTTCACAGGAGTAGCAACAAGTAATACATATCTTGCAGACCGATGGTCTTATTCAGAAGGAACTGTATCTCCTGTTTTTACAGTAACACAAGAACAAGGCCCTATAGATAAAGGTTTTGCAAATGCAATAAAGTTTAATGTAACTACTGCGGACAACAGCCTATCTGCAAATGCATATGCTCAACTCGTACAAAAGATTGAGGGGTATAATTTACAAAGTCTTGCAAAAGGAACAGATCATGCAAAACCTATAACTGTATCTTTTTATGTAAAATCAAATAAACCTGGAAGATATGGTCTTACTTTATGGGATGGTCAAAGTAGTCGACAAAATAGTGGTTCTTACGAAATTCAAACTCCAGATACATGGGAGTATAAAACAGTTACGTTTACAGGCGATACAACTGGAACAATTGATAATGACAATACAGAAGGCTTACAATTAAGTTTTACTCTTGCAATGGGAACTTCTTACACCGGAGGAGACGAAGGAGTAAGCTCTCACACTAGTAATACAGACGATTATGCTCCGTTTCATGAAGTAAATTTAATCGAAAGCACAGGAAATACTTGGGAACTTGCAGGAGTTCAAATGGAAGTTGGAACTGTAGCGACTCCTTTTGAACATCGTTCATATGGCGAAGAATTAGCGCTGTGTCAGCGTTATTACCTTCGTCTTGGGGCCGACGGAAATACTACAAACTTAATGCTTGGAGGAGTAGAAGGAGCAGCTTATGGTGCAATGGGAGGTCTTGTGTTTCCTACAACAATGAGAGCTGTGCCTACAATCTCACAAAGTAACACTTATTTTTACTCAGCAGCAGGGGGAGGCCTTAGTTATAGTATTGGAACAAATAGGTGTTCAAGAGAGGTAGGCTCTTTCATTGCAGCAGGAATGTCTGGATTAACTGCAGGACAAGCTGCAAGTATCTATAAAATCAATAGTAGTGCCTATCTTGAATTTACAGCGGAGTTATAACAATGACATACACATATGTAACAGACGAAATTTTTAATTCAGCAAGTATTGTAGTAGAAAACAAGTCAATTCCACTAGACCCAGCAAACTCCGACTATCAAAGAATGTTGGATGACATTATTGAAGAGGGAGCAGACTGCTGGGACGGAGATATTCCAGCAGATATACAAACTGCGGCAGATACAAAGCTTTTTAACAAGCAGTGTCGTGACTATCGAGATGCAAAAGCTAGACTTGCTCAATATGTTCTGGCAGAAGGACAGGAAGAAGTTCGAGAAACTCAAGAAACAGGAACACAAATTTTTAACGAAACAACTCTCGAAATGGAAGCACAAACAGTAGAAGTAATCGTAAAGAGGCGTATCGACCCCGTTGCGGCTACAGTTACAGAATTAAACAAATCAGTAGAGCCTCCTGTAGAGGAAACTATTGAAAACCCTTTAATTACAAAGGACAATGCAGAAAGAGCAGCAGCTCAAGCAATTATAGACTCTACCCCTCAGGCGGTAAAAGATTCATTTTAAAGGAGACTTAAAATGGCAGCAACATTTAATTGGAGTATCGCTACTTGTGAGCGAAACATGGCAGACGGCGGGGTCACAATGGTTCACTGGAGATGCGATGCATCAGAAACAGTGGGCACAGGTGACGACGCAGTTACACACTCAGCATCAAGCTATGGTACTCAGGGACTTACTCCTGATCCAAGCGATGCAGGCTTCGTAGCTTACGATAGTCTTACAGAAGACGGCGTAAAGGCATGGATTTGGGCAGCAGATGTTGACAAAGATGCAATTCAAACCAGCCTACAAGCACAAATCGAAGAATTAAAAACACCCACTACTGGCACTGGAGTGCCTTGGTAATTTAGGAGTAAAAAATGGCAAAGTCAAGAGGAAGAAAATTAGCTGACATTATTGTCGGCGCAGGAGTAGATATTGATGGAAATCTGACGTTTAGCGGCGGATCGACTTCTGACGACTTGACTTTTGCCGACAATGATAAGGCAAACTTTGGTGATGCATCGGATTTGCAGATTTATCATGATGGGTCGAATAGTTATATTAAAGATGCAGGTACAGGCGATTTAATTGTTGAAGGTTCAAACAACATTTGGCTAATGAAGGCAGGCGGTAGTGAGGTTTTTTTAAATACTTATGATGATGGCGCAGTACAGCTTTATCATGATAACTCTGTAAAACTTGCAACATTTAGCGGAGGAGTATCTGTAACCGGACAACTAAATGCTACTACTATGCATTTGCCTGATGGTAGTACAGGTTTGCAGCTTGGCGCTTCAAATGATACAAAGTTTTTCCATGATGGTAGTAATAGTAAAATTACTCATTCAGGTTCTGGAGGTTTTTACATTGGAGCAGATACTCTTGGACTTCAGACTGGAGCACATAACGAAAACTATCTTACTGCTGCGGTAAATGGAGCAGTATCTCTATACTACGATAACTCCGCAAAACTTGCAACAGCTTCTACAGGCATCGACGTAACGGGGTCTATTGATGTAACTAGCAGTGCTTCGTATGGAGTAACTGCTAACAGAGGCTTTAAAAGTACAGCGGATATTCCAAACTTTACTCTTGTTGAAAGTGATGCAAGCGGCCAAACTTGGCAAATTAACAGTACTGGCGCAAAATTATCCTTTAGAGATATAAGTCGACAACTTGACAGAATTGTTATAGATACAGCGGGCAATGTTGGTATCGGCACTTCTTCTCCAGATGCAAAACTTTCTGTAACAAGTTCAACAATTAATAGTGAGGACATTCTATACTTAAAATCAGGTGCAGATAATGTCAATGATTATTTGGGTATTGCATGGGAGCTTGGAGTAGGTGGAAACGGCCCTCATTCGGCAATAAGATCTTTTGCAGGTCCTTCAGGATCAGATGCGCGTCTTGGTTTTCTAACAACTAGTGATGGTGGTACTACTCTTACAGAAGGACTTAGTATAGCTCATAATGGCAACGTTGGTATCGGCACAACTACTCCTGCTCAGCCTCTTCAGATTTATAACGGCGGAGGATATTGGGCAAGCGTTTCAAGAGGGAATAGTACAGCTGGAGGAAGCGATCCGTGGTTAGGACTCTTTAATAATATTAATATTGCTAATGCAACTTATGGTTGGGGGTTTTATGACTCTAGTGCTGATGGTTCTTTACAAATATGGAACAAGACCAATAGTACCACGGGTTATAATACGTTTACAATTAAAAGAGGCGGCGACATAGGTATCGGTACAACTGATCCAAATGCAAAACTTCATATTAACCAAACAAGCCAGGGTAATTTTACAGAAGCACTTCGTATAGAAAACTCAGGCGGTGGAGCAAATGAAGGTAACTATATTCAATGGGAAGTTGCAAATACTTCTGGGTATGGTCCAAGAATTGGTGGCCGCAGAGAAGGTACAGGAGGTGTTGGATTACATTTCTATACTGGAGAAATCAATGCGGCTCCTACAGAAGCAATGCGAATTGATCATGATGGTAATGTAGAAGTTAGAGACGGAGCATCACTAAGAGCATATCGTCCAGGAAATAGTGCATATGCTGGCTTATTTATGGACTCTGGAGAAAAGCTTTTCATCAGAAATAGTTGGGGAGTTAAAGATATTGTAATGCTAAGAACTGGTGAAGTTGGAATTGGCACTGATAATCCAGCTGTTCCTCTTCATGTGTATAATGCTTCTCAAGGTCGAGTAGCAATCGAAAATGCTTCTCGTAGATTTGATTTAGCTGTAGATGCTGATGGACTAAGTTTTAGAGATCAGTCTGCAGCTGTTACACGAATGGTTTTAGATACTTCGGGTAATTTAACTTTTAACGGGGAAGGGCAAAAACTTATTTTTAATACTTCTTCTACAGCAGCGCACGGAGAAATTTATACAGGAGACACTTTTGGTTCCAACAGATTAATTATAGAAGGCGAGAATGGTATTCATAATGTTATTGATGGAAACTCAAATAGTGTAGGAGACTGGAGTGTTTATAACGAACGTTTAGCAACACATCAAATATTTCTGACTGGCACTAATGGATATTTTGGTATCGGCACCACGAATCCAAGTACAAAATTAACTGTTAGGAACGATAATAGTAGTACTGCATTTGGCGATAATAATCTTCTTACGCTACAAAATTTAAACAACACTGACAATAGCAGATACGGGATAGGTTTCACCGGAAATACAGGTATAGGAAGCGGACTAGCTCTTATAGAGGCTCAAAGTTACAACAGCTCATCCGGTCATACAAGTTTAAACTTTAGTGTATACAATGGTACTTGGCATTCTGATATGATGGTGTTAAAGGCAGGCAACGTAGGTATCGGCACTGCGAGTCCAACAGAAAATTTACATATTTATCACGCAACTTCAAATGCTGATGTAAAAATTGAAGCAGCTTCTGCAGGAGATGACTCAAGGCTGTTTATACGTAGAAATGGAAGCTCTAGTCGTGCGTACCTAAATTACTCAGATGCAAGTTCAGGCGCAAACTGGTACACAGGATTACTTCGGAATACTACAAATATTTTTGCAATTGGACAAGGGGATGATTTTGGTACAAATACTCGCCTTTGTATTGATAACGGGGGCAACGTCGGTATCGGCACAACGAATCCAAGCAGTAAACTAGAAGTAAATAACCCTTCAGGAGCAGGCAATGGCTCTGCTCAAGAAGTAGGAAGATTTGTAAATACTGCATCAGGGGCTTCAAGTATGTACCTATATTTAGGTGCAAGTGCTGGAGTAGACTGGAGAATTGGAAAGAATGTTACAGGTATATCAGGAAATGCAAACTTTAGTATTGCAAACCATTCTGGTACTAGAATGCTCGATCTTACGGCGGACGGACATCTAGCCTTAGGAATTACAGACCCTAGCAATCCAAAACACAGAAAAGTAGAAGTAACTCCTACTACGGCTGTAACCTCTACAGCTTGGTCTACAGGTACGGGAAATAATGGAGGCTATGATGTAAAGAACGACGATTCTTCTACTTATAGTAATTATGGAGGCGTAACTGTTGCTGGTGTTTATAATAAACATGTTGCAGAGTGGGAGATGCACGGGAATATGTCTGCAAATACTTGGTATCCTGTAGCAACTATGAGTCAGCTAATGGCATGGCAGGATCAAACAGGAAACTCCCAAACAAGCGGATTTAGTATGTATTTTAGACTTTATGCGTATGATGTTGGAGCTGGAGGGCCCACTTACTTATCAAGTGCAATGACAGAAAGAATTTGGGTAAATGGGTATACTTCAAACTCTAATCAAGAGCATAGAATACATGTAGGGCCGTGGATGGGGCATGCACCAAATCATAGCCCTACTTTGTATAGTGCGTCACAACACTATCAATTAAGAATACATCACCATTATAATAATGAAACTTATTATGCAGCACAACCCGTTTTAGAAATTCTGGTAACTAGTGCTCGCACAGGCTTAGACGGCGCAGGATCAAAAGTCTTGAACATCTATGGATATGTAGGATAAAAAATGGAAGACTTAATAACTGAAAATCAAAATATAAAAGTAGTTTATGATACTAATGATAATAATAGAGTTATCGGCCTTTTGGATGCTTCTGTAGACTCTGCCGCTCACGAAGCTCTATCAGCCGAGGGAGTCAGAGTTAGCACAAACTATATTAATAGTCCTGATGGCGACGTTCTTTATTTAGATCAAATACAAGTAAACACAGACGGCGTTGCCACAAGAGTGTAGGAGTAAACAATGGCATTAACAAAAATTAGTACAGGAATGTTGAAGCAAGATGCTGCTTCGAGCGATTTGAATATCGACGCCGGCACTCTCTACCTTGACGTCTCGAATAACCGTGTGGGAGTAAATAATACTTCTCCAGATACAACGTTTGAAGTCTCTTCCTCGACTGCTCCTACTCTAAGAATCTCAAATGGCGGAGGCACTTCCCCGAATCCTAAATTAGAGTTTTTTAGACAGACAGGAGTCACGGCAACGTTTGAATATGACGTAGCGAATAAAAACATTTTTATTAAAAATGAATTCGCAGGAACTACACAATTTCATATTGGTGGCAGCGAGCGTATGCGCATCGACTC
>Ga0181590_10004584_pt1 | contig 11501 bp, 14 predicted proteins | sample 071ome_34_FD_132446 | JGI IMG/M metagenome (GOLD analysis project Ga0181590, IMG submission 132446) | Coastal salt marsh microbial communities from the Groves Creek Marsh, Skidaway Island, Georgia - 071411BT metaG (megahit assembly) | ecosystem: Environmental > Aquatic > Marine > Intertidal... | reverse complement strand
CCCCAAACTGCGAGAGCCGGGCGCCACCCTCCGAGCCATTGCTCGGTCGGAACAGCGATCCAGGCGGCAATCGCTACACCCATTGCCAGCCCCGTCGAGTAAATGCCGGTGGTGAAACCACGGATCCTGGGAACGTGTTGGGCGATCAGTGCCGGAACTATGGCGGAGGCTGCGCCCATTGAGGCACCGGCAAGTGCGACTGAAACCATCAAGATTGCCGTAGTCGTTGCGGCCAGTCGCATGAATCCGGACACAGACAAGAGGGCGAGCATTGCTGCAGTGGTTACCTCCGCACCCCACCGTGCAGCCATGCGCTGACCGACCGGAGCGAATACGCCCATGGCGAGAATCGCAACGGAGGTGAGACCAGCTTGGGCCAATCCGGACAGCCCCAGTTCAGCGCTTATGTCACCCAATAGCGGGGGAATTGCTCCAAGCGTGGCGCGCAAGTTGAGACCGATGGCGGCCATCAAGACAACGATCAGCCAGGCTGGGAGAACGCTCGACGCTCGGCTATTAATGCGCATTATGCGCAGAGAATACGCTTATTAGCCCCCTAGCGTGCCCATGTCGGATTATTGGCCCCTAGGGTGCCGACCGTGGATGTTGCCATCATTGGCGCGACGGGTAGTTGTGGTCGTCAAGTCGCTGCTCAACTCATCGAACGCTCGCTTCTTCCCGAGACCGTGACCATCCACCTGATCGGTCATGCCGGTGGCGCCCACGAGTCCGAACTGTGGGGGCTTCGGGCGGACCTACGCGATGCATTCGCTGATCGCGCACCGAATATCGAAATCGGTACCGACGTTGGGTCGACCGGAGCCGATGTCGTGGTGATGATGGCAGGCGCAACCGTCACTCGTGAGACCGGCGACCGGGCAGCACTCGCGGAAACAAACCGCCGAATATTCGCTGAAGCGGCTGAAGGAGTCGGTCGCATGTCCGGCGATGTCACCGTGATCGTGCAGTCGAATCCGGTGGAACTTGCCGTGAGTGAATTCGCTTCTGTGGTTCCGCGCCACAAATTGATCGGTGCTGCCGCGTGGTCGGATTCCTTGCGCTTTCGACGTGAACTTGCGGCGGATCTGGGAATTCGTCGGCCCATGGTCAACGCACAGATGTGGGGTCAACACGGTGACCATCTCGTTCCAATCTGGTCGCGGATCCACGCGCGGGGGGTGAGCGATCAACATTTGGCCGATGTCATCGGGAAAGCGCGGCAAGGACGGCACCTAGCAGAACTCAGTAGCGAGATCTCCGAGGCACGCTCACGCGCACTCGACCTGGTCAATAACGGAGATATCCGAGGTTCCTACGAATTCATCCAAGGCCAACCACCGGATATCCGAGCTGCCGTCAAACCGTTCTTCACTCACTTCACGGCTGGGAGGACGACTGAACTAGCAACTGCCCACGCGGTGGTGGACGTCGTCGGCTTTCTGGCCCACGGTCACCAGATCGCTATCCCCGCGCAGGTTTTGCTCGACGGCGAGTTCGACGGGCTGACGGGGCCTCTGGCAGTGCCGGTCTTACTCGATCCGATGGGCTGGTCCCAGATCGTCGATGAAGCCATCGCCGAGGACGAACGGGCTGCGCTGGCCGACGCCAGTCGTGCTGTCGCACAAACGATTAATTGAGAACTAATTCGATGCAAGCCGTCCACGCAAGAATCGATGATTGACGTTAGGCCGACACGTCTTCTCGGGTGCCAGCGATGCTCGCTGCATCGATAAACCATGTGTCGTTTTCCAAGACGACCCGATAGACCATCAGAACAGATGGAGAGCCGCTGATCTCTAGTCGGATGAGAGCGGCATCTCCGTCGCGTTGACAGTCGTCGAACTCGATCGATGGATCGTCGAGCAAGAAGCCGTATGTTCCCTGGATTATCGAGCGGAATTGTTCAACGCTGACCGACTTCTGAAAGGACTGCGAGGCGAAGGCCCGAGCCGCGTCGAAGTCATCGTTGGCGAAGGCGCTTTGCTGACTGCGGATCGTGCCCTGCGCACGTTGGAACATGACGTCCTCGCACGGTGCGGGACCCGGTTCCACGGTCTCGGCTTCCCGCGGTTCGATGTCGGCTTCCTCATCATCTGCCGTCGGCTCGGACGTTGGAACAGACTCAGCCGTCGGCTCGGACGTCGGAACGGACCCGGCGGTCGGCTCGGATTGCCGGCCTTCACTACCCCCGACGGTGGTGTCGCTCACGCACCCGGCGAGAAACAGGGCTGCTGCGGCAAGGACGAGGGCACGCATAACCCGACGCTAGATCAGATTCGGGTAAACCACATGTCGACGATCGGCCGCCCTTCACGAATCGCCCTGTTTTCGAAGTGCGTCACAGGGCGCCAGTCGGGGCGATCGATGATGCCGCCATCCCACCGCTCGCTTTCGGAGAACGTCAACTGCATGGCTTCTGCGTATTCGGCCCAGTCGGTTGCGAGGTGCCAAAAACCCCCGGAATCGACCACCTGCGCGACAGCCTCTACGACCGGTGCCTGCACCAGCCGGCGCTTGTGATGGCGGGCCTTGGGCCACGGATCGGGAAAGAACGACCGCACGCCGGCCACCGGCCCCGGCAGGGTGGGAAGGAGCTCGAGGACGTCCGCTTCAATGACGAAGACGTTGGTGACATCGTCGACTCGGCAGCGGTCGAGGAGGTCGCCTATCCCCGGAGTGTGAACGTCGATGGCGAGAACGACGTGGTCCGGAAATGCCCGCGCCAACCCGATGACGGGATCGGCCGAACCGAAACCCACGTCCAGGACGACCGATCTGGAGCAATTCCACGCCGTATCGAGTGTGGATTGGGTCAACAGTTGCGGGCCAGCATCCGCCAGTGCCCGGGCTTGGCGCGGCGTGATGCGGCTACGCCGTGGTTTGAACGTCCTGATTCCGGGGCTCAGGATTGAAGCGGGCACGCCTGCAGTGTGGCCCATAGCGCCGGCGGAACCTACGGTGGTGCCGTGACCCCTCGGCGTTCTCGGTGGCGGCTGGCCGCCGCAATCGGGTGCGTGCTCATTTCATCGGCCGCGTGTTCGTCGCAGTCCATTGAGGAAGATGCGGCCGTCGCCTGCGGTTGGGATGAGCCGAAGGAGCCGATCGTTTCGGCCCTTGATGCTTCACCCGACCAGAGGTCGCTGAACGCTCAGCGTGCTGACACACGGTTGGCGGCCGCGCAGCGCGTGTACCAAGCCGATGATCGGTTTGGTTCGCTGGTCGACGCACTTTCGGAAACGGCCGACTTCGCATCGGAATTGGAATCGATGACGGTAGGGGAAATCGAGCTGATCCCCAATGATCGATGGGACTTCGCGAAGTACGCCCAGGCGGCCGCACGCGATCAGTGCGAGCAACTTGCTGCCGTAGTTGGCCGAGACAACATGGATGCGGGGGAGTGATGACTCGCCCCGTCGTGGTGTTTGACGGTCGCTGTGGGTTTTGCACCTGGAGTGTCGATTTTGCCCGTCGGAGGGTTCGAGCCAACGCGGAGTTCGTTCCTTATCAGTCGAGTGACCTTGATCGACTCGGCATGACACGCGAACAATGCGAGCGCGAAGTCCAGTGGGTCCAGGGGCAGTACATAGTCGGTGGATCGTCGGCAATCGCTGAGATTTTGCAGTCGGGTGATCGATGGTGGCCGTTCATTGGTCGAGTATTGGACCGGCCAATAGTGCGACCTACCGCCCAGAGAATGTACGAAGTCATCGCCCGCCATCGAGGACGACTGTGGGGGATCACACCCGCCGTTAGCGACGAGAGTTCAGATCAACGTGAAGAGCCAGAGGTGAATTGACCCGGTACTTGCGATCGTTTTCGATTCGCCAGCACGAGCCGCGCCCAACTCCCCGGAATTGCCACGGTTCGTCAAGATCGGCCGGTGGTTCAGCGCGGAAAGCGGTTTGCTCGTCGATGCCGACCACGGTCGTGCTCTCGGAGAGCATCGGGCGCATCACCATGTCCGGGATCCACTTTGCATAGACATCGAAGTGCGGCAGCACCCGAAGGGATGGCACGAGCCCTAAGCCCTCCTGGCCACCAGCCCGCGGATGTCGGATGTCGGGAACGTATCCGCTGAGCGCCATTGCCCCGGCTGAGCAGCCAGCAATCGATGCGCCGGATCGCCACGCGCGGTGCATTGCGTGCCATACCGGAGTGTCGATCAACGTTCGTGCCAAGTGCTTGGGATTACCGCCGGACATGTAGATGAGTCCGGCGTTCTCGATGGCGTCGACATGAGCGGGATCATCGGCATCTCCACGGGTGCGAACATCGACGATCACCTGCTCGACACCGAGTCGCTTGGCAGCTCGCGCGCCGAGTTCATGCCAGCGTCGCAACGACTCGTCACCTTCAAGGGATGCGGCAGTTGCTAGTTGGACGTAGCGAGGCGCCTTGTCGGCCAACAGCCACTCTTCGAGTTCGTGCATCTCTGGCAGATACTCGCCGCTGCCGACGAGGGCGATTCGCCCGGGAGTTGGCTCGCTCAGGACTCGGCTCCGGATTCGGTCGCGCCATGCTGGGCGTCGTAGTACTCGCAAAAAGCGTCGTAGGCGCGTGGTCCGTACACGGTGGCCGGGCCTCCCTGCATCAAGAACGTCACCCCAATGGCCTCTGCTGCCTCTTCCTTAGTCGCGCCGGCGCGAACGGCCCCGCGCGCGTGGGCGGCGATGCAGCCGTCGCAATGGGCGCTCACCGAGAGCGTGAGCGCGATCAGTTCCTTCACCTTCGTAGGAAGGGCCCCCTCGGCCATCGCCCCTGCGTGCAAATCCTTGAATCCCGCGTAGACATCGGGAATGGCCTGGCGAAGGTTGCGGGCCAGAGGAGCGAGGGGTTCTTGGACGGCCTTGCCGTGATCGTGTGCCATGCGAAACACGATACTCCCCGCAGTCCCTATACCCCACAGGGTATTGAGGTATCCTCCTGTTATGGATATTGATCCGTCTGTCAGCCGCGATGTCCTCATGCGCCTCAAGCGAGCCCGAGGCCAACTCGACGGCGTGATCAACATGATCGAGGAGGACCGGAGCTGCGGGGACATCGTTACCCAACTGGCCGCGGTGTCGAAAGCCCTCGATCGAGCGGGCTTCAAGGTCGTGGCCACCGGCCTCAAGCAATGCTGGGAGGACGGCGAGAAGGCCCCCATGACAGCCGAGGAACTCGAGAAGTTGTTCCTCTCGCTCGCCTGACCCGACACCGGGCCACGCTGCCGGGGGATTACGCGGTTCGTGGCGCTGAATTGGGCATGCTTGTCCCGTGCCCATCGACCAAACTTCCCTAGGTGAGCTACGGCTTCGCACCAGCGCAAAGTGGCGCACCTATCCAGCCGAGGTCCTTCCCGCCTGGGTCGCCGAGATGGATTTCACCCTCGCCGAGCCGATCGCGAAGGCCCTGCACCGTGCAGTAGACGTTTCGGATACGGGGTATCGGTGGGCCGATCAGGTCCCGACTGCGCTGGCCTCATTTGCTCAACGCGAATGGTCGTGGAACGTGGATCCGTCGAACGTGATCGTGCTCGCCGATGTGATGAGTTCGATCGCCCAGTCACTTCTCCACCTCACCGATCCTGGATCGGAAGTGGTCATCAATCCACCCGTCTATCCGCCGTTCTTCTCGACGGTGGAGAAGGTCACGGGCCGTAAGGTCCGGGAAGTTCCGCTCGTTGCAGAGGCTGGTCGCTATCGCCTTGACCTTGACGGGCTGGAGCGGGCTTTCGCCGATCGGACCGTTCAGGCGTTCGTGCTGTGCTCACCGCACAATCCGACGGGGACGGTTCATTCCGTCACCGATTTACAAGAGGTTGCGCGGTTGGCGGCTGCGAACGATGTGGTCGTGATTTCCGATGAGATTCATGCCCCGATGACGCTGGCGGGAAGCGAACACGTGCCCTTCATGCGAGTCGCATCCGAAGTCTCCAACGTGCGCGCGGTCGCGACTATGTCGGCATCCAAGACGTGGAACATCCCGGGGTTGAAGTGCGCGCAACTCGTTGCCGGTGACTCGGTGGTCGATCAGCTAACCGAGGGCATTCCGATCGAAGCCACGTACGGTGTCGGGCACTTCGGGGTACTCGGCACCCTGGCGGCCTACAGGGAAGGCGCCGAGTGGCGTGAAGAGATGCTCGAGGTCCTCGATGACCGCCGGCGTCTACTGTTCGACGGCCTGAATGGCATCGATGGGGTGCGGATGGTGTGGCCGGAGGCGTCCTACTTAGCCTGGGTGCAGTTCGATGGCTTGGGGGATGATCCGGCGGCCGTCATCCTGGACGAGGCAGCAATCGCGCTGAATTCCGGACCCGCCTTCGGGGCATCCGGCGCTGGCCACGCGCGCGTCAACTACGCCACATCCCGGGAAATCGTCGAGACGATCATCGACGGTGTGGGATCGGTTGTTGAGTCTCATGCGTCGTAATCCTGTGACCGGAGTTCGACGCGTGATAACCGGGCTTGCCGCCGGTGCTGCGACATTCGGTCTGGTGGTTTCCCTGGGCGCGGGAGCGTCGGCCGCCGATCGAGCAAAGGATCTGGACGCTGTCGCTTTCGGAGACTCCGTCATGTTGGGTGCGAAGTCGCAACTGAGGGACGCCGGTGTCGGAAAAGTCGACGCGAAGGTGAGTCGCCAGGCGTACACCGGCCCGGATTTGATTCGGGGGCTGGGCACTCGGCTGCCCGAGCACGTGGTTGTTCACCTCGGCACCAACGGCACATACACCATGAAGATGTGTAAACAAATGGTTCGGGCTGCGGGCAAGAGCCGGACGGTCTACTTCGTCAACCTCAAAGTTCCCCGTCCCTGGGAGAAGCCCAATAACAAGATGTTGCGCAAATGCGACGCAAAATTCCGCAGCGATCGGGTGGTCTTATTGGACTGGAACCAGTTGGCGTCCGATAACCCCGACTACCTGTACGCGGACGGCATCCACCTGCGCCCCGAGGGGGCCAAAGCGTTCGCCTCGATGGTGCGCAAGGCGATAACTGCGCCCCGTGCTCCGTATAGCGATCGGCTGTAAGTGGCCGGCCTTTTCATCGGTTGTTAAGGGTTGGATCGTTCCACAAGTAACCCCCGTCACATCACCCCTGTGCACTTGCTCACAGGACAACGCTTACACGCCTGTCTCACCTGGCGCTCCCTGCTACGAGACGACAGCCTTGCGGAATCTTCCCCGGGCGCTGACGCGAAAAATTTGACGATCTGACAACGGAGTCACGATGGCACTGACGGGCATGGACAACGCACCCACTCGCAACAAGCAGATCTTGGAATGGGTCGAGGAGATCGCCGAACTCGCTCAACCTGATCGAATCGAGTGGTGCGACGGTTCGCAAGAGGAATGGGATCGACTCACCAGCGAGCTCGTCGACGCCGGCACCTTCATCCAACTCAATCCCGAACTTCGACCAAACTCGTTCCTCGCGCGCAGTGATCCCCGAGATGTTGCCCGCGTCGAAGAGCGCACCTTTATTTGCTCTCAGCGGGAGATCGATGCCGGCCCAACCAACAACTGGGCCGATCCGATCGAGATGCGCGCGACCCTCACGGGACTGTTCGCGGGGAGCATGCGTGGACGAACCATGTACGTCATCCCGTTCTCGATGGGACCGCTGGGTTCTCGGATCTCCCAGCTCGGAGTCGAGATCACCGACTCGCCGTACGTCGTACTGAACATGCAACTTATGACGCGGATGGGAATCGCGGCCCTCGAGGAGATTGGCGAGCACGGGGACTTCGTGCCGTGCCTGCATACGGTCGGCTATCCGCTTGTTGACCAGGATGGGAATGCCCGCGAGGACGTCGCGTGGCCCTGCAACGACACCAAGTACATCGTCCACTTCCCCGAAACGCGGGAGATCTGGTCCTACGGGTCGGGCTACGGCGGCAATGCGCTCCTGGGCAAGAAGTGCTACGCGCTGCGGATTGCCACGGCGATGGCGCGTGACGAAGGTTGGCTCGCCGAGCACATGCTGGTGCTCAAGCTGACCTCACCCGAGGGCGACGTTCGCTACATCACAGCTGCGTTCCCGTCCGCCTGCGGCAAGACGAATCTCGCCATGCTGGATCCGACCATGCCCGGCTGGAAAGTGGAGACCATCGGCGACGACATCGCGTGGATGCGATTCGGTGAGGATGGCCGGCTCTACGCCATTAATCCAGAAGCGGGTTTCTTCGGGGTCGCACCGGGAACCGGGATGCACACGAACGCGAATGCCGTTCGCACACTCGACGGCGGTAACAGCATCTTCACGAACGTCGCCCTCACCGATGACGGCGATGTCTGGTGGGAAGGCCTGACTGAGGAAGCGCCGGCGCACCTCATCGATTGGAAAGGTCGAGACTGGACGCCGGAATCCGAAGAACCGTCAAGCCATCCGAACGCTCGGTTTACCGTTCCAGCATCGCAGTGCCCGACCATTGCACCCAACTGGGAAGACCCGTCGGGTGTGCCCATCGACGCCATCTTGTTCGGTGGTCGTCGGGCGACGAACGTGCCGCTGGTGACGGAGTCGTTCGACTGGGCACACGGTGTCTTCATGGGTGCCACGATGTCGAGCGAAAAGACCGCCGCTGCTGAGGGAACCGTCGGGGAGTTGCGCCGTGACCCCTTCGCGATGCTGCCGTTCTGCGGTTACAACATGGCCGACTACTGGGGCCACTGGCTCAAGATCGGATCGTTTAGCAGTCCGGAGAAGTTGCCGCGGATCTACTCGGTCAACTGGTTCCGGCGAGGCACCGACGGTCGCTTCATTTGGCCGGGCTTCGGGGATAACTCCCGGGTGCTCGAATGGATCATCCGCCGGATCGAAGGTGAAGCCGACGCCGTCGATACCCCGATCGGGCGGCTTCCCGTCGTCGACCAACTCAATCTCGAAGGCGTCGACATTTCCGACGCGGATATCGAGGAGCTGTTCGGTATTGACGCTCAGTCCTGGCTTGAAGAATCCGATCTAACCGAGGAGTATTTCGGCCAGTTCGGTGATCGAGTACCCGAGGTGCTGCGCGGGCAGTTGCAGGATCTGCGTGATCGCCTGAGCTGAGCGCGACGCGTTCGCCGCTAGTTACCCATCGTGGCGACGAGGACGGCCTTGATGGTGTGGAGTCGGTTCTCTGCCTGGTCGAAAACGATGCTCGCAGGGGAGTCGAAGACGGCTGAGGTGACCTCGACTCCGTCGGTCAAGCCGAACTCTTCTGCGATCGATCGACCGATCGCCGTATCGGTGTCGTGGTAGGCGGGTAGGCAATGCATGAATTTGGCGTTGTCGCCTGCGATTGACATGAGTGAAGCGTCGACCCGGTAGGGACGCAGCACCTCGATGCGTTCGGCCCAGACGTCCTTCGATTCGCCCATGGAGACCCAGACGTCGGTGTGCACGAAGTCCACACCGGATACGCCTTCGGTGATGTCCTCGGTCAGCGTTATCCGCCCACCCGAGGCTTCAGCACGGTCGTGAGCAAGCTGTTGTACGTCCTCGCTAGGCCACAGGGAGCGTGGAGCCACGATGCGCACATCGGCGCCCAGGATCGCGCCCGTCACCATTAGCGAATTACCCATGTTGAAGCGGGCATCGCCTACGTAGGCGAAGGACGGGGTGATGGTGCCGGAGTGCTCGCGCATGGTCAGGAAGTCCGCGAGCATCTGCGTCGGATGCCAGGTGTCGGTGAGACCGTTGAAGATAGGGACGCTTGCGTATTCGGCAAGTGCCTCGACCGTGGCGTGATCGGCTCCGCGGTACTCGATGCCGTCGAATACCCGAGACAGAACCCGCGCGGTGTCGGCAATGGACTCCTTGTGCCCGATCTGGCTCGACGAGGGATCCAGGACGGAACTGAAGCCACCTTGATGAGCGATTGCCGCCTCGAAGGACACCCGGGTGCGCGTCGAAGTCTTTTCGAAGATGAGGGCGATTCCGCGACCTTGGAGGCGTTGTTGTTCACGCCCGTCGACGCGCTCGCTTTTGAGTTGGGCAGCGAGGTCGATGAGGTACGTCAATTCCGATGCCGTGAAGTCCTTCTCGGCAAGGAAGTCCCGACCGCGCAGGTCGATGGGGTCGCTCACTCACCGAACCCTAGCGGCGGGTGAGCGGTGGGCCGATGGGATCGTCTGTGGGACGTGGCTCAGGCAGTGATGCCCAGCGCCTGCGGTGAAATGGCCGCGTCGACGTCCTGGCCGGCTGCCCGCAGCCCGTCACCTTTTCCGCGGGGGTAGTGCCGGGAATCGAGTCGGCGGTAGATGCGCTCACGATCGTCCTCGCTGAGCCCTCCCCACACCCCGTAGGGCTCGCGAGCGCGAACGGCGTAATCGGCGCATTCGAGTCGAACGGGACACGCCGCGCAGACAGCCTTGGCTTGCCGGTCTCGTCGAATCCGAGAAGAGCCGCGCTCGTTTTGCGGATGGAAGAAAATCGTCGGATCAACCTTCCGGCACGCACCCCGCTCTTGCCAGTACCAGGTTGCGTCGTTGGGCACCTGTGCCAGTGGTTGCTGGGGCATGACGCCCTCCCATCCCTCAACGCGTCTGCGACGCTCGGAGCTTTACCAACGCTCACCACGGTAGGTGCGTCGCAGGGCTGCGTGAGTGGACGAAGGTCCCGACCTTTTGGGACCTGGTCCCGTGCGAGTGGTGTTCCCTGGGAAGGGTCGTCGCCTGAGGGGCGGAGACCTCCTAGTCGGAGTCTTCCTCCGACGGGGCTTCGTCGGCCAATTTCTTGCGCACGTCGTCCATGTCCACATCGCGAACAGCCTGAACGAGATTTTCCAGTGCTGGCTGGGGGAGTGCGCCCGCCTGCGAATACAGCACGACGCCGTCGCGGATAGCCATCAGCGTGGGGATCGAACTGATCTGGAAGTAGCCCGCCAGACCCTGCTCGGCCTCGGTATCCACCTTGGCGAACACGATGTCCGGATTGTCTTGGGAGACGGTCTCGTAGACGGGAGCAAAGGTCCGGCACGGCCCGCACCATGATGCCCAGAAGTCCACGAGGACGATGTCGTTGCCACCGACGACGTCGGCGAAGCTTTGCTCTGTGAGTTCCTGTGTTGCCATGCCTATACCCTAGGGGGTATCCATTTTTCCGCTACTCGCGGGGGTAGTCACGAAGCCGGCTTGCGCGCATGAACCAGGAAAGCCGACGCGAGAAACATCCCCCGCCAACCGGTGGCGTCGTCCTCCAACGCGACATCGGCAGCTCGGAAAGCGGCGGGCTCGCGAGACTGCAGGTAGGGCATTCCTGCGTGGTAATGGAAGTAGTGCACTCTCGCGTCAGTGAATCCCGCGGCGTCGAAGAGCGCTGGAACGGTGAGCGGGTTGTCGAAGGCTTCCAAGATGTCCGCGCCATCGTCGGCCGCGCGCGCGACCGATCCTGGAACGTCCATCCGCAAACGCTCGGCGAGCTCGTTAGCCACGATGTCGCGCACAGGACCGGCAACGTCGCCGAGCAGTGAATCCATCAACAGACTGTGGGTGAAGCGATTGAAGGTCGTCAATGCGAAAAGCAGATTTCGACATT
>Ga0181590_10004582_pt1 | contig 11502 bp, 1 predicted proteins | sample 071ome_34_FD_132446 | JGI IMG/M metagenome (GOLD analysis project Ga0181590, IMG submission 132446) | Coastal salt marsh microbial communities from the Groves Creek Marsh, Skidaway Island, Georgia - 071411BT metaG (megahit assembly) | ecosystem: Environmental > Aquatic > Marine > Intertidal zone... | reverse complement strand
CCATCTCTTACTATTAAAAATAATAATATAAATATTCAATATCCTAAATTAGATTATTTCACATATCAAGATGTATCATTTTCTATATACACTATTCCATATACAGATTTTATATTTAATGAAAATGAATATATGATTTCACAAATTTCACGAAATACCATAGATATTTCTAATATAGGATATAATACATTACTTATAAATACAAACGATACTTCCACAAATAATATATTCTTTACCAATAGAGGTGTATTTACATTTGATATATCAAATCAATTAATCGATCATGATTTATCATTTGGTATACTATTTTCATCTAATAATTTTCATATTGATTGTTGTTTAAATACTTTACCAAAAACTACTTATTATCGTGATTTTCATTATATAGATAAATATGAAAATAAATTGTATTCCGATAATTCATATATACTATTTGATTCTATTCCATCTGATTTATCTTTTTCATATACATTACATAATGATTCTGATTATGACAACGAGGTAGATATATCTATACAATTTTTTTTATATAATACTAGAAATGATGATATAGAATATATTTCAAATCATTTATGTAAAGATATATCACATAATACACAATTTAAAATTATTCCAAATGAATATAATGTATATATAACAGATATTTCATATCATTCAGATCCGAATATTATATTTTCCGATATAAGCAATTTTGGTTCAATAACATGTAATACTTCTATATCATTTGAACAAAATATTTCATTTTATCCTCAATCATATCTCCATATACAAAATGATGTATCTCTAAATATAAAAAATACTGACACTACATTTTATAATCATTCTACTATTTTCACAGATAATTCATCATCTATTGTTATCGATTCATCAAATAGTATAGATTTTAATTCTACTATTAAACCAACAAGTTCGATACCTAAAAATATTGATATATCATTTATTTCACCATTAACATCATTCTCAACATATTCTTCTATACCAGACAATACTGATATTTCTTTTCATATCGATAGTTCAAATGTTTATCATCCTTCGTTATTATCACAATATATATGTGACTCATCTAATCAATCTATTCAATATTATACGAATACTCATAATATGAATTATATAAATGATTTTATGTTTAAGCAGTTACTTGATTCTACATCCATATTACATAAAAATATTATTATACAAAATGATGAATGTCTTTTTTTAAATAAAGATACATCATATAACATATATAAAACGATTATTAATTATGGAACTATATATTTAGACAATTCAGTTTCATTCATCATATATAATACCTTTATTAATTATGGAAATATAATTCTATCTAATCCAAAAGCTACTTTATATATTCAATCTACTTTATTGGATAATAGCCAATCTATATATAAACATTATCATATTCCTCATAAAAATAATAAACATAATTATATATTGTCTTATGGTAATATTATTATACAAAATTCAACATTTTTTAATTATTCATTAATTTATAATCATCATATTATTGATTTATCGAATACCATTTTATATAATTATCATCGAATAGTAGGTAATGGAAAAATAAATAATGATCTTTCGTCAAATATTTTCACAGATTATATTACACGAAATACATCTATAAATCGATCAGTATTTAATAATACACTAACATCTGAATTATTATCTACAAATCAACATTTACATTATTCATTATTATCCTATCATTTTGATGATAATACATCTACAAATAAAATATTCCGTTCATATCATGAAAATACACAAAGTAATACTCCTTCATTTAATCAACTAGACATTTCATCTAATTTATCTCTCCAATCTACAAATAATATAAAACATAAATTATTCTATTATAAACAATCTAATGCTATTATTTCTTTAGATAATGATAATAAAATACAATATTCATATGATCATATACATTGGAGTTCTATCACAGATCCATCAAATCAAAATTTAAAAAATTATTATATTATACATGATATCTCCAATAATGATCGTTTATCTTATATAATTCGTTATGGAACCGGTTCAGAACATTTATGTTGTAGTGGTAATTTACATGATTATTATAATCCATATACACATATGACTGAATTATCATGGAATAGTATACCTGATGATATTTCAAATACTGGAATATATCATTATATAAAAGATAAAACGCAATCTTCGGATATTTTCACAAATACATATTTTTACACTGATAATAGTGATCAATATATTTATGATATTTCTAATACGAAATTAAATGTCATAGAACGTAAAAAATATAATACATCTGACCATAAATTTTACTACGATACATCTTATACATTTATAAGTGATTTATCGCATATTACAATATTTGATGATACAATTTATGCCATAGATAAGGGTGGTTCTTTAAATTTCCATATGATTGATAAGGATTATGATAATAATGATAGAGATATTTCAGGTATAATAGATACAGATGTTAGTAATATTTTTTATATACCATATCATTATGATTTATCAAATACCGAACATTATTTATATTATTATGATAATAATCTCTCCATAAAGAAAATTCCAAAACAATCGAATAGAAATATATTGTATGAGAAAAAATTTGGACATTATTTTGATACATCATATCATTATATTCATACGGATATATCGTTGAATAATAATCAAATAACTCCTAGTCTATCAACGTGTTTACCTGTATTTTATAATAATAACTATCTTAATCATGAAGGAATTCTATACTTACATGATATATATCGTATAAATTATAATAACAAAGATATTCATTTTACTTTTGATATTAATACAAGCACATATGTATTAGAAAAAGGTATTATAGATATATCATCGAATAGTAAATTAATAATAAGAACAAATGATAGATTATATGTGAAAGAAGGTGGAAGACTGAATATGAATGGAATAATTATTTGTGAAGAAAGTTCTATAATTATAAATGATGGAGAGATTATTCATATGGGTATACTATATAATTATGGTATATATGAGAATTATGGATATTCTATACATAAAAAAGCGAGTATGTTTGTAAATATATGTAGTATAATAAATCATAATTCAATATATATAGAAATAGGTTGTATATTTAAAAATATTTTAACAACAATATCAAACCGAAACTATGGAGAGATTATTCAAATAAAAACAAGTGAACGATTTGAACGTTCTATACGAACCCCATGTATATATTTATTTGAGTCATCACGAGATTTTAATTTAGAAAATAAGTCATCCTATAAATATTATATTCAATTATATAATTCAAAATCAAATAAAATATATAAAAATATTACGGACATATCTTATGAAAATATACATCATATATTACAAGATCCATTATTATTCAATAAATATCAAATAGATATTGACACACCATATTTAGAATATAGACCGAAGACTAATGATAATCCTAATAATATAATAACTGATTTATCTCTCCATGTATTTCATTCGAAAACTATTACATCCATTCAAAACGATATATCAAATATAAATATACTATATAATAACAAATATAATTATGAAATATATGATACTATTGAACATGTAATTTATTCAAAACGTGATGTATCTGACAATGATATTTCATTAAATACAAACACAGATATTTCATATAATGTATATATTATACAACCTCATCAAACAATTCGTTATGATATATCAAATGATGAATATGATACCCCATATACAATTATAAATTATGGAAATTTACATTTATATGATATTTCATCGAATACAAAATTAAATATATACAATTATAATAATTTATATATATACAGTAGTTCGTTTCTAAATAACTCGTCGTCATCAATTCATTTAGATGCATCTTTTCATTTCCATTTATATAATTATAAACAAGTATATTATGAAAAATATGATATAAATGATATTTCATATGACCATTTTCAATTTATTATACCAACTGGTGATAATTATTCGTATATACAAAATACCACCGAATATATAGATAATTCATTTCATACAATAAATGATTATTTAAATACTTATTATGACTACAAGGATAATTCAAATATATTACTATCTGATATTTCATTAAATTTATTCAAGTCATTTGATTTATCTGATACAATAATATTTAGAGATAATCAAAACATTTCAACCAATAGTTTTAATACCATATATGATAATGAAATACACTTTTTTAATAAAATGAAAAATGGAGAAAATATAATTAAAAATGTTTTTAGTGATTTATCAAACAATTTAAATACAAATATAATTCTAAATAATATAGATAATCTACATACACTTATAACTGATATATCAGGATTTATTATTGATAATAGTGATACTTTATTGAATTCATATGATATATGTGCTAATAAATATGATTTTTCGAATAATATATTTTTTAATCACATTATAGATAATTCTGTAAATGAAAACTTTATTTTTGATTATAGTGGTAGTGATTTAACATACGATAGTTCATTTATTCAATGTTTATATCAAAATGAAGAAGATAATTTATCTAATTTTTCTAATAATATAAAAACTACAAATGACAAATTCATAAATATATATCCAATTTATTATAATATCATATATAACATTTATTATGCAAATGTATTACTTAAAAATGTTTTCAATAATCACAACTTAAAAGATATATCTAATGATGAATTTACAACTATAAATACGGATTTATCATTTTCTGTTTCTGAATTCTCACATATTTCTTTTTTCAGATTTTATCGTTTTATATACAATTTTATCTATTTACAATTAAAATATCTTATTCATATTATTACTACATATACATCTATTCATGTAAATGGTTATCGTCATAAAACCATCAATAATTTCTATATCTATAATCACGCTGATATTTCATATTCAAATACAGATATTTCTTTTAGTTTCTTCGATATCTGTAATAATATAATCTTTAATATTCCTACTATAAATCCAACTAATACATCCAATTTAAATATCAATATATCTACATACATCCAAAATTATTATGACCTTTCTTTAAGTTCTATATTATATGAATTAAAAGATGATTTAAATAATTTAGATCATAATGGAAAGGATGTTATATCAGAGAATATAACGAATGAGATAGAGAGGATATATGATAATGATAAAGTGATGGATAAATGGTATACATTGATAGATATAAGTGTGAATAATGTAAAATATAACATGAAAGATAAGTTATTGGATGATAATATGTATATACTATTAGATGATGTAGATATGAGTAAAAATGAATATTTAGTAATAGATGATGGAGATATACTAGATTTTAGAGGAGATAACAAATCATTAACGATAACAAATAGTATATTATATTATCATGGTCAATTAAAAGGGACAGGAAAAATAGAATTAACGAATAGTATTGGAATTTTTGATAATTCTGATATATTATATGATGATTATACGACGTTAGATATTTCTTTATCTAATTCTACATGTTATATCCCATCATTAAGAGATAAAAATAACAAAAAAATAAATATAGATAAAGATGATAATTCTATAGTGATATCATCAACTCAATATTCTATTGATAGAAAAAATATGAATAAAATAAAGAAAAGAATAGAATATAAAGATATAAGTGATATAATACAAGATAAAAAATATGAATATGAAGAAAATAATTTAAAATATACAATATATTATGGAACAGATATACATATTGACAAGAATACAAATATAAGAATACATAATAATGAGAGATTAATATTATATGGTAATTCTAAGATTGATGGAAATATAATAAATGAAGGTGAACTATATTTTGGAGATTATAATTCATATGATATATCATATATACAATCAAATACATATTATCATCAAGAAAATGAACAATTTAATGTATATCATAATGTATATACATCAAAAACAGATAGTTCATATAATATAGAACCTATATATAATACAATTTATAATAAAGAAATACATCATATTAATGGATATATTTATAATCATAATAAAATTATAGTAAATACATACACAATATTAAATGGATATATAATGGAATACCCACAATCTAATATTATAGAGAATGAAGTATTATGTAAAGATATTGGTAAAATTCATGATATTAAAGATATACATCCTCGTTCTAATAATGATATGAAAGTTGTATATATTGATATGAATAATGATGATATATATTCTTTATTAAATCATAATTCTACTACTATTGATAATACACAACTTAACACATTACAATCAAGTATTATTACTAGTAATAGTGATATATATACAGATACCATAAAATATTTATTTTTGAATAGTTCAACATTTAATTTGTTTCGGAAAAAGTATACAAATGAGTATAATTTTAATATAGCATTTCATATTAAACAAGGACAACATTTACAAGTGTATAATTTTGAAACAATAAATATAAATAGTAATTTTGATAATTCAGGTGTAATACATTTATATGGAACGTTACAATTTGAAAACAACTTTAAGATAAATAATCATGGAGAGATTATACTTTATAATACAGGATATATACATAATGTTGAAAATATAGTAAATACATCTGGTAAAATTATTAAAATATTTTCAAATTATTTTGATATTGATGATAATAATATGATAAAATGGTATCGTTCTGATTTTAAGTTTTATTCAGTATTACGTTTCAGACATTATAATAAATATAAATTTGAATATAATAATATTTTTAATAGTAAATATAATTTTAAAATAGAGTATAAAAGTTTAAAATATAATATTACATTCACTAATTCTAATAGAAACAATGAACTTATAATTAAACATGTAGGTGATATAATTACTATAAATGGATATATGATTCATTTTATATCACATTTAACATTTGATATAATAAAATCCGATGTATATGATATTAATTTATCGTATTATGAAGATTATACACAGGACGAATATTATATATATCATAATCAAATAAACGATTATATATTAAATACTACAGATGAATATAGTAATACCCAAAATTCTATTATTAAAAATGTATTACATAATGAAGATGCTACTATTATATTAAAGGAATCATCCAATAGTGAAATTGTATTATATCCACATTTAGATACAGACGAACAATCAGCACAACCATATGTATCTGCAGTAAACATAATTGATACTAAAATGTTACAAAATAAAGAAGCTATTATACAATTATTATCTAATCAACGTATAAGAATTACATTAATATGTTTATCTGATGATTGTACAAAATATTATAAAAATAATCCAAGTGATGTATATGATAGAAAAGTAGAAAATAAAATAAAAAATGCTAAAAGTATTCATACATACGGAGATAAATTTTTAGTAAAAACACACGATGATAAATATTTTATATGGGGTAAGGAATTATATTTTAATGATGACGATAATAAACCAAATTATAAACAATATCCATTAAAGATGTTTTCAAAACAAGATTTTAACTTATCGAATATATCTATTGTATCATCTACTGATAATTATAATAATTCCGTGAAATTATTTAATGATATTATTAGAGAATTTCCATAAACAAAATGTTATATTTATATATAATAATTTTATAATGTATAATGTTGAAAATATATAATTTATATTGATTTTGTAATCTAATGAATATATAAATTATGAAAATAATTATTTCAGAACAAAATATAGAAAAAATAGATATTCTCAAACAATCTGTATTACATGAACATTTATTTTTTTCATATGAATCAGAATTATTTCATACATTATTAAATACATTTAATTCTTTAAATACTATTTCACATATAGGATTTATTTATCATGATAAAAATAATCCAATTTTCCCTTTTTTTAAAGATATAGAAGATGATTATATAGATAAAGATGTGTTGGATGTTATGAATACATTTAAACAACCTATAACATATTTTAACAAAGGTATATTACATTTAATTCAATTTATATATAATAAAACATATAAAAAAGTTATTATTGATTTAATTTCATGTAATATAAATGAGTTTGATATTATATTCGAATTTCATCAAATCATGAAGAAATTCCCTGTTATTATTCGTTATTCATTAGATCCAACTGGTATTGACTCTATCGGTGGTGATTGGATTCTTGAATCACATGGTATTAATATAAAAGAATTATATTTTAATGAAAATATAAATAATTGGGATATTTTATTAGAAAATACATTACATTTTGGTTTTATTACAAATACAAATCAATTGTTTATGTTCGGTGATAATACATACGGACAACTCGGTATATCCAACGAAAATGTTCCAAATACAAATAATATTCAAAATACATATACAGATGTTTCTTTTGTCATTTTTCCTGAATTCAAAGATCATTATAACAAATCAGAATTATTTATACCAGATAAAGTCGTATGTGGAAAATCTCATACCATAGTTAAAAGCACCAATAATAAAATTTCTGTTTTTGGAAGTAATCAATTCGGACAAATTGATATATCATCATCTTCTGGTAGTTACGATACATCTAAACATTATAATCATTTTAATCATCCTGTATATGCTACTGATCCAAGTTTTCATAATATAATTGATTTTGATTGTGGACCTAATTATACTATTCTTTTAAAAGAACAATCATTTTACATCACAGGTGATAATACATATGGATTAATACATAAAACAGATGACAATATTTATAATAATACACATAAAAGGTGGGTCTATAATTATGATATATGTGATAATATAACTTCATTTAGACAAGTTTCATGTGGTAAAGACCATTTCGCTATTGTTTGTAATATGAAAAATTTAGACGTTTCTAATGCCGTTTTTTTCAGAGGATTAAATTATTCAGGTCAACTTGGGACAGGTGATAATAATGATATTATTGATAATGATAATGATACTTCATATAATATGAAAGTATGTGAAACATTCACATCAGGTAACCATACTGATAATATTCGTTTTGTTAGTTGTGGAAGTACGCATACATGTGTGATTACTGAAAATTTTAATGCATATACTACTGGTAGTAACACTCATGGTGAATTATGTTTAAATGATACTGATAACAAAACTACATTTACAAAAATAAATCATACTAGTGTTGTTAAAGATATATCTTTTGCATATGCTTCATGTGGTAAAAATACTACACTTTTACTTCGTGGTGAATTAACCTCATTGGATGATATAGTACCAAATAATGGTAATTATGTTCAAGATATATCCGATAATTTAGTTTATGCATTTGGTGATAATAGTATGAACCAGTTTTCATCTGAATTTAATACATCAACAAATTTAATTAAAATACAAAATAGAAATAACGATAATATAGATTTAAAGGCAATTAGTATATATTCTGGTGTATATCATTCTATTATTATTGATTCAGAAGGATATATAAAATTCTTTGGTAATAATTCTTTATCTATTGTTGAATTAGATAAAATTAATGATATACATCAAAATAACAATAATGTAATTCGTATTATGAATTCACCACGATTTGAAGTTATAACTTATCATCATAAAACGAATAATATTGTATTATTAGATGTTAATCATAATTTATATATTACTGGATTAAAAAAAGGATTTAATAATTTATATAAAATAAAAGTGGATAAATATAAAAATTACAATTATGATTTTAATAATGATTTTAGTGATACTAGTTTTAATTCATATTTTAGTGATGTATGTTTAAATAATACATATATGATTAGTTGTGGAAATAATGGTTCTTTAAATTTTAATCGTGATATATCAGATACATTTTCATTTTCATCTGATCAGTTCGATACAAACAATGATAGATCTTATAATATGGATTATGATATTATGATTTCAGATTGTTCTGGGTATTCATTTCGACTTGTATATGATATATACAATAGAATAAATATTTATGATACAAGTTATAATCCACCTAATCAAACAAGTATCAATACTTTATATCCTGATAGTTCATATCAAACACTTATAAATGATATTAGTAATACTAATATATTAAATATAGATACATGTATTGATAAATTAATTGTATCATGTGATATAGATCCTGAAATACGATTATATGATTTTAGTTTTAATAGTATTTCTAACTCAATAAATTTTAATCGTGATTTATCATTTAATTTAGATAATATCATCGATATAGGTATTGGTTTATATCATTTTGTTGTATTAGATATACGTGGTAATGTATATACAGCTATTCATACAGATCCATCTATTGATGATATTCCAAATGATTTTCGTATATTAGATAATTATAATTCAATTGATTTATGTGGTTCATTAATACATCGCACAAGTTATACAAATCCATATATTCTTACAAAATGTGATATATCAAATGTTTCATCTATATCATGTGGATATACGCATACATTATGTAGATATTATGATGGAAATGTAATATCGTTTGGATGGAATCACTTCGGACAACTAGGTAGACCATATGATACATCTACTGATAAATATTCATCAATAACAGATATATCATATGTAGGTGAAAATATAACCGATTCACATTTCAATAATGCAAGAAATATTGTAAAACATATATCTGCTGGTAATTATCATTCTACATTATTATATGATGACCATACATTTGAAATATATGGACTTGGATTTAAAACTACTCGTAATATACCATATGTCATACAAAACAAATTATATAAAAAAAATTATGAATACAATAATACAAATTATTTAATTACTGATATTCCAAGTGATATTATTATGATAAATGATATAAAACCTACACAATATATGGATATTTCTAATATTACAAATACAAATAATCTTATTTCAAATGAATACGCATATTTATATAAAGATATATCGAATATATATAGAACAATAGGTGTTTATAATAAAGGTGGATCAATCGATTATTCTATCATATATGATTTATCTGGTTCTATTGATGGAAAAATAAGTGATGATGTAAATGATTTATCAAATATACGTTATGATATTACATTTGATTATATGAAATCATTAGAATCAACATTTTACGTAACTACTCCAAGTTATGAAATGTATTTTGGTGATTATAATTTTTATAAACAAAAAGATGTAGTCACATCATTACCTAATAATATATATAAAATATATAATACAGATAAATCGTTTTTAGCTGTAAATAATGATTTTAGTAGAATTTATACATGGGGTAAAAATACATATAGTGCTTTAAATACACATATTAATAATATACTTGAACGTGATACTACATTAAAAATAGTAGATGTAAAAACAACAGATAATACATTTACAATATTATTAAATGATGGAAGTAGAATACGTTGGTAATGTAAATATATATTTAGTAATATAATATCATTCTATATCAATAATTATAAGTATACATATGGGTGATGTAGATTATAAAAATTATCCTAATGGAATGTTTATATATGATATTAGTAATACATTATATTATAGAGGTCATTATAATTATGGTGCATGTGGGATAAAGAATATTAGTAATAAATATCGAAGTTTTGATATTAGTTTAGTTACCATT